>JACCDJ010846519.1_pt1 | contig 20170 bp, 19 predicted proteins | sample 7444481 | NCBI WGS metagenome assembly JACCDJ01 (sample SAMN15323435, study PRJNA562643) | freshwater metagenome | isolation source: river surface water | place: USA:Blue River Watershed | collected 2017-08-15 | reverse complement strand
GCCTTGAACGGCACCATCGGCTTGGCACCATAGATCACCTTGGCACCGATCGCGTCGGGGAAGGTGCGGATCGTGGTGTTATAGTCCTGCACGGCCTCGTTGTAGCGCATGCGGGCCACGTTGATCTGGTTTTCGGTGCCTTCCAACTGGGCCATCAGATCGGCAAAGCGAGCCTGACTTTGCAGCTGCGGATAGTTCTCAACCACGGTGCGCAGCTGGCCCAGTGCCTGGGTCAGCTGGTTCTGGGCGTTCTGGAACTTTTCAAAGGTCGCCGGGTCAGACAGGTCCTCGGTGCGCACATTGATCGAGGTCGCGGCGGCGCGGGCGTTGGTGACATTGGTCAGGATTGTCGTTTCCGAAGCGGCAGCAGCCTTGGCGGTTTCGACCAGGTTCGGCACCAGGTCGGCGCGGCGCTGATAAGCGCTTTCGACATCGGCCCACTTGGCCTTGGCATTTTCTTCGCTGGTCGGCACCGAGTTGATCCCGCAGCCGGCCAGAGCGGCGGCTGCCGCGGCAACCAGGGTAAAGCGGCCGAAACGGCGGACAAATGCAGCGGTCATGCGATGCGTTCCTCTTCCACAGGCGGCACCGGGGCCGCGACTGTTGCAGGATGTAGCGTGCCCGCGGCCCCGTTCAAGCGGCCCCGATAAAAATCCTGCACGCGCAATTGATTGTTGTCGCTCCACGGCTTTCGTGGCAGTTTTTACCTATCTTTTGCATGGGAATAAAGGGACACAGCGCATGTTTAGCGAATTCAAGGCCTTTCTGGCGCGGGGCAACGTGCTGGATCTGGCGGTCGGCGTGATCATCGGCGCCGCTTTCGGCAAGATTGTCTCGTCGTTGACCGACGATGTGCTGATGCCGGCTATCGGTCTGATCACCGGCGGGGTCGATTTCTCGAACAAGTATACCGTGCTGGCGGGAGAGGCGCCCACAGGGGCAACGCTCGCCGCAGCCAGGGCAGCAGGCGCGACCGTGATTGCCTGGGGCAGTTTCGTGACGGCAATCATCAACTTCGTGATCCTGGCCTTCGTGATCTTCCTGATCGTGCGCCAAGCCAACAAAGTCATGCCGCCGCCCGCCGCCGGGCCGAGCGAGGTGGACCTGCTGACCGAAATCCGGGACTCGCTCAAGAAGGGCTGATTGCGACCAGTTGCCAGAAGATCGGGCGGGGGCGTGGCTCCCGCCCTTTTCATTTGGCCCCGGCTTCCCTATATCCGATTTCGCCGGGTTCGCCCGGCTATGGCGATAAACTGCGGCGTGCAATAGGCGCAGCGGACCCGGGGGCGGTACCCGGCGGCTCCACCACTTCCTCTGCCACGGCAGGGGCAAATGACGGGGCCGAACTAGGATCGACGTGTGTTGAAAAGCGCTGTTTTCGCCCGGGCTGAGTAACCCGTTCAAGGCTCAAAACTCACAAGTGCCAACGATAACGAAGCACTTGCTCTTGCTGCGTAATTCTAGGGCCTAGCGGCCTGAAGTTACACTACCAAGAACGGGGTCCGGGGCGTACCTTGCAACAGAAACGCCCCACCTTCCCGATCATTTCCAGATTGCCCCATGCCGGGCTGCGAACGGTAGCCTGCTGCGCTTCCGGTGCTCACGACCAGCAGGTCGCTGCGCGCCGGTTCTCGCAGGCCACCATTCTCGCTCCGGCCTGAGCCAATCTGAAAACAATCGGATTTCAGACCTGAGCTTTGCTCTCCTGGGCCAAGCGCTTTTCGTGCTTCAGGCAATCGAGGATTTTGCCGCCGGCCATAAAGACGGCGCCGGTGCAGGCCAGGAACAGCAGCTTGCCACCAAGGCCGGGAAAGCGCGTCAGATAGACCGACCCGCGCTCCACCGCGCCCAGCGCCAGGGCGTAGATGATCAGATAGGCCTCAAGCGGGGTCTTGATCACAAACAGCCGGCTGATCTTGCGGAGCATGGTTCCTCGCTTGTCCTTAATGCTGAACGGAGCAACCACCATGCCAAGTTAGCCCCGCCGCGCAAGGCGCTGGTTAACGCCCTGTCCCATTGTAAGGCATTTCGACGTCAGGCCAGCTCATCCAGGCTCAGGACCTTCAGCAGCTCGTTGCGCGCCGCGATCACTTGGGCGGCAAGTGCCGGATCGCCGAGTTGCTCGGGCCTGAGCGATTGCGGCCAGTGGGCGGCAACGACCGCCTCGATCCGGGCAATTTTGGCATCATCGAGCAGGAAGCGCGGGTCAACCCGTGCCGGGTCCGCAACAACCCGCAAGCGCAGGCATGCGGGACCGCCGCCATTGGCCATCGACTGGCGGACATCGACCGGCAACACCCGCCGGATCGGACCATTGCTGGCCAGCATGGCGTCCAGCCAGATCCGTACCGCTGCGAGCTCCCAGGCTTCGAGCGGGATTACCAGGGCCATCTCGCCCGACGGCAGGGTCAGCAACTGGGCGTTGAACAGATAGCTCTTGATCGCATCGGCCAGGCTGACGGCTGCGGCGGGAACGATGACGATTTCCGCCTCGGGCAGCCGTTCACGGATCGCGGCATAGGTGCCCTCGGGATCGGCAAAGGCCTGCTCGTGGGTAAAGAGCACCCGCTCATTGGCCACGGCGACCACGTCGTTGTGAAAAGCCCCGGCGGCAATCGCTTCCGGGTTTTGTTCAACAAACAGCGTGCGCGCCGGATCCAGCCCGTGCAGGCGGGCGACCGCGCGGCTGGCCTGCTCGTGCTGACGCGCGGGGAAGGGGCCGCCGCTTTTGCCATAGACGAAGATTTCGATGCCCGGCGCATCATGGCCGCTGCCCATCCGCATATGGTTGGCTGCGCCTTCATCGCCGAAACAGGCCGGGACAGCATCATGGACCACGAAATGGGCGCTATCGGCAAAGGCCAGGCGCAACTGCTTGACCGTATCGGGCCATTCCTGGCTGCGGTGCGGCATGGTGACAAGGTTGGCCGCGGTCAGGTGGCAGCGGCCGTCGGCCGTGTCAGGGGCGGGAGAGACTGTCGCCGCGTTCGCCGTCCACATCGAACTGGCTGACCAGGCGGCCGCGAGCAGCCGCCGGTCTTCACTTCCGTCAGCTCCGATGGCGGCGAGGAAAGCAGCATTGGGCCGGGGCAGGGGCAGCAGGAAACCCTGCGTCAGCCCCAGCGCCAGATTGTGCCGCATCTTTGCCAGCCCCTGCAAAGCGGCAGCGCGCGGGTAACTGGTATCGCCAGCGTTGCTGGCCGAGGCGATATTGCCCAGGCTCAGCCCAGCGTAATTGTGGCTTGGGCCGATGATGCCGTCGAAATTGATCTCGACCAGGGCCATGGTTCAGGCCCGCGCCACGTGGGTTACGGTCATGCCGGGTTCCAATCCCAGCAAGGCAGCCGATCCCGGATCGATCGCCACCCCGCCGTCGCGCTGTTCAACCCAGCCATAGGCAGTGCGGAAATCGGCGAGGCGACCCACGGCCAGCAATCGCTTTTCGCCCGCCTTGTGGTCACCCAGGGCGGCATCGACTGCCACCACGGCCTGATCCTGCGCTTCCCGGATCGACCGGATTTGATCAGTCCGCACGGTCATCGTCGGGCCGCCGTCAAAGATGTCGATGTAGTTCTCCCAGGCGAAGCCTTCCTCTTCCAGCATGCGCATGGCGGCGCGGCCAGAGGGGTGGGGCACGCCGATCACCGCCTTGGCCGCTTCGGACAGCATGGCAATGTAGACCGGGTGCTTGGGCATCAGGTCTGCGATGAACTGGTTGCCGTGCTTGGCGTTGAATTCGTCCGCGTCCTGGAAATTCATGCCGAAGAACCGACCGGCGACCCCATCCCAGAATGGGGAGCCGCCCGCTTCATCGATCACCCCGCGCAGTTCGGCCAGGCAGCGATCGGCAAAGCGGGCCCGGTGATTGCGGATGAACAGATAGCGGCTGCGCGCAATCAACATGCCCAGACCACCAGCCCGTTCACCCGGGTGCAGGAACAGTCCACCAACTTCACTAACGCCCTCAAGATCAGTTGATAAGTTAAGGATATCGGCTCGAAAAGTTCGTCCAAGTTCCTCACTGTGCTGGGTCAGAGCCCCGATCCGATAGGAATAGAACGGCCACTTCAGGCCCACGGCCGAGAAGATCTGACAGGTGCCGCGCACCTCGCCGGTGACGGTGTTTTCCAGCACGAAAACGAACAGGTCGTCGCCGAGTTCGTCCTCGGTCCGGGCAAAGGCGGCCGCCCCCCGCTCCAGCTTGGCGGTTAGCGCCTTGCGATCGGGTGGCAGGTTGGTGAAGCCGCCGCCCGTCCGCTTGGCCATCTCATAAAGGTGCTGCAGGTCATCGGCATTGGCCGCGCGGATCACATGGGTCACAGGGTTGCTCCAGTGGCAAGACGGTGCAGGACAAGGGCGGAAAGCTGGGCGCGTTCGGCCAGGCTGGGGACAATCAGGAATTCGTCGGGGGAGTGGATCGACCCGCCGCGCACCCCCATCGTATCGACCACGGGGACACCGCAGGCCGCAATGTTGTTGCCATCGCAGACCCCGCCAGAGCTTTGCCAGCGGATCGACTGGCCCAGCGCGGCCCCACAATCGCGGACCAGTTCGAACAGGCGCTCGGCCGGCGGATCAAGGGGCTTGGGCGGTCGACTGATACCGCCATGGCGGTGGATCGAAACATCATGTTCTGCGGAAACAGTAGCAATCAAAGCATTGAGGTCACGATTAAATTGATCGGCCAGCCCGGTTTCCATTGGCCGGATGTTGAACCGCAGCACGGCATGATCGGGCACGACATTGTTGGCGCTGCCACCGTCGATCTTCGCCGGATTGATGCTCAGGCCCGGTCGTTCCAGCGCCTTGAGGCCCAGGGCCAGGGCTGCGGCGGCAAGGATTGCATTGCGCCCATCCTGCGGATTGCGCCCGGCGTGGGCCGATTTGCCGGTCACGATCAGGCTGTAATTGCCGCTGCCGCCGCGAGCTCCCGCCAGGGTGCCATCGGGCAGGGCAGCGGGCTCATAGGTCAGCGCGGCAATCTTGCCAGCAGCCAGTTCGGCAATCAGCGGTGCAGAAGAAAGGCTGCCGGTTTCCTCATCGGAATTGAGCAAGACGTCATAGCCCACGCCAGAGGCCGCTGCGCTGCTTTCAAAAGCCTTCAGCGCCGCAAGGATCACGGCGATACCGCCCTTCATGTCGGCCACGCCGGGGCCGTTCAGCGTCTCATTGTCGAGCCAGCGGGTGGTCTGAAAGGCGTGGTCGGCCGGGAAGACCGTGTCCATATGCCCGGTCAGCAGGAAGCGACGGTCGGCGGTGGGGCGGACCCGCAGCACCATGTGCCGGCCGTAAGCCACCGCGATCTCGCGTCCATCGGCGGCAATCGCGCCAACTTTGGCGGGGTCGACCAGCGCGATTTCTCCGGGCAACGCCGCAAATTCGTTGGTCAGCAAGCCCAAGTACTCAGCCAGCCCGGCCAGGTTGCCGGTGCCGGTGTTGATTGCACTCCAGGCCAGCACCTGATCCAGCATCGGCGCGGCATCGACGCTGGCAACCAGCGCGGCCTCGGCAGGCGTAAGTTGTTGCATGTGTTACCACCTCTAGCCGAGGCGCGAGGGGGTTCCAACCCCCGGCAAGAAAGTGCCCCTCCCGCTTGCGGGAGGGGAGACAGTTGCCATCCCTTCGCACATGCGGCATAGGCGCTGGCATTCCTCCCCGGGATCGTTGATGAACCAGTCGGCAGCGCGCCATCGTGCTGCGCGATTCCATGCGTGCGAGGGACAATGAGCGATCGGATTGAGAAGTCGGGCTTGCAGGTCGATGCGGCACTGGCCCGCTTTATCGAAAATGAAGTTGTGGCCCCGCTCGGCCATGATCTCGCCCAGTTCTGGGCCGGATTCGCGGCGCTCGCCCATCGCTTTGTCCCGGTGAACCGGGCCCTGCTGGCCAAGCGCGAAGACCTGCAGACCCAGATCGACGCCTGGCACAAGGCCCGCGCCGGCCAGTCGATTGACCTGGGCGAATACCAGGCCTTCCTCCGCCAGATCGGCTACCTCGTGCCGGAACCGGCGCCGTTTCAGGTGGGCACCCAGAATGTCGATCCGGAAATCGCCACCATGGCCGGGCCGCAGCTGGTGGTCCCGGTGCTCAATGCGCGGTTCCTGCTTAATGCTGCCAATGCTCGCTGGGGCAGCCTCTATGACGCCTATTACGGCACCGACGCGCTCGATGCCGCACCGGCCCGCCCGGGCGGCTATGATGAGGTGCGCGGCGCGGCGGTGATCGCGGCGGTGCGCAAGTTCCTGAACGGGGCGATCCCGGGCTGGGAAGCCGCACTGTCGGGCGGCGCCTGCGCGCACCTGGTGGCCACCAAGCCCGGCGCTTACCTGTTCCGCCACAATGGCCTGCATATCGAGGTGGTGGTTGATCCCGCGCACCCGGTCGGCAAGACCGACCCGCTGGGCATTGCCGATGTGTTCCTCGAATCCGCGCTGACCACGATCTGCGACCTTGAGGATTCGATTGCGGCCGTCGATGCCGAGGACAAGCTTAACGCCTATCGCAACTGGCTGGGCGTGATCCGTGGCGATCTGGCCGAAACCTTTGAGAAGGGCGGGCGGCAGATGACCCGCACGCTCAATGGCGATCGCACCTGGGGTGACCTGACCCTGCCGGGCCGCAGTCTGTTGTTCGTGCGCAATGTCGGCCACCTGATGACCAACCCGGCGATCTTGTTGGCCGATGGTTCGGAAATCCCGGAAGGAATTATGGACGCCGTGATCACCAGCGCGATCGGCGCGCATGATCGGGCGGGGCTGTGCAAGTACGGCAATGGCCGCCACGGCAGCATCTACATCGTCAAGCCCAAGCAGCACGGGCCGGAAGAGTGCGCCTTTACCAACGATCTGTTCGATGCGGTCGAGGACCTGCTGGGCCTGCCTCGCCACACCGTCAAGGTTGGCGTGATGGATGAAGAACGCCGCACTTCCGCCAACCTCGCCGCCTGTATCCACGCGGTGAAGGACCGGATCGTGTTCATCAACACCGGCTTCCTCGATCGGACCGGCGATGAAATCCACACCTCGATGCAGGCCGGGGCCATGATCCGCAAGGCCGACATGAAGGCCGCCTCGTGGATCGCCGCCTATGAAGCGCGCAACGTCCAGATCGGCCTGGCCTGCGGGCTTTCGGGCAAGGCCCAGATCGGCAAGGGCATGTGGGCCGCGCCGGATCTGATGGGCGAAATGATGGTCCAGAAGATCGGCCACCCGAAAAGCGGCGCCAACACCGCCTGGGTTCCGTCGCCCACCGCGGCCACGCTTCACGCGATGCACTACCACGCGGTCGATGTTTTTACCGTCCAGGCCGAACTGGCCGGAAAGCCCACCCCGGGTCTCGAACCTCTGCTGACCGTGCCGCTGGCGCAGGGCACCAACTGGTCCGAAGAGGAAGTGCGCGCCGAGCTCGACAACAACGCCCAGGGCTTGCTGGGCTATGTTGTGCGCTGGATCGATCAGGGCGTGGGTTGCTCCAAGGTGCCGGACATCAACGACATTGGCCTGATGGAAGACCGCGCTACCTTGCGCATTTCATCGCAGCATATGGCCAACTGGCTGCTCCATGGCGTCTGCACCAGGGATCAGGTGATGGACAGCCTGCGCCGCATGGCCGCCAAGGTCGATGCCCAGAACGCCGGTGATCCGCTGTATGAGCCGCTGGTCGGGAACGAAGATGCCCCGGCCTTCCGCGCGGCTTGCGATCTGGTGTTCAAGGGTGTGGAGCAACCCAGCGGCTATACCGAACCCCTGCTCCACCAATGGCGGCGGGTGAAAAAGGCCGGTTAGGACAGCGCCCGCGCCAGGCTGACGAATTCCGCAACGCTCAGCGTCTCGGCGCGGCGTTGCGGATCGATACCCAGGCTTTCGAGCGCCTCGAGCGCGCCGGGCAGGCCCTTCAGGCTCTGGCGCAGCATCTTGCGGCGCTGGCCGAACGCCGCTTCGGTCACCCGTTCCAGCATCCGGGCAGAGACGCCCTGCGGCATATCGCCCGGCGTCACGTGGATCACCGCGCTCATCACCTTGGGCGGCGGGGTAAAGGCGCTGCGATGCACCTTCATCGCGATCTTGGCCTGCGAACGCCATTGGGCCAGCACGGCCAGCCGGCCATAGGCATCGCTGCCCGCTTCGGCGACGATCCGCTGCGCCACCTCAAGCTGGAACATCAGCGTCAGGCTGGCCCATTGCGGCGGCCAGTCCTGACCGGACAGCCAGCCGGTGAACAGCATGGTGCCGACATTGTAGGGCAGGTTGGCCACGACGTGGAACGGGCCTTCGATCCCGTGATCCACCTTGGTCGCATCGCCCTCGATCACGCGCAGCTGGCCGGGGAAGGCTTCGGCCAGTTCGGCTAGCGCGGGCAGGCAGCGCCGGTCCATTTCGATCGCGGTCACCTGTGCCCCGGCGCGCAGCAAGGCCCGGGTCAGACCGCCCGGACCGGGCCCAACTTCCAGGACCTGCTGGCCTTTCAGCTTGCCCGGGATCGCGGCAATCCGGTCAAGCAACTGCTCATCGAACAGGAAGTTCTGCCCCAGCGCCTTGGAGGCGAACAGGCCGTGGCGGTTGATGACATCGCGCAGCGGGGGAAGGTCAGCCAAGGTCGGCTCCGGCGCGGCGAACCGCGATCTCGCCGGCCATCCGGATCGCGGCAATCGTGGCGCCGGGATCGGCCAGACCCTTACCGGCAATGCCAAAGGCGGTGCCATGATCGGGGCTGGTCCGCACGATCGGCAGGCCCAGCGTGACGTTGACCCCTTCGTCAAAATCCAGGGCCTTCAGCGGCACCAAGGCCTGATCATGGTACATGCACAGCGCGGCATCATATGTGGCCCGGGCGCGCGGGGTGAACAGGGCATCGGCAGGGTGCGGGCCGCTGGCATCGATCCCCTCAGCCTGAAGCGCCGCGATGGCTGGCGCGATGACGGCGGCGTCCTCATGCCCCATCCGGCCATCTTCACCGGCATGGGGGTTTAGCGCCGCAATCGCGAGGCGGGGCTGTTCGATGCCAAAGTCCCGGGCAAGGGCGCGCGCCACGATCCGGGCCTTACGCAGGATCAGGTCGGTGCTGATCAGGCCGGGTACCGCAGACAGGGCAACGTGAACGGTCAGCGGCACGGTCCGCAGCGTCGGGCCGGCCAGCATCATCACCGCATCGTCAGCGGCAATCCCACAGGCTTCCGCCACAAATTCAGTCTGTCCGGGGTGGGTAAAGCCCACTTCGGCCAGCAGCGATTTTGCGATCGGCGCCGTGACCATACCCCAACAGTCGCCATTGCGGGTCAACTCGGTCGCTTCGCTCAGCGATGCCAGCGCCAGTTCGGCACCCGCGCGGCTGGGTGCTCCCGGTGTGTAATCGCCATCGGCACCAGCCAGAACGGGCAAGACGAACTCGAAGCATTCCAGGGCTTCGGCCGGGTGGAACACTTCGCGGATCGGGACCGAAAGCCCTCGGCTCTGCGCCGCCGCAGCCAGGACTTCTGCGCCTCCGGCGACGACGAACGGCGGCAGTTGTCCCGCGTCACGCGCCGCCCAGGCAGCCGCGATCAGCTCGGGCCCGACCCCCGCCGGATCGCCCAGCGATACGACGAGTGCCCCCTCGCTCATCGCGCGCTCAGTCGTAGTCGATTACGGCGTCGCGCCGCAGGTCGCGCAGATAGGCCTGGGCACGCTTGTTGACGCGCTCGTCCTCGATCTGACCCTGGATCTGCTCAAAGTTCGGGGCCGTGGCGTCCTTGGGGTCATCGCGACCGCAGAGCATCAGCACGCGGACGCCATCCTGGATCGAGCCGAATGGCGGGGTCACTTCGCCCAGGGTCATGCCCAGAACCAGGTTCTGGAGCGGCCCCGGCAGGTCCCGCGCCTTGATCTGGTCATTGGTGACCACTTCAGCGCCCTGCTGCTGGGCAATCACGTCAACCGTGCTGCAACCACGGGCCGCGCGCACGGCTTCGGCAAAGCTCTTCGCCTTGGCCGTCGCCTGGGCTTCGGTGGTACCAGGCGCAAAACTGATCGAAAGCTGCTTCAGGCTCAGGATTGCATCGCGCGGGTCCGCTGTCAGGACCTGGCGCTTGTCAATCAGCGCGACAATCGAGAAACCGCCACGGATCTCGATCGGCCCGGCGAGCTGCCCGGTCTGCAGCGCAGTCAGCGCCGTGCCCAGTTCGGCGGGCAACTGGCCAAGACGAACCCAACCAAGATCGCCGCCAACCGAGGCGGTCGAAGCTTCGGAGAACTGACGGGCATAGCCGACGAAGCTGGCGCCACCGCGCAGCTGCTCGACGATGCGGTTAGCGTTTGAGAGAACGGCGTCGCGGTTCTCGGCCGTGGCCGAAAGGAAAATCTCACCAACGCGATATTCTTCGGTGCCCTTGGCGTCCTGCATCCGCTTCAGCACTTCGCGCACTTCGTCATCCGAAACGTTGACGAAGGGCTGAACGTTGCGGCGCAACAGGCGCTGCCACGACAATTCGCCGCGAATCTGCCGCTTCAGCGATGCGGAAGATGATCCGATCTTGGCGAGATAGCTTTCCATTGCCTTCGGGTCCTGGCCGAAATTCTGGCCGGCGATCCGGGCATAGGTCTGGTCGACTTCGCCTTGGTCAACCTCGATCTTCTGGGCGATGGCTTCCTGAATCTGGAGTGTTTCGTCCATCAGGTTGCGCAGGACCTGCAGCTTGAGTCGCTTCACTTCCTCCGGATCGATCTTGCCGCCGCTGGCAGCGACCAAGAGCGCGACGCGCTGGTCAACATCGGTACCGGTGATGATCTCACCATTCACCACCACCGTCGCCTTGCGATAGTTGGGATCGTTCTTTTCAAAGAAGTTCGGATTTTCGGGGAGGGCCAGGCCACCTGCCGACGATGGGGCATTCTGCGCCATCGCTCCACCGGCCAGCACCAAGGCGGCAATGGCGAGCGTATAGCGAAGCGGGCGGCGCGAAATGGACATGCGAGTCACCGTCAGTTCAATCCCCAATAAGGCGCGGAAAAGACTATCCGGCCTGACTTGCCGGAGCAATTGCCGCCGGCTGGCTTAACCCAAGCTGATCAGGCCACCACCATTGCGAGGCCGGATAGCGCGTTTGCATCGCCCCCGCAAATGTCCCGATCAGCGGAATCCAAGGTTACGCACGGCTAAGCTAACCTGAAAGGTATTGCCGCGCCGCGCATCGCCAGTCGCAACAAAATCGCGCCGCCAGGTGAGCGCAAGGTCCAGGCAGTCATCCTGGTAAGCCACCCCGATCCGGGTGCGCAGCGCCTGAAAGCCGTCCGTGCTCAGGGTCGGGTCTTCCTTGGCGCCGGTCAGGTTGAACACGCCAGACCCGAACAGCGACCAATAGCGGGCGAATGCCACGCGCCCGGCCACGCGCAGTTCCTCGCGATCCTTCAGGTCTTCGGCAATGGCGGAAATGTCGCGGTTCAGGCGAAGATAGCCGATCTCGGCATAGGTCCGTTCGCTGCCGATCGCGGCGTCAATTTCATTGCGCCGCACCGCGAAATTGTCCTTGTCGAACCGGAAGCGGTGGGTGAAGCGGACAAAGTCCTTGAACCGGACGTCGGTGCGGCCAACGATATCGGAAACGCGGCTGGTCAGGCCCGTGCCATCCGGGAACAGGGTCGGCTTGCTGGTCAAGCGATAGGACTGGCCGATCGTGGTCGAAACGCGCCAATCGGGCTTTTCCCACTGCCAGTCGAAGCCAAAGGTGAAACGCACCCCGTCTTCGATCCGGTCATAGCCGGGAAACCGATTGAGCGCGAACAGGTTCGAATCCTCAAGGTCGATCGCCCGGGCATCTTCGTTGGGGATCGCCAGATTGCGCAGCTCGGGGCTGGCGACAACCTGCAGGCGCGGGGTCAGGACCTGCGCGCCGCCCAGGAATTCGCCCAGCAAGGGCCACTTCACGTCGACTGCCGCAGTAGCTAGTCCACGGGTCTGCCAACCCGGATTGCCGCGATAGACTGCGGTCGCGGTCAGGCTGTTCTCATCTGAATTGTAAACATCGCCGCGGGCCAGGGTGGTAAAGGTCACTTCCTGGCCCAGGCCGGTTATCCGGCGCAGGTCCCAGCGGGCAGAAGCAAAGGCGCGCTGGGTATCCTGCCCGTGGGTGCGGGTGATCGCCAGCGAATTGGCCTGGAATTCGATTTTTCCACCCAGCAACGGGTCGCTCAACCGCCGGCGATAGTCGATTACCGGCAGGGCAATCGGCACCTGGCCCTGGGCATCGCCAACCCGCAGCGTCTGGGTGGCCCAGCCGGCGATCGAAAGATACGAATTGGGATCAATCCGCTCGACCTCAATCATGCTGCGCAGCCGGTCGTCGCGGCTGATGTCATAGCGCCGCAGGAAGGTGCGGTCAGAAGCAACCCGGCCCGAAGCCGAGATCGACCAGTTGGGGGAAAGCTGGAACCGGCCGTTACCGCCCAGATAGCCGCGAAAGTCCCGCTGGCTGCCCACTGGTTCGCCGCCAATCGGAATGCGGGAAGAGCGGGTGGCATAGCCCGTCAGCTGATAGGCCCCCTTGCTGGTCAACTGGCGGTACTGGGCAGAGATCATGGGCAGGGCCGCGGTATAAACATAGCCCGTCAGCGACAGGTCGCGGTTATTGCCCAGCCGCTTGTAATAGGACTGCGAGAATTCAACGCCATTGGAAGCCGAAAGACGGACATCGGGGATCAGAAAGCCAGAGATTGGCCTGCCATCGCTGGCCAGCATCAGGCCGGGCAGGGGCAGCAACCGCGCTCCGAACAGTTCCAGCCGGGCACCGATGAAGCGGATCAGCTTTTTGGTGTCATCATAGGTGACGCGCTTGGCGGTGATCCGCCAGCTGGGCTTGACCGGGCACCCGGTGTTGTCTTCCACGGCGCAGGCCGAATAGACCGCGTTGGACAGGACCAGCCCACCATCCGGCGCGCGCTTGCCATTGGCTGCCGCCAATCGCCCGCCTTCGCGCAAAGCCAGCAGCATGTTTTGCATCGCGCCGGCGCGCAGGTCATCGTCCAGCATCACCGAATCGGCGAACAGCTGGTTCCCGTCGGCATCGACCAGGCGGATGTTGCCCGTTGCCTCAACTTCGCCGGTCTTGCGGTTCCAGACCACCTTGTCGGCGCGAACCGACTGGCTGTTGCGGCGCATCACGACATTGCCAAAGACCGTGACACTGTCCGATGCGTCGTCATAGCTGATGCCGTCGGCGGCAAAGCCAACCGGGGCTTCGGCCGCAGTTTCGGAAGGCGATGGCGCAGCCGCGTCCTGCGCCTGTGCAGCCCCTGCACAGGCCAGCAGCGCAAGCGCCAAGCCGCCGGATTTCCAGCAGCCAGAGGCAATCGTGGGGCAGAGCGGCCGGAGCCGCGCGGGGTGACGCATGGCTTGCCTATCGCACCGCCCGCGCCTAACTGCAATCCACGCTAACCAAGGTCGATCCACTATTGGGCTCGGCCCGACGCAGGTCCAGTTTTCCCCGGAGCTATCATGCAGATCGAATTCGTCGCCGGCCCGCTTGCCGCCAACACCTCGCCCCTTGCCCGCATTGTTGACCAGGCCGCCCTGCCGGGCGATCTTGATCCGGTGCTGGTGGAAAGCGCCCGCGCCGCCCGCTTTACCGGCAAGGCTGGCCAGGCCCACGAAGGCTTCCTGAATCGCGATGGCTCGATTGTGCGCATCGCCCTGGCCGGCGCGGGTGAACCGGGTGCAAAGGATCGTCCGGCCGCGCTCGAACGCGCTGGCGCGGCGCTGACGGCAAAGTTCCTGACCTCGGGCGAGGGTAAGCTGACGCTCGATTTCACGGGCACCAAGCTCTCGGCCAGCGATGTCGCTTCGGTCCTGCTCGGTGCCCGCCTGCGCGCCTGGCGCTATGACATCTATCGCACCAAGCTGAGCGAGGACCAGAAGCCCAGCCTCAAGACCCTGCAGGTTGTTGGTGCGCCCGAGGGTGCCGAAGCCGCCTGGGCAATCGAATCCGCACTGGCTGAGGGTGTTGAGTTCACCCGCGAACTGGTGACCGAACCCGCCAATGTTATTTACCCCGCCACTTTCGTCGCCCGTGCCAAGGAACGCCTGGCCGGGACCGGCGTGAATGTCCGTGTGCTGGGGCGGGACGAAATGGCCGCGCTCGGCATGGGCGCGCTGCTCGGCGTGGCGCAGGGTTCGGTGCGCGAACCGCAGCTACTGGTCATGGAATGGAACGGCGGCCCGGCGGGCGGCAAGCCCACGGCCTTCGTCGGCAAGGGCGTGACCTTTGACACCGGCGGGATCAGCCTCAAGCCGCCGGCCGGGATGGAAGACATGAAGTGGGACATGGGCGGCGCCGGTGCGGTCGCCGGGGCCATGCTGGCCCTGGCCAAGCGCAAGGCCAAGGCCAATGTCGTCGGCATCTGCGGGCTGGTGGAAAACATGCCCGATGGCAATGCCCAGCGCCCGGGTGACGTGGTCACCACCATGTCGGGCCAGACGGTTGAAGTGATCAACACCGATGCCGAAGGCCGTCTGGTGCTGTGCGATGCGATCACCTGGACCCAGAAGGAATTCGCCCCCAGCGCGGTGATCGACCTTGCCACGCTGACCGGGGCGATGATCATTTCGCTGGGTCACGAATATGGCGGCCTGTTCTCGAACGACGATACCCTGGCCAGCCAGCTGCTCGCCGCGGGTGAGGCTGCGGGTGACAAGTTGTGGCGCCAGCCGATGGGCCCGGCCTATGACAAGTTGATCGACAGCCCGATCGCCGACATGAAGAATGTCGGCCCGCGTGAAGGTGGCTCGATCACCGCCGCGCAGTTCCTGCTGCGCTATGTCGAAAAGGGCACGCCCTGGGCACACCTCGACATTGCCGGCATGGTCTGGGCCAACAAGCCCGGCCAGACCTGGGACAAGGGCGCAACCGGCTATGGCGTGCGGGTGCTCGATCGCTTCGTGCGCGATAATCTGGAAGGCTGAACCATGCCGCGGATGCGGCGCAAGGCGGACCTGCCCAGCAAGATCTGCGCCGCCTGCGGCCTGAGCTTTGCCTGGCGCAAGAAGTGGGAGCGCGATTGGGACAACGTGAAATACTGTTCCGATCGCTGCCGCCGCTCTAAGGGTGCTGCCTGATGCAGGTCGATTTCTATCAGCTGAGCCGCGATCCGGCCGAAGCCGTGGTGCCCTTGCTGGCGCGCAACACGCTCAAGGCGGGGCAGCGGCTGCTGGTGGTCTCCGCCGATGATGACCTGACCGGGCGGATCAGCGAACGGCTCTGGGCCGGGGCCGAAAGCTTCCTGGCCCACGGTCTGTCCGGCGGGCCGCACGATGCCCGCCAGCCGATCCTGCTCGCCGATGCGCCACAGCCGACCAACGGGGCGAAGTTCATCATCCTGGCCGATGGTACCTGGCAGGATGCCGCCCTCGGCTTTGACCGGGCCTTCCTGCTGTTCGACGGGGCGACCATAGAGGATGCCCGGGCCACCTGGCGCGGGCTTGACGGGCGCGATGGGGTGGAGCGGCGTTACTGGCGCCAGGAAGAGAACGGGAAGTGGGTGCAAGCCGCTTGATATAGCGGCAAAAACCCCGGCACCTTGCGGCGCAGCATTTTCCCGGCTAGGGGCGCGCCATCTCTCCACACATAACAAAATCGCAAGGACGAACATCATGGCGGTTACCCGCACCTTTTCGATCATCAAGCCCGACGCGACCCGCCGCAATCTGACCGGTGCCGTCACCAAGATGTTGGAAGAAGCCGGCCTGCGCGTCGTCGCTTCGAAGCGCATCCACATGACCCGCGAACAGGCCGAAGGCTTCTACGCGGTCCACAAGGAACGCCCCTTCTTCGGCGAACTGTGCGATTTCATGATGAGCGAGCCGGTTGTCGTTCAGGTTCTGGAAGGTGAAGACGCCGTGGCCCGCAACCGCGAAGTGATGGGCGCCACCAACCCGGCTGACGCTGCCGAAGGCACCATCCGCAAGACCCATGCTCTGTCGATCGGTGAAAACACCGTCCACGGTTCGGACTCGGATGAAAATGCGGCGATCGAAATCGCCTTCTTCTTCAAGCCGGAAGAAATCGTCGGCTAAGCCTTGCGCTTACCGCTCGAAAAGCGGCCGCCGGAGCGATCCGGCGGCCCTTTTTCTTTGCCCTTTTGATGCAGCGCAAGGCGCAGGGGCATGGGGGCGGCGAAGCTCTCTGCAATCAAGCAGAGGAGACATCATGTCCAATACCCCGCACCAGCTCGGCGACGAGTTCCCCAATGACCACGCCTTGCTGCACAAGTTGAAGCTGGAAAACGCCCACTTCGTTACGCTGGCCGACCGCTATCAAGCCATCAATGGTGAGATCCACCGGATCGAGGCCGGGGTTGAGAACACCTCGGACGAATATGCGGAAGGCCTGAAGAAGCAGCGCCTGGCCCTGATCGATGAGATTGCGGCCATGCTGGCGAAGGCCAAGGCAGCCGTGTAATCAGCATCCCGTCATCCCTGCTTTCGCGGGGATGACGAGTTGTGGTAGCGATCTTCCAAAGAGGAGATCTGCGATGAAAGGCATGGGCGGCGACGGGGGCGAGGATTGCCCGTTCCAGTTCAACTTCGATCCCGCCACCTTCAAGGTTGGCGATACGGTCAGTTACCGCGTGAGCTCGATGGAGGATTGGCCCTTCGTCGGCACCCTGATGGAGGTCCACGCCGATCACGTGGTGATCAGCCCCGGTCCGTCCGAGCCCGATGCCCGCTATAAGGCCACGCGTGAAAGCCGGCCGATGGTCGACGGCAGCGAAATTTAGAACGCGTCCGCCGCGTCGATCAGGCCGGTCAGCTTCTTCGGGGCCACGCTCCTCCACGACCGGGCCAGCCATTCGCCAATTTCGTCCCAGTCGTTGCGGCCAAGGTCGAGCCGCATGGCGATCCAGCCATCGCCGAAATAGGCCGGGCGATAATAGCGTTCGGGATCGTTTTCGATCAGCTGGGCCTGCTCGTCCGCGCCGCTGATCTTGACCAAGAGCGCGGTCTTGCCATCGCCGTGGTGGTCCAGGCTGACATAGGCGAACTTCTTGCCCTTCACCACGCCAAAGCAGGGCATGCCGTGGCTCACCACCTCATCCGCCTCGGGCAAGGCCATCGCCCGCTCGCGGACCTGCGCAACAAGGTGCTCTGGCGAAGTCTCGCGACTGACCAGCGCCGCCAGGCAACGCGAATAGAGCTGGTGTTCCGCGATCAGAACCCGCGCCGCCAGGCTATCGCCCGTATCGCCGGGCACGATCGCCACCGGGGTCTGGCCCAGCACGGGGCCATCGTCGAGCTCGGCCGTCACCAGATGGACCGTGCAGCCGCCATGGCTGTCCCCCGCCTCGATCGCGCGTTCGTGGGTGTGCAGGCCCTTGTACTTCGGCAGCAGGCTGGGGTGGATGTTAACCATCCGGCCTTCCCAGCCGCTGACAAATTCCGGCGTGAGGATCCGCATGTAACCGGCCAGGGCGACATATTGCGCGCCGCTGGCCCGGATCGCGGCATCCATCGCCATGTCGTGATCGAGCCGCTCCATGCCCTTGTGGGGCAAGGAAAAGGTCGGCAAACCTTCGGCTGCGGCCAGTTTCAGCCCGCCCGCGTCCGGCTTGTTCGATGCGACCAGCACGATTTCATAGGGGCAATCGGCGGCGCGGCTGGCGTAAAGCAGCGCCGCCATATTGGTGCCGCTGCCCGAAATCAGGACGGCGACTTTGGCCCGTTCAGGCAAGGTGGACCGCTTCCCAAGCCGCGCGGGCCGACCAGGCTTCTGCCGAACCCTGAACGGTGCAGCCGCGCTCACCCGGCTCAATCGCGCCGATCACGTGGACGGTTTCGCCCGCCGCCTGCAGGTCAGCGATCAGCCCGGCAACGTCGTCCGCCGCCACGGCGAGCACCATGCCGATCCCACAGTTGAAGGTCCGCGCCATTTCCTCGGGCTCGATATTGCCCTGGGCTTGCAGGAAGGCCATCAGCCGCGGCTGTTCCCAGGCATCGGCATCGATCCGGGCGTGCAGTCCCTTGGGCAGGACGCGCGGCACATTTTCCAGCAGCCCGCCGCCGGTGATGTGGGCCAGGGCGTGGATCTTGCCGCCACGGATCAGCGGCAACAGGCTCTTCACATAAATCCGGGTCGGCTCGATCAGATGATCGATCAGCAGGCGGTCCGCATCAAACAGGGCGGGGCGGTCCAGCTTCCAGCCCTTGTCCGCGGCCAGTCGGCGGACCAGCGAATAGCCGTTGGAATGGACGCCTGACGAGGCCAGGCCCAGCAGCACGTCGCCTGCGGCCACCTTGTCGCCGGTCAGCTGCTCACCGCGCTCCACAGCGCCGACGCAGAAACCGGCCAGGTCATAGTCACCCGCGGCGTACATCCCCGGCATTTCGGCCGTTTCGCCGCCAATCAGCGCGCAGCCGGCCAGCTTGCAGCCCTCGGCAATGCCCGCCACCACGCGCTCGGCCACGCCGTTTTCCAACTTGCCGGTGGCAAAATAGTCCAGGAAGAACAGCGGCTCCGCGCCCTGTACGATCAGATCGTTGACGCACATGGCAACCAGGTCTTCGCCGATCCGGTCATGCCGATCGTGGTCGATCGCCAGTTTGACCTTGGTGCCGACGCCGTCATTGGCCGCCACCAGCAGCGGATCCTTGTACCCCGCGGCCTTGGGATCAAAGAAGCCGCCAAAGCCGCCCAGCTCGGCATCCGCGCCCGGCCGGGCGGTCGCTTTCGCCAGCGGACCGATCGCCTTGACCAGCGCATTTCCCGCCGCGATTGAGACGCCGGCCGTTTCGTAAGTGTAGGACTTTTCCGCCATGATCGCCGCCTAACGCTTTCCGGCTTGGATTTCCATGAGCGATTGGGCAAAAGGCGCACGGTTTTCCCCGATGGCTGTTGCAACAACCCCTTCCTTACCGCGCCGCTGGCGTCCCGGCCCCGCCACCGCGCTGGCGGGCGGCCTGACCCTGTCGCTGTTGCTGGCCCTGGCCGTTATCGGTCCGGAGCGGCTCATCGCCCAGATCGAAGGGGATCGCGGGATCATCCCGGTGGCTTCCTCATCGGACATCGCGATCAGCGGCATTCAGGTTGAGACCACCGGCAATTCGCCCGAAGACGCGCGCCTCAACGGCTGGCGCGAGGCGCAGAAGCTGGCTTGGGCCAAGGCTGGCGGCCCGGCGATGGATGTTGGCGTGATCGAAAGCATGGTTTCGGCCGTGATTGTTGAGCGCGAACAGATCGGTCCGCGGCGCTATATCGCCACGCTGGGTGTGGTGTTCGATCGCGCTCGCGCCGGGCAGTATATCGGCGGCAAGGGTGGCCCCGGTCGCCAGTCGGCGCCGCTGCTGGTGATCCCGGTGCTGCGCTCGGGCGGGGTCAGTCAGGTCTTCGAAGTGCGTGGCGCATGGCAGGCAGCCTGGGCTTCGTTCAACGCCGGGGGCAGCCCGATCGATTATGTGCGGCCCAGCGGCGCCGGTGGCGATTCGCTGCTGCTGACCGCTGGCCAGCCGCAGCGCCGCAGCCGCGCCTGGTGGCGCAATGTGCTCGATCAGTTCAATGCGGCCGATGTGATCGTGCCCGAAGCGCGGCTCGAACGGCAATGGCCGGGCGGGCCGGTGCGTGGCACCTTCACCGCGCGTTATGGCCCGGACAACCGCTTCCTCGAGAGCTTCGCGCTGACCGCCAATGATGAAGCCGGCGTTCCCGCCATGCTCGCCAATGCGGTGCAGCGGATCGATGCAATCTATGCCCGTGCCTTGGCAGAGGGGCTGCTCAAGCCGGATGCCACGCTCACCAACAGCGGCCAGATGGATGCCGGTCTGGCCGCGCTGGTTGAAGCGGCCCGGCGCGCCGAACAGAACGCCGCCGCAACCAGCGATGGCACCGCCGGGCAGGGCGGACCGGGCGCGGCACCGGCGGCACCGCTGGTGCTCTCGACCTTCACCGTCCAGTTCGCTTCGCCCGATGCCGGTGCCGTTGATGCTGCCTTGGCAGCGGTTCGCGGCGCGCCCGGGGTTCAGGGAGCGGCGACCACCAGTCTCGCCATGGGCGGCACTTCGGTCATGCGAGTGACCTCGGCAAGCGACATCGGCGCCCTTGCTGATGCTCTGCGCGCCCGCGGCTGGCGGGTCACGGTGGGGGCGAACGCCCTGTCGATCCGGCGCTGATGAGCCAGATTGCGCTGCCATTGCCCGCCGGAGGGGCGGGGCCGCG
>JACCDJ010258175.1_pt1 | contig 20208 bp, 21 predicted proteins | sample 7444481 | NCBI WGS metagenome assembly JACCDJ01 (sample SAMN15323435, study PRJNA562643) | freshwater metagenome | isolation source: river surface water | place: USA:Blue River Watershed | collected 2017-08-15 | reverse complement strand
GCGCGGCTACCAATTACGCCACATCCGGGCTTTGAGTAGGTGTACCACCCAAAAGGTTTGCAAATATACATCCTTATAGGTTATTTCCACAGAAAAAATGTGACCAATAGTTTGGTCCCATGAAAATACCTCTGCTTTTCTCGTTTCTTGTTGCTCATTCACTGCTCCGTGGTCAATTTACTTTGGTGACTGAACCGGGAGTACAACCGCATTTCCTTCAGACCTACAGTCCACTTAAATTTGAGTGGGCTCCCAATGCCAGTAGGAGTAAATCTCTTGCGCTTCATATAAAAAACACCTGGGCCATCTCCAATGTGAATACTGTCAACATCAGATTCGTCCATGATCATGCGCATTGGAGAAAAGGGGGACAAGTTTCGGCCTTTCTTCATCCTGGATGCCAAGACTATCAGTGGCATGGCCATGCCGCGACAAAAGTTGGAGCGTACTCCTCGCTTGGTTTACAATTGGGTGTGAGATACACCACTTGGCTCAACGGACTTCATTTTTTCAAACCAATGGCCACCATTCATTACGGTATTTGCAAAAAAAGTTTTTTCTTTGAATGCAACACCCAGCTTACAAAAGGTGGGTATGCCCGAAAGCTCAATCCCATATCACCTAGTTGGCATTCCATGCTCTCCGTACATATTACCTCCGAGGTTTGTGCGCTAGGAACACTTCTAATTACAGATCAGGGAATACAAAATGCTCAAATTGGGGTTTTGTGGAAATGTAGAAAGGACTGGATGATTTCTTGCTCAACCTTCTATCCCACCTGGGGCTGGTCGATAGGTATCACCCAAATTCTAAGGAATCGCCAACAGGGGTGGGGATACCAGCAAAGCGCATGGGTAAGACCCAACATGGAATATTGGATTCGATTTTCTGATCTATGATCGGTCATTTTATAAAATTCACCATGCTGCCTTTGCTCCTTGTTCAGGAGCTTTCAGCCCAAATTGAAGATAGTGTTCATTTTGAAGAGACACTTATTGTTAACCAAGAAAATTGGGAGGAAGATGAAAGCAATGACTGGGTGATTTCCGTCAACGCCTATGACCTTTCCCAACTGCTAACATTGCCTGGCGTTGAAGTCAAGGATATTCAATTGATTCATGCCTACATCAAAGAAAATGGAAAAATCATTCATCTCAACGAGTTGCATCAAATTCAAAATCTATCTAAGTCTTGTATCGCGGTAATCACTCCGCATGTCTCGGTGAAAAACTTTGAAGCCATTGGTGAGAAAAAATCATTTATCCATTTTAGAATTAAAAAGAGCAATACCTCTTCAGCTGTACTTCGCTCCCAATCATATATTCAGGCTCTTCCAAATCTGAGTTTAGGTGGACTTTGGTCATTAGAAAATGGGCGAATCGCCTCCCAATATTCAGCGTATGTTGATTATAAAAAGAATAATTTACACATGATTGCTGGCGATTTTTCGCCGTTAATTGGCGAAGGAAAAATAGGAAGTATACCTTCCATGGGTAATATGGGGTGGGGGTTTACACAGGTTATCCGACCTCATTTTAGAATCAAGCCGTATACTTCAACCATCCCCTTGCAACAGTGGCGCGGGATTGGGTGTACCCAGCAAATTAAAAATTGGCATTGGTTGATGGCTTTGCCCTTAGGTGAAGGAAATCAACAAAAAATAATTGCCTTTCAATACAAAGATAAGTTCAGATCAATTGGAATAGGAATCATTCAGGAAGAGACATGGAAGCATTGGTTTCAGGCTATTTTTCCATGGAGCCTGCATGTTATATCCTTGGAAAGTGTTTTTGAAAAACAAAAATGGCAACCATCTATTGCAGTAAACTTAGCCCTTTCCAAATCCGTTAAATCCAAGTGGCAATCACAATGGGAAATTAGACCGTGGAATCAATGTATGCGCTCTCACTGGATAGTCGTGCTAGAATGGAACTTCAACAAAGGGCAATATTTCACCCTAGGAAAAGAAATAGATCAGGCGGAAAAAGATCGAGAGGTTGGTGCACTTGAATTGAGACACGATACTTTTCTTCAGTACCAATTTGAACCACAGCGATACGGTAAATTCTACATTCGTTACGTGCTTCATCACAAAGAACAGATGGGAAAAAAGGACAATCTTTTTGAGCCCAATCAACAAATCAGAGGCGATGGTCAATGGAAGGCGGATGAGCATTGGTCGCTACATACCCGGGCGGAGATCCATTGGACCCAAGGACAAAAATCCAGCTTAGCCTTTCAAGATGTCCAATGGCATCCCATGGGTAGTGCATGGAAATTAACCCTGAGGTATGCAATCATGAATAGCCCTAGTTGGGATGGAAGAATTTACGCGATGGAGAAAGAAACATCAGGCAGCTTCTATGTACCCGCATATTACGGATCTGGAAATAGAATATACTTGGTGAGTGAGTTTAAAAAGAGCCATTTTCAACTGCAAATCAAAATAGGCAAATGGGAAAGGCGGCAAGAGAAAAACATCCCGATGGATGGTCAGATTCTATTGAAAATTATTTTTTGAATAAGAAATCAGCCATCTCTTGCGCGTAGGCCTCATAGGTTATCGCGTTCTTCGTAATTTCTATTACTTCTTGAGCATCTTGGTTGTGAACTTTTCTTGATTTTATGAATTCAATTATATCATTCCAAGGAAGAATAGAATTGTCATTTGGAACAAAATAATTAAACTCTTTTAACTTAGGATATTTGACAACAGCTGTGTCGTTGTAAGCGAGTAAACAAGGAATTCCCAATCTCCAATAATCTCTCACTTTCAATGGACAAGCCTCGCTCATTTGTTTACGAAATAATTCTAATGTTCCAATTCCCATATCGTAATGAGGCAAAACTTCTTGCATTTCGCTTTTTGTAAGTGCTGGTAAATTCCTAATTCGAATGGCCTTATTGACCTGCTTATTTTCCCAAGGAGGAATCTCTCCATAAATATCTAACTCGATGTCAGTTTGAATAGGAAGATTGACTTGCGCACTCCTTAAAATCCTTTCCCATCCTTGCCAATAATCAAAAGAGCCGATCATCATCGCCAATTTAATGGATTCATCACCTCTTGTTTTTTGAGCAGAATCCATCCATTTAAAATCGAAAGTGGAAATGCAATTGGGTAAAACCATTACTTGATAATTTTCCCATCGAGCATGCAACATTTCTGACAACTCAAAAGTGACTGATATTCCACCTTTGACATTGCTCAAACATCTAACTCCCCATTCAGCTTCATCCGTTTGATTTGAAATCCAAGTATTCCAGGTATACTTCCAAAAAGATCTACTTAATACTTTTTTCCAACCAAATCGCGCATTTAACCAAGCTTGTTTTTGAATCTGCACCGCTTCAGCTATTTCGTTGGTATTGTGTTCTAGTACAATTTGGCTACCATATTTCTGAGTTAGTTCAAACAATCCTTTTGAGGCAAATGGATATCTTAACCAAACAACATCTTGCTCGCCAAGGTTCTTTTCCATCCAGATCGAAATATCACTCCACTTATTTGACTTATTTATTTTTACTACTTCGACATGGTTGATAGGCGCAGATAAAATCTGATCCGTAAAGGCAATTAATCTGGTTGATACATGCGGGCACATCGCCTGGTATATCGCTTGGTATTTCTGATAAACCCCAGAGTTGGGGCTTAACAAATAGTTTCCAATATGTACGATAAACAACTGCCTCATGACATTATTTGTCCAATAAATTGATTGATTGACTTGAGATGAAGAATATCGGTATAATGATTTTCTACTGTGATCCGCCCTGTCTTGCCCATTTCCATGCACCTCTCCTGATTATTGGATAGCTCCAAAATAAAATTACCCATTCCCGCTATATCCTTTTCATGAACCAAATACCCGTTTTCTCCAGAAGTTACTACGTCTTGAATACCCGCATGGTACGTGCTAATCACCGGCATCTCAACTGCCATTGCCTCCACTATAGAAACAGGAGTTCCTTCTTTATCTCCTTCAGAGGAAGTGACAGAATGTTGTAAAAAAATCCGAGATTTCAGCATGCTCTCCAAAACAAAATCATGAGATTGATGACCCAAAAAATGTATATGCTCGGATAGACCATTGCGTTGGACATATTCTTGACAAGAAGCCAAAAGCGGTCCGTCTCCAATAAAAGTCAATTGATCCTGCATGCCTTTTTTAAGCGCATATTCAAATGCTTGAATGGTAAAAAGTGGACCCTTCTTCTCCACCATTCTTCCAACAGCAATAAACCCTTGTCGATGGCTTTGCACGGGCAATTGAACAAAACGAGCATGACAGCCACATGGAGAATAAATCACTCTATGTTCAGGAAATCCCCAATGAATAAGCTCTTGCCGCATCTCCTTAGAAACCGCAATTGCATACGCTCCCATGCCAATCAATTTATCATAATTGGATTTATGCTTGGTAACTGTTGGCTGATGATAGACGTCATACCCATGAAAATGAATAACAACAGGTATCGACAATTGATGGAGTACATGAATCATTGCACAAGCCGATGGGCCATACTCCGTAAAAACCAAATCTATTTTCTGCTGCTTCAACACTTTGTACAATGCGTATTCCGCGCGATTCAGTCCATTGATTTTTCCTAATATCTTAAATTTTATTTTATCCCATAGGTCCAATTGTATCATTGAATTTTGACCATACCCTGTAGGAAAATAGCCTCCGTAAAAAGGAATTACAGTCCCCAATAAACCGCTAATATTGGCTTGAATAAAGGAGCTTGATCGCTCATAAACATCCGGCGAAATATGCGCAATTCTCAAATCTTTCATGTCCACTTATTTAAACTTCCGCAATTTAATTCCCTTATAAATTCATCCTTGGCTTGAGTGTTCATGTTAGCCCAATCCACTGATATCAATCCCTCAGCGCCATGATGAGCCGAACTCAACAAACTCGGTTCAATCGAAAAAAGTAAAATCGCCTTGAATGGAATTCCACGAATCAACGTATTGAATAATTTAAAGTCCTCTTCTCGCTTGAATATGATATACTCCAGAACATTTAATGCGTTGTTTCTCAAAAGTCTTCGCCACTGAAACCTGTTCCAAATATGCCCGTTATTGATCAATTGATATGATCGATCCCTAATCCTTAATCTGTTATGACCATCCAAAAAACAATTGATTATTTCAGCATCTATAGACATGATAAAATTCTTCATGTCTAGAGATTGCTCATCAATGCGGTTGGAAAAAACCACTACTGATCTAGATAGTTCTGTTCTCCAAACACCTTTGGAATGATCTTCATGAAACTGTATCAATCGTTGGTATTGTCCAAAAAGTTGGTGCTCCACCTTGCCCTGCATCATCCTATGCAAAATCACCCTTTTATCATCAAAATTTACCCGGTGGCTGTCCGATGCTGTAAGACTTGAACCGTGAATTCGATACGTACTCATTACTTGATTTATTCCAACGAAATTTCCAAATTGCGCATGCCAAACGTACATGGCCAGGTCCACGCTATCAATCTTCTGAAACCAGGTAGGCCTACAAAAATGTTTGGCACGAAAGACAAAAGAACTCGTATGAAAAGGAGCGTATTTGGTAATTACTTCTTGAAGAGTCAATGTCGTTGGTAAAGCCTTTTTCATTGGCTTGGTTTGACCATCAGAATATAGAAACGCTGTGTTATGATAACTTCCAGCGATGCAGTCATCGGATTCTAAAATATCCACTTGCTTCTGAAGCTTTGTTGAATCACTCCAAAAATCATCTCCTTCTAAAAGTGCTATGTACTTGGCACCAGACAGTATACAAGCATTAAATATACGACTTGCATTTTTAAAAATTCCGAGATTCACGGATGCATCTAAAAGAATAATCTTATCTGGAAATTTGCTTTGCCAAGCCAAGCACCTACTATATGTTTCATCGGTGGATGCATCATCCCCGATAAACAACTGAAAATTAAAATTGGTTTCTTGATTTAAAACCGATTCAATGGCTTGATCAATATAATCTTGGTGATTATACGTAACCATGTACACAGCCAAAATCGGAGTTTCCGTCATATCACATCCATTACAGCATATCCAAAACCTTGTTGACCAAAGCCATTGCCATTGTATAGCATATACTTCTTGTTGTTATGAATAAATACATGGCAATATTCATTCATGTGATCATCCCAATCTTGAGGATTATTTTTAAAAAGATCCAATTCAAATTTCGTCCATTCTTGAGCATCCAAAGATTTAGCGGATCCTATTTTGTAGCTTTTATCCTGGTCTTCTCGATAGTCCCGGGCCATGCGATGAGAATAAAAAATTTCATAGCTTCCGTTGTTCTTTATGACACAAGGTCTGCCTATACTTTCTACACCATCGGAATAATCCACCACAATTTGTCCTGGCTTTGACCAATGCAATCCATCTTTGGATATCGACTGTCTAACCAAATAAAGAGGCTCCTTTCGCCCTTTGTGATCAATCCATCCCGTGCATGAGACATAAAACATTCTCCATAAATCATTGTCCTGAAATACAAAAGGGGCAGTATTAAAATAGGGCTCTAAATAAGAACGATCTAACAATGGACCATCACTAGATCGAACAAAAGTATTTCCACCATCTCGGCTGATAGCCAATCCTATAGAAAGGCGATAAGAGACGGTAACTTGAGGATTCCATCCAATGTAATACATCCAAACTTCGTCTCCATTTCTCACAACGGAACTGGGCATGATTCCATTATCATCAAAGGTTCCTAGCGGCCCAAACTCAAAAATTGGTCCTACAATCTCACCTATCAAATGGATGTCTTCACCCTTAATTTCTGCATCGACATAATACGGTTGACTTCTGCCCTTTTCATCTCGCGAACTAAAGTAAATTCGAAATTTATCTCCACCCAAAGCAAATGCAAATGGGATAGAGGCATGTGACGTTAATCCCGAGTTCTCGCGCTGAGCTATGTCCAATAAAAGTCCTTTCTTTTTCCACATAATCAATACACCTCAATAGCCAATTTTTCTTGTTTCTTTGCGGGAGATCCAATATACAAGCCTCCATCATCAGTAGACTTGGTAACCAAAGCTCCCATGCTAATTAAACATCCCTCACCAATGACAGTGTAATCTCTAATCGTCGCATTCACACCCAACCATGCCCTCTCCTTGACATGACAATGTCCAGAGAGTACAACATGTGAGGTGAAAAATACATGATCATCAATTCTTCCATGATGACCAATATGATTGCCACTCCACAATACGACATTGTTACCTATGGTTGTAAAGGGCTGAATCGTGTTGTCCTCAAGTATAAAACAATTCTCGCCAATCTCATTTCCACAAATCGTTGCCTTGGAAGAGATATAAGAAATATACTGATAGCCCATCTCCTTGCCTTGGAGATAAACATCTCGCCTAAGTGTATTCATCTTTACCCCAGTCATCGGAGCAAATAATAAATACTGATCGGCTGGATAATGCGCAGGCAGTTCCTCAAAAGGAACGACAGGTAAATTATGAAATGTCGTAACATCCATATAATCACGGTGTACCGTGAAGGCCACTACGGTATAAGACGAATCATGGGTCAAGTACCACCAAGCCAACTCAGCTGTATCCTTGATACCAAAAATCACAACTTCTTTTTTCATATCAATGTGTACTTTTTCAATTCTACTTTCAAAAAATCAACATCATAATTCATCATCAAATCTAGAATAGAAGCATATCTATGCTCAACTGCCAACTCTTCCATTTGAATGAATTGCAAATCGATTCCATCTTTTTTAAAATCCGCTTTATCATACAGTTCTTGACCGCCAATAGCGTTGATATAATGATCACCATTCAATTGATGAACAATAGCCTTCAATCCTTCTTCACGCTTCAATTCAAGATGATCAAAATTAAATGATGTATCTATTATTTCTGTTTGGATATCCAAATAGCCGCAAATACGTTTGATAATGTTGATGTTCCATTCCGATATACTCAAATCTTTTTCAACCATCACTGGCAATAAAACCTCATCCAAAACACGCTGATAATGGGGAGATTTTCCATAGAGATGATGTATTGTCTTGAAAGTATTGGATAAATAATTCTCAGAAAAATCTACCATCACTTGTCGGCAATTTTTATTCTGACTGCCCCCTTTTACCCTTACTTGAAAAGCGGTATCGTTCTTTAAAACATTTCTAGTCATGTAACTGCGTTTCATGAAAGAAACGTGATCCAGATTGACATAAACATCAACGGCATCTATGAGCTGAAAATAACCCAAGTAAGGGAAAAAATATGGCTGCATGATGGCTACCGACTTCATGCGTTGGTATTAATTATTTCACAGATTACATTCAGATCTTGTGGAACTAATCCTACATACAAAGGCAAACAAATAATTTTTTGACTTATGTCTTCCGATACAGGACATGAAGAGCCCGCTATGTATGGAAGAAGATTTAAAGAGGGGTTAAAATATCTTCTCGGAAAAATTCCCGCATTATTCAATTGATCCAAGACCAATTCTAATTGGTCTTTGGTATCAAACCAAATAGGGAAATACGCCGCATTCCATTCCAATCCATCTTGCAATTGTTGGGTTCTGTATCCCTTAAAAGACAGGTGCTCACGATAATAATCAACAATGGCCTGACGCGCATTTACTATTTCATTTATGTCCTCTAAAACACAAATGCCCATAGCAGCATTAAGCTCTGATATCTTGCCGTTGATTCCCACCTCCTCAAATGACTCAGGCGTAACATGACCAAAATTATGCATTCTGAATGCGCGTAAAAGCAAGGCCTCATCTTTACAGAAAAACCCGCCACCTTCACCACAATGAAAGATTTTGGTTGCATGAAAGCTACAAGTAGCAATGTCACCAAATTCAAAAATTGATTTGCCGTTGTACCGAACACCAAAACAATGAGCGGCATCATAAATAACTTTCAAATCGTGCTTTTTTGCAATCGATTCAATTTGTTCTACATGACAAATATTTCCAAAAACGTGGGTGGCCAAAATACAGGTCGTTTTGGGTCCAATGGCTGCCTCAATCAAATCTGGATTGATGGTTAATGTATCTGGATTGATGTCCACAAAAACGGGCGTACAACCTTCCCAGACAATGGATGATGCCGTGGCGACATAACTAAACGGTGTTGTAATAATCTCACCGCCGTTACCTAAAAGTTTCAATGCAATTTGAAGTGGGATGGTCCCGTTGTTCATTAAAACCAGAGGAGGCGACATCAACTTACTTTGAATTCCACCTTCCAATTCTTTGCACAGCTGTCCTCGATTGGTTAGCCATCCACTCTCCCAAACACGAGCAATCTGCTTTTGGTATTTCTCAATACTCGGAAAATATGTTTTTGTTACTGGAATCATGCGCGATACCAATTGAATTGTGGACGAATATCACCAGGCTCTCTACCCATATAGGCTCCCATCATTCGATCTCCATCTGTAACCAAAAAAGACATAACATCCTTTTCAATCAAGATGGCCTTTTGACTTTTTGATATGACAAATAGCGATAAATAATAAGTTCCAGATTGGAAAAAATACGCGGGAATTTCACAAGTGATTTTGTTGCTTCCCATTTGAACTTCAATGTCCGTAGTTCCCATGGAAAATATTGGGTCTCCACTTTCATTGTATACATGGTAAACGATATGACTTACTTCTGTTGTCAAGACATCAAAAGCAGTCTCAATGAGTATTTTATGTTTATCCAATAGTAACTCTTCTTGCTCCAATGGATCATTGAAAATCACAATATCATTCAACACAAAATGAGCATTCCTGACAAAATCAAAATGTCTACGAAGAGAACTATCGGAACCTTTGCTCATGTAATTTTTTACTGCATCTCCTATCGCCCCTTGAAAAACCTTTTGGCCATTTTCAATGACAATTCCTTTTTCACAAAGCGACTTAACAGCGGCCATATTGTGACTCACAAATAAAACAGTTCTACCCTGTCCTTTGGCCACTTCATCCATCTTGCCGATGCATTTCTTTTGAAATTCCATATCACCAACAGCAAGCACCTCATCAATAATTAAAATCTCACTTTCCAAATGCGCCGCTACCGCAAAGGCTAGACGAACATACATTCCCGAACTATATCGTTTTACCGGAGTATCGATATAACGCTCTACTCCTGAGAAATCTATAATCTGATCTAACTTTTGTTTGATCTCACTCTTCCTCATTCCCAGTATCGCGCCATTCAAATAGATGTTGTCCCTACCCGTTAGTTCTGGATGAAAACCAGTACCCACTTCTAACAAGGAAGCAATACGTCCTTGAACACCAATGCTTCCAGTAGTGGGTTGCGTAACACGAGAAAGCAACTTGAGTAATGTAGATTTTCCAGCTCCATTTCTTCCAATGATAGCCATGGTATCCCCTGCGTTGACTTCAAAATCAATATCCTTCAAAGCCCAAACGTAATCGCTATTTCCTTTTACAGCTCGGTTGTTTAATTCGCCAATTTTCAAATTAGGGTCTTCTTTACCCCGCATCAGATGCCACCAACGATTGATATCCGCAGAAAGGGAGCGAGAGTTGACCAATCCCAACCTGTACATCTTGCTGATGTTCTCCGCCTTTAATACAACTTTCCCTTCCATATCACACCGTATCCATAAATGATTTTTCGACTCGATTAAATAAGCTAATCGCGATCACCAACATGATCAAAGCAAACGAAAAGCTATAAGCCAGCATACCCCATTCAAATGCCCCTGTTCCCAAAAAACCATATCTAAAACCTTCAACTATTCCAGTCATAGGATTTAATAATATGATGTCTAAAAGTTTGCCCTTGACCATAGAAAGAGGATAAACTACCGGGGTGGCGTACATGAGTAATTGAACCCCAAAAGTTACGAGATAAGCCAAGTCACGGTATTTGGTTGTGAACGAAGAAATAATCATACCCGCGCCCAATCCCAACAAAGCCATGTTCAACACCAACAAAGGAACCAATGCAATATGCCAGGATAAATGCGGTGTGTATTGAGTGAAATTTGAATAATAAATCAACATGCACAAGAAGAAAACCAATTGCACAGAAAACTTCATCAAATTGGATAAAACAATAGAAATAGGAATAATCAACCTCGGAAAATATACCTTACCAAAAATGCTTGCGTTTTGGATAAAGGCGTTGGATGTTGATGTCAAAGAAGTAGAGAAATAGTTCCAAAGAATAACACCACTCAAATAAAATAAAGCTGGGGGTTGATCATCCGTTCCCAACTTGGCCACCCGATTAAAAACAAAAGTGTATACAACTGTTGTGAAGATGGGTTGAATGAAAAACCAGATTGGGCCTAAAATAGTTTGTCTAAACGACGCTTTGTAATCCCGCATCACCAAGAGAAGTAAAAGGTCGCGATAACGCCATAGCTCTTGCAAGTTCCACTTCCACCAAAAAGTCTTGGACGTTATTTCTAAATCCCACTTCTTCATTTGAATTATTCTTTCGTACTGCACCTACGCCATTGTACAAAAAATCAACCTCCTAAATGATGAGATTTTCAAGTTGTTCAATAATTGGTTTCGGTTAAAAACATATCAGAGAGAATGGCATCCATTACCATCCATCCCCTTGGAGTGCAAGATAAGGTATTTTCACGGAAAGACAAGTATTGATTACTTTTCCATTTCTCAACAAGCTCTTCAAAATTCTTTGGCAGATCCAATCCAAATTTGGATTTCCATTCATCCAGATTAACACCTTCAGCAGTTCTCAATCCAGTCATCCAAAATTCATTGGACATTTGGATAGTGGTGAGTTCTTCCCATTCAAAGGCGAGATTGCTTGATCCTGACATCCACGATTTGGCATACTGCGCATTGTTTGAAATATTAATTTTTCTTTTTCTATTTCCGTCATACCCGTGAGCAGAAGGACCAATACCCCAAAAAGGTATTGCATTCCAATAACTTGAGTTATGCCGAGAGAGATGACCAGGAAAAGCGTAATTGGATAGTTCGTAATGTTTCATTCCAGCGGAGGTAAGTCTGTCATGCAAGTACAAAAACTGATTCACTACTTGCTCTTCCTCTAAAGGCAAATACTTCTCTTGCTCAGTAAAATGTGCGAGAGCGGTTTTTTCTTCAATGGTCAAGGCATATGCACTTAGATGAGGTGTCTGGTAGCCCATAAATTTTTCCACATCTTCCTCCCAAGACATCAGCCGATTCATTCCATGACCGTATATGATATCCATTGTAATGTTGGGCAAATCAGCATCCTGCAAACGTTTAATGGCACTGTCCGCTTGCTGTGCACCATGCGCCCGATTCATCCAAGACAACACATGATCGTCAAAACTCTGAACGCCCATGCTCAATCTATTTATGCCAATAGACTTCCATTCCGCAATTCTTGCATCTGTAACATCGTCGGGATTAACCTCAATGGTGATTTCTGGCTGACCTTGCCAACCCAATTTTGTATCCAAAGCTGAAATAAACCCTCCCAAATACCTCGGGTCTATTACGCTCGGAGTACCACCACCAAAATAAACAGTGCTCACAGGCTGCGACATTTGTGTTTGCAAATGCCAATCCAATTCCAATTGAATTGCATCAATTATGGAAGGGATATTTTTCAATTGAGTTGAAAAATGGAAATCACAATAGTGGCAAGCCTTTTTGCAAAAAGGGATATGAAAGTAAACGCCTAACAAGTTAATTCTTTAGTTTTGCGATATTATGGCAAAAGCACAAATTGAGAGCAAAGAATATTCGGTAGAATGGAATGAAACTTTTACCAAAGCGATTTCTGATTCCATTGCGTTGGATTGCACGCCTACTCAAAACAACCGTGTATTTCAATTTTCTTGGTCAGGAAAAACTTTCCGTGCAGAGTGGATTAGTATTGACAAAGAAACCTCTGAAGCTAAGATCAAAGTCAACCAAAACATATACACGGTTAAGGTTGTAGAGCCCATCGATGAGTTACTTAAATCTTTGGGCATGGGTGCTAGCTCGCAGAAAAAGATGAAAGAGCTCAAGGCGCCGATGCCCGGTTTGGTATTGAAAGTATTGGTTAATGCTGGTGACGAAGTAACCAAAGAAACTCCCTTGATAATTCTGGAAGCCATGAAAATGGAAAACGTCATCAAAGCTGCAGGCGATGGCACCATCAAAGAAATTAAAGTTATTGAAGGGCAGGCGGTTGAAAAAAGTGCCATCATGATCGAATTTGCCTAAACCAAGGGACTATATTTGTCATAATGAGAAATCTCCTCACAGTTCTATTCTTTGGTCTTTCCCTTTGGGTTTTTGGACAATCTTGTGAATTAGCAGGAGATAATCCCCTATGCGCTCAAGCCGCGCCAGTGGAGGCTTCGATGATTAGCACTCCTTTTTCTTTTGGTTGTATGGACGTAACCATGTCCTACTTCATGAGCATGCAAACGGGTACACAAGGCGGGCAAACCCAAATCACATTGATACGTGAAGATTGTGATTACATTTTTGTAGATCCCATTTCAGGAACTGCACAGGTGGCTTTGGATTCTGTATACATGTCCATCATTCAAGTAGATCCCAACGGCTCTCCTTGTGATCCATCCAGCTATATTGGTCAAATAGGTTGTTACACATTTACAACTGAAGAGCAAACTTTTAATATCAACGCACTTCCGGCTTCTAGCAGTTTTATTGTCGTTCTTGGATCTAATCACCAAGGCATCTTTGGTCCATGTAAAATTAATGTTTCAGCTTCTGGTCCGCCTTTGGAAATTGCAGCAAGCACATCCCCGCTATTTATTTTTGCGGGTCAAGAGGCTTACTTGTATTGCGGCGGTGCGCCAGCAGATGCAAATTACAATTGGAGTCCAGAGGAGTTTGTTAGCAATCCCAATGGCCAAAATCCAACTGCCTTTCCAACAGAAACCCAAATGTTCACCGTTGAAGCCAACATTGGAAGTTGTCAACTTGTAGACTCCGTAATTGTTCCTGTTGGCGTTCCTATCGGTTTTGCCAATGCTATTTCTCCCAATGGAGATGGTGTAAACGATGAGTGGATCATTGATGGCGTTGAAAAATTTGAACGCGCTGAAATCAATATCTATGACCGTTGGGGACAAAATGTATTCCGTTCTATAGGCTACGCCACGCCATGGAATGGAACCAATAGAGGTAAAAAGCTTCCAACAGGAAGTTATTATTATGTGATTGAACTCAACTCACCAGTCGTTTATATCGAACCATTCACCGGCTATATATCCATTCTTCATTGATGAAAAACATGAAAAAATATAGCCTCATTGTTGGATGTTTGATCATGTCTTTGGGTGTCTTTGCTCAACAACAAACGCAATACACCAATTTTATTTTCAATTATCAATTCATCAACCCTGCCGCTACAGGATATACCACTTGTACTGAATTCAAATCCAACTACAGACAACAATGGTATGGAATAGAAGGAGCACCGCGCACAACAGCAGCCATGGTGCATGCTCGTTTAAGGGCAAGTAAAAATGCTTTTCAAGGTCTTGGGGCAATCGTTGAATCGGATCAAAGTGGTGCATTTGGATCTACCTCTTTCATGGTAAATTATGCATACCACACGAGGGTTTCAAAAGGCTATAACCTTGCCGCGGGTATAGGTTTAGGTTTCCATCAAATACGTGCAGATTACACCAAAATCAATTTCGCAGATCCCATTGCAGAAACAGTGATGCAAGGAACAGTAAGCGATTATATTTTCCCCAATATCAACATGGGTTTTTGGTTGTATCGTGGAGATCGTTTTTATGGTCTGTCTATCCGCACATTGCCAGGAAGAGCAATTGAAGGTTTGACAGATTCTAAATACCAAACCCATTACAACATCACTTACGGCAAGTACATCAAAATCAGCAAAGACCTCGCCTTCAAACCTAGTTTCATGTTCCGATGGGTAAGAGCGACACGTCCCGCCATTGATGCGCAAGCTTTGATGACTTACAAAAAGAAATTTAGTATTGGATTTGCAGCGCGCAATGGACACGGTATAAGTGGTATAGTAAAATTTGACATTCTCAATCAAATCAGCATTTCATACGCATATGATCTGACTTTGAATAAATTGAGATATGGTTCTTACCATACCCACGAACTGAGTCTCAATCTCAAGACCTGCGCAGTTATTGGTCGTGAAAAACAATTGTGCGCAGCCTACGAATAGTTCATGGAACTAAATATTGAAAGCTTCCGAGACTATTGCCTTAGCCTTCCCTTTACTGAAGAATGCACGCCCTTTGACGATCGTACATTGGTTTTTAAAGTTGCTGGTAAAATTTTTGCGATGTGCGATATTTTCGAATTCAATGCCATCAATCTCAAATGCAATCCTGAATACGCCATTGAACTCAGAAATCAATACGACGGCGTAAAACCCGGTTATCACAGCAACAAAAAACACTGGAATACAATTTACCTGAATCAAGACGTTCCAGAATCTTTGATTTGGACACTCACCCAACATTCCTTTGATCAAGTAGTTTTGGGATTGCCCAAAAAAGTGCAGTTGCAAATCTCAAAATAACTCACTTTTGATATTGAATAACTCTTTCAATAGACCCATTTTCTGACATTTCTCTCCATTAATTTTATCATCAAGAATAAAGTATGGAAAATCATTTCATCCCCCTCCAAAGCCTAGCCCAGCAGTTGGCTGATCAATTGAATGGATTGTATAGTGGCAAAAATAAAAAAGACTCATTGGAGCAAATGGTCAACAACTCCAGGGAATTGTATGAAAGATTAATTGTTCTTCGTCACAAAGCTTACGAGCAAGAAGTGCAGCCCGTTTCAACAGAATCAATCGAAGTAGAAATGCCGGTTTTTAGTCTAGACTTGGAAGAAAGCGTGAACGAGGTTCCTGCCATGGAACCTGAAACATCCATCGCATTTGAACCAGAAATTGAAAGGCAAGAAGAAAATTCTTCAATTGAAATTACCCCAGAAATTGAAGTGGATACACGTCAAGTAAATCTGATGGATATGATTGAAGAGGTTATTCAAGAAAAAACAACTCCTCCTGCTGAAGACAATACTCCTATCATTTCATTAAATGAAATTTTGGCTCAACAGCAAACACAGCACACCATCTTAAAAGCCCTGGAAAAGGCGCCAATCGAAGACTTGAAGAAAAGCATCACCATGAACCAACGGTTTCAATTTGCACGTGAATTGTTCAAAGGTGATTCTGAGCAATATGAATTGAGCATTTCTGAATTGAACAATACAAGCAGTGAAAAAGCGATGGAGGTATTGGAAAATATGAAAAGAAAATGGGGTTGGGATACTACTTCCATTGCCTACATTGAATTGGAAGAATTGGTGCAACGCAGACACGCCTAAATGAAGTTGGCTTTAGTCCCTACTCCCGTAGGAAATTTGGAGGATATCACCCTGCGTGCCATTAGGTACCTCAATGAATGTGACTTGATTCTTTGTGAAGACACCCGCTACAGCAGCAAACTTCTCCAGCATCTTGGAATCTCAAAGCCTTTGATGAGTTATCATCAAAATAACGAGCACCAAACCTTGGGTAAGGTGATTCAAAAGATTCAATCCAATAATCTAACCTGTCTCATTACAGATTCAGGAACTCCTGCCATTTCTGATCCTGGTTTTCTTTTGGTTCGAGAATGTGTCAAAGAAAACATTGAAGTAGAATGTCTACCTGGCCCCACTGCATTTGTCCCAGCCCTTGTGGTAAGCGGACTTCCCGCAGAAAAATTTGTATTTGAAGGATTTCTTCCTCACAAAAAAGGAAGAGAAACACGCATAAAAAAAATTGCACTGGAAGACAAAACTGTGATCCTGTATGAAAGCCCGCACAGGCTTTTAAAAACCTTAGAGCAATTAAGCAACTTTTGCGGATTGGACAGAGAATGTGCCGTGGTTAGGGAAATTTCCAAACTCCATGAGGAGGTTTTTAGAGGTACTTTGGAGCAGGCACGTGCATGGGCCGAACAATCTTCCCCCAAGGGTGAATTTGTTCTTCTAGTTTCACCGGTTAAGGATTAAATTCGCGCCATGAACGCGCATTTATCTCCAGAAGAAATTGTAAGAAGAGAAGCTTTACAAAAATTACGTCAGTTGGGCATTGACCCTTTTCCAGCTGCTGAATTTATAACTTCCACCTCTGCTCTTGAAGCCAAATCCAACTATGAAGAAGGCAAGGAGGTAACTCTAGCGGGCAGAATCATGAACCAACGTGTGATGGGTAAGGCCACGTTTGGCGATCTTCAAGACTCTTCCGGAAAGATACAATTGTACCTGAACGTAGATGAAATTTGTCCCGGGGAAGACAAAACCTTGTACAATGAGGTAATCAAACATCTGGTTCATTTTGGCGATTTCATCGGAATTACCGGAAAATTATTTACCACCAAAATGGGTGAGATTTCTGTCAAAGTTTCTCAGTTCCAAATTTTGGCCAAATCCATCAAGCCGCTTCCCGTAGTGAAGAAAGATGCCGATGGAAATATATTCGATGCCTTTACAGATCCAGAATCTAGATACCGCATGCGTTATGTTGATTTGGTAGTAAATGACAACGTCAAAAAGACTTTTTATACAAGAACCAAAATCGTGAATGCCATGCGTCAATTCTTTAACGACCATGGTTATTTGGAAGTGGATACCCCTGTATTGCAAAATATTCCAGGTGGAGCATCGGCTCGTCCTTTTATCACCCATCACAATGCATTAGACATTCCCATGTACTTGAGAATTGCCAATGAATTGTACTTGAAAAGATTGATTGTAGGCGGATTTGATGGTGTTTACGAATTCTCGAGAAACTTCAGAAATGAAGGGATGGATCGCACACACAATCCAGAGTTCACTGTAATGGAAATCTATGTTGCTTTCAAAGACTACAACTGGATGATGTCATTTACTGAGAACATGCTCGCTCATGTATGTCAGCAATCCCTTGGTACTACAGAGGTACAACATGGTGAGAAAGTCCTAAACTTTACACCTCCATTTAAACGTGTCACTATGACACAATCCATCATTGATTTCACAGGCTTTGACATCACTGGAAAAACCGAAAAAGAGATCTTCGAATTCGCCAAGTCAATCGGCTTGGAGGTCAATGATTCCATGGGAAAAGGAAAACTCATCGATGAGATTTTCGGTTCCAAGTGTGAGAAAAATTACATCCAGCCTACCTTCATCACGGATTATCCAGTTGAGATGTCTCCTTTGTGCAAAAGACACCGCGAGAATCCAGAATTGACAGAGCGTTTTGAGTTGATGGTCAACGGGAAGGAAATTGCCAATGCTTACAGTGAGCTCAATGATCCCATCGATCAGTTGGGAAGATTTGAAGAACAAATGAGGTTAATGGAACGCGGCGATGACGAAGCCATGTTCATCGATCATGATTTTATTCGATCTCTTGAATACGGAATGCCCCCTACATCAGGAATGGGAATTGGTGTCGACCGATTGGTGATGCTATTGACCAACAATGAGTCTATCCAAGAAGTCCTATTCTTCCCTCAAATGCGTCCAGAAAAACCAATTCAAGGTCCTGACTTAAATGCTTTCAAAGCAATAGGAGTAACCGACGAATGGGCAGAGCATTTGCCAAAAGCGGGATTCTTAGATGTCGATTCGCTCAAGAATACAAAGCCAACTGCCATCCACCAACAACTCAATGGCTACCGAAAAAAGAACAAACTGGAAATTCCAGCCATTCAATTATCGGATGTCGAATCTTGGATTGCAGCCATCAATTGACAACTCAAGGTTCGTAACTAAAAAAAGCTAAGCCAAGGATTTTCAATTTCAGCGGGTACTTTGTACAAAATCATGAAAATGAAAAGTACTAAGTTCTTGTTGGGGATTGCCCTGTCCATGGCATTTGTTGCGTGCGTGCCTAAAAAAAAATTCACTGAACTAACTGATAAGAAGCAAAAGGCTGATCAGGAAATTGAGCAATTGCGCAATCTCAATGAAAAATTGGACGCCAACAATAAAGAGTGCACCACCAATTTAAATACTGCTAAAAAGGAGAATTCCAAGTTATCTCAAGACACAACAAAGTACGGAAAAGAAAACCGCTACTTGCGTGATCAAGTGGACAATCTAACCACGTTGAATGATACCTTGACTCAAAAAATGAATACGCTACTCGTGGCTTCTAGCAAAGAAAATAAATTACTTCTAGATGAATTGCGTCGCAAAGAAAATGCATTGAAAGTCAAAGAAGCTGAGGTCAAAGAAAAGGAAGTAGCCATCGCTGAAAGAGAAGCCAAACTTCAAGATTTACAACGCATGATGGCAGCAAAAGACAGTGCAGCTCAAGCATTGCGTGCCAAGTTGACCAAAGCTTTAGAAGCATTTAAAAACAAAGGTTTAACGGTTACTGAACGTGATGGAAAAGTTTATGTGAGTATGGAAGCCAAATTACTTTTTGCATCCGGAAGTACTGCTGTTGACAGCAAGGGAAGAGAAGCACTTTTGGAAATTGCTCAAGCTTTACAAGATGAAAATGAAGTGGAAATAATTGTAGAAGGTCATACCGACACTGACAAATTAAACTCATCTGCAATACCACGCGACAACTGGGAGTTGAGCGTATTAAGAGCTACGGAAGTTGTAAAAATCATGAGTGAAAACTCCACTGTAAAACCTGAGATTCTTTCAGCTGCTGGTCGCAGTGAATATCATCCAGTGGACGCCAATGATAAATCTAAAAACAGAAGGATTGAAATCATCATTCAACCCAGCATGAAAGAGATTTATCAGTGGATTGAGAAGAATTAAACTTTGGGATAAATAACCTTGCGCATGGCCTTTTTCTTGGGGTGCATGCGCACTTTTACTTTTGTACCCACGGGATACATCGGCTCTCCCGTGCAGTATTCCTCAGCTCTAAATTTGATTCGACCATCCATATCCTCGTAAGAAATTAGGGGATGAAACTGGCGCTCTCCTTTTACCGAAGCTTGCGCCCAATTCTCAATTACTCCATCTCTTTCTACAAAAGAAAAACGCATATATATTTCATCCTTGAATCGGTAAATAATGTAGGATCCAATGATGATCGTTAATATCCAGGCGGGTAGGTAATCGGTATTCATCTCTTACTTTTGCTACAAAAATAAACCTTTTGCACCACGGTCAATGAAAGAATTAAACGGCATTGTGATCCAAAAAAAAATGATTCGGGATC
>JACCDJ010057254.1_pt1 | contig 20216 bp, 18 predicted proteins | sample 7444481 | NCBI WGS metagenome assembly JACCDJ01 (sample SAMN15323435, study PRJNA562643) | freshwater metagenome | isolation source: river surface water | place: USA:Blue River Watershed | collected 2017-08-15 | reverse complement strand
TCTCGTTGTTTAGAGATTTGCCGATTGATCTGTTTATTTGGGGTTCGGTTATCGGCATGGGTCTGTTTATCGCCTGGATTTCGCTTTCGGTAACCAGCGCATCAAACGGCGTAAACATCGCCGATGGCCTAGATGGTTTGGCTTCTGGTTCAGCGATTATGGCTATCGGAGCCTATGTTGTAATCGGTTTTTGGCAGTTCAACCAAAGTTGCGCCACCGTCACAGAGAACCTCTCCTCCTGCTACAACGTTCGTGACCCGCTAGACCTGGCGGTCATCGCGGCCGCCATCGTGGGTGCCTGTGTCGGGTTTTTGTGGTGGAACACCTCACCAGCTCAGATTTTCATGGGCGATGTTGGCTCACTTGGGCTCGGTGGAGCCTTGGCGGCACTCGCTATCTTGTCCCGCACCGAATTGCTCTTGGTGCTCATCGGCGGAATCTTCGTCATCGTGACCGGTTCGGTTGTGATTCAGCGAGTCTTTTTCAAGATCACCAAGTGGCGCACCGGAACCGGAAAACGCGTCTTCCTGATGTCACCGTTGCATCACCACTTTGAGCTCAAGGGCTGGGCGGAAATCACCGTGGTGGTGAGATTTTGGATCATCGCGGCACTTTGCGTGATCAGCGGAGTCGGTCTGTTCTACGTGGAGTGGATCTACGGCATATGATCGCGCAGGGCAGCTGGCACGATGATTGGGCTGGACTGCACGTTGCAGTCTTAGGTCTTGGGAAATCTGGATTCTCGGTGGCGGACACGCTCTGTGAACTTGGTGCCAACGTCACCGTTTTCGCGCAATCGGCCAGTGCGCAACACAGTGAATTACTAAAGGTAATTGGAGCAAACCTGGTGCTCTCAGATTCGGTCGAAGCGCTATCGCAGCTTGAGAGCATCGATTTCGCAGTGGTTTCACCTGGATTCGCACCAAACCACCCAGCTATCCAGTGGCTCGGGGAGCAGGGGATTGCGCTGCTGACCGATATCGACCTTGCTTGGCGATTGCGGGATAAGACTCCAAAGATTGCCAGGTGGATCACCATCACCGGCACCAACGGAAAGACCACCACCACCGAGCTGGTCACCCACATGCTGCAAACCGCAGGATTGCGAGCTATAGCCTGCGGAAATATCGGGAACCCAATTCTGGATGCAGTTCGAGACCCCGAGGGCTATGACTATTTTGTGCTGGAAATCTCCTCGTTTCAATTGCACTACAGCGGAGAATTCAATCCGGTTGCCAGCGCTTTCCTGAACCTTGCCCCAGACCACATCGACTGGCATGGCAGCGAGCAGGCGTATTTCGAGGCCAAGGCCAAGGTTTATCAAGGCACAGAGCTTGCGATTGTTTACAACGCTGAAGATTCGAAGACTCTAGAGGCCGCCGAGGCAGCGGATGTGGTTGAGGGCTGTCGAGCAGTTGCCTTCACAACCGCAATGCCGAGTGTCAGCATGGTGGGTTACGTCGAAGAATTTTTAGTGGATCGCGCTTTCACCAGTGAGCGGTACTCGGCGGCACTGGAAATCGCCGATGATTCAGATTTGGCAGCCATCGGAGTTGTCAGTGATCACCTGAAGGCGAATGTGGCGGCGGCTACGGCACTGGCTAGGGCAGTTGATGTCGAACCAGCAGCGATAAAGCGGGCAATTGCCAGCTTTGTGCTCTCGCCGCATCGGATTCAGCGAGTAATCGAGCACCAAGAGGTGCTGTTCATTGATGATTCAAAAGCCACCAATGCGCACGCTGCCAATGCATCGCTTGCGAGTTTTGATTCCATCGTTTGGATTGTCGGAGGTTTGCTAAAGGGCGTTGACCCAACACCGCTGCTTTTGGAGCACGGCGGCAAACTCAGGGCTGCAGTTGTCATTGGTGCCGACACGCAGCAGCTTGAGTCGCTGTTTGCCACCCACCTTCCGGGCTTACCTCTTAGAGTGATTTCTGGGGAGCGGGTTATGGAGCAGGCAGTTGCGGCAGCGCTTGATTTTGCCCAGCCTAAAGACACCGTTTTGCTGGCCCCGGCGGCGGCATCAATGGATCAGTTCCAGGACTACGCCGACCGTGGTAATCAGTTCCAGGCCGAGGTTAGAAGGCAGGTGATGAAGTGACAAACATAAAGGAAATGCTGCAGCCTAAGCTGCACGCTCAGTCTCGTCAGTTCTTCTCGCTGCTTGCACTGACCCTGGCAACCGTCGCCATCGGACTGACCATGGTTGCAAGCGCCTCTGCGGTTGACGCTTTCAAAGAGACCTCGAATGCGGCTGCAATCTTTCTAAAGCAGGGCGGATACGCACTAATTGGGCTTACTTTCATGCTGATCATCTCGAATCTCTCGATGGACATCATGCGCAGGTTCGCCATGCTTGGGTTGTTTGTCACGATGGGTGCGCAGGCTGCCACGGTTTTGATTGGTCAGGAGATTAACGGAAACCGAAACTGGCTGAGCTTCGGTGCTTTCGGTGTGCAGCCATCAGAGTTTCTGAAACTGGGTTTAATTGTTGCGCTTTCGCTGCAGCTATCTCAACTCACCGGTTATCCGGAAGACGATGATCCAATCTGGCGCAGGGTCTGGTTGTTCTCTGCGGTGAGCGTTGGCATGGTTGCAGTGCTCAGTAAGGACATGGGTTCCGGCATCATCATGGTGGTGCTGCTTTTGGGGCTCTACCTAATAGCTGGCATCAAGACTTCCCACATCATGACCATCATCATCGCTGGTCTCGCGGTGGCGGTATTTTTGGTTACCAGCTCGGCTTCCCGCAGGGTTCGTTTTGATGCCTGGCTAAACCCGGAGGCCGCCGACCCAATGGGCGTGAACTGGCAGTTTGAGAAGGGCACCTGGGCGCTGGCATCCGGCGGCATCTTCGGGACCGGGCTGGGTAGATCCAAGCTCAAATGGAGCTGGATTCCCGAGGTGGAGAATGACTTTATCTTCGCGATTATTGGCGAAGAACTGGGACTGATTGGTGCTCTGTTGGTTGTGGCGCTGTTCTTAGCACTGGGCTTGGTGATGTTCAACATCGCCAGGTTGCAAACCGATCCATTCAACCGCAACCTGGTGGTCGGTGTGATGTTCTGGATTGTGATTCAGGCCTTTATCAACATGGGTGTAGTGGTGGGACTGTTCCCAGTCCTCGGCGTCACATTGCCGCTTATCTCAGCCGGTGGTTCCTCGTTGATCGCATCGCTGATGGCAATCGGCGTGGTGCTCGCGGTTGAACGCGACAGAGCAGCAAACCTAGGTCGGCGCCGGTGACAAAGTTTTTACTTGCCGGTGGTGGTACGGCCGGGCATGTGAATCCAATGCTGGCTCTGGCTCAGTCGCTGCGGAGTCTGGATCATCAGGTGATCACGCTTGGCACCAAGGAAGGCCTCGAGGCCAGGCTGGTTCCGCAGCGCGGATTTGAGCTACTAACCATCGAGCGATTACCTTTCCCAAGAAAGCCATCCGGTTACGCACTATTTTTCCCGCTGCGGTTTGCTAAGGCTGTCGCGGAAGTCAAGGGAATGCTTAGAAAGCATGAAATTGATGCGGTAGTGGGATTTGGGGGGTATGCATCGGCTCCCGCCTATGTGGCAGCGTTTCTATCCCGCAAGCCACTGGTGATTCACGAGGCGAATGCCCTTGCCGGAATCGCCAATCGAATTGGCGCCAAACTCACCAAGCACATTGCGGTTGCCTTCAACAACAGCGACCTATCACCGGCTGCGATTACCGGTATGCCTCTGCGCCCAGAAATTGTCCAGTCGGTTTTGGGTTATGACAAAGAGCAGGCTCGTCTTGAGCTTGGCCTAAATCCATTCATGACCACATTGCTGGTGACTGGCGGGTCACTTGGAGCGAAGAGCATCAACGATGCGGTTATCGAATCCAGGGCGGTACTCAATGCCGCGGGAATCCAAATTCTCCACATCGTGGGCGATCGCGCCAACTTGCCAGAAGTCTCCGAATCTGGGTATCACCGAATTGCCTACTGCGATCGAATGGATGCCGCCATCGCTGCCGCCGACATGGCGGTTTCGCGAGCAGGCAGTTCAACCGTGAGTGAATTTTCAGCCTGTGGACTGCCGGCGATCTATGTGCCGTATCCGGTTGGCAACGGTGAGCAGAAGTTCAATGCGGAGACTGTGGTGCAGGCCGGTGGCGGCAAATTAGTCGTCGATAGCGACTTCACCCCGGATTACATTTCGGGGGAGTTGATTCCGATCATGAGCCACAGTTCCTCACTTCGTCGCATGGCCGAGGCCGCAAAATCAGTGGGAATTCCCGACGCCACCGAGCGGCTACGCGATCTAGTGCTTGCGGCAGTGAATACTAATACCCGTGATTAAGCCAGACTTCTCCCAGCCCATCCCAGACAACCTCGGCACCGTGCACTTTATCGGCATCGGTGGCAGCGGCATGTCCGGAATTGCCCGCTTGACATTGGGGATGGGACACAAAGTCACCGGCTCTGATTTGCGTGACACCTCGAACGTCAAGGCACTTCGCGAGCTAGGCGCAGAGATTCACATCGGGCACGCTGCCGAAAACCTTGGCAGCCCTGACACTGTGGTGGTTACCAGTGCGCTGTGGCCGACCAATCCGGAACTGCTGTTGGCGCAGGAAAAGGGATTGCCGATTCTGCACCGATCTGCGCTGCTTGCACACCTGGCATCTCGCGGCAAGCTGATTGCGGTGGCCGGAGCGCATGGCAAGACCACCTCGACCGGCATGGTGATTACCGCCCTGAATCGACTCGGTGCGGACCCAAGCTTCGTAAACGGCGGTGTGATTCAGGAGTATGGCGCATCGGCTGGATTCGGCAAGGGTGAGTACTTCGTGATTGAGGCTGATGAATCCGATAGTTCGTTCCTGCATTACAAAACCGAGGTTGCGCTAATCACTAACGTTGACCCCGATCACCTCGACCACTTTGGTTCACTCGATGCATTCGAGGGTGAATTTGCCAAATTTGCCGATGCCGCTGGCACTCTGGTGGCAATTTCCAGCGATGACCCCGGTGCCGTTCGAGTTACCAGGCGCCTAAAGCATCAAAAGGTCATCACCTTTGGTGCTGCCCCCGATGCCGATGTTCAGGTTCGAGACGTCTTGGCCGCGAGTGGAAACGTGTCATTTGAGTTGGTTTATCAGGGAGCAAGCGTTTCGATTGCACTGAACATCCCGGGTCATCACAACGCACTAAACGCCGCCGGAGCGGTTGCCGTGCTGGTGGGACTGGGCTTTGATTTTGCCGAATCTGCCCAAGCGGTAGCGCACTTTTCCGGCACCGAGCGCCGCTTTGAACTGCACGGCGAGCGCAGGGGAGTGCGGGTATACGATGACTTCGCTCACCACCCGACCGAGGTAGCGGCTGCCCTGACGGCAGCTCGGGCGGTAGTTGGCGAGGGCAAGCTAATAACGGTTTTCCAGCCTCACCTCTACTCCAGAACCCGCATCTTTCAGGCGGAATTCGCGCAGGCTCTTGCTCTGAGTGACCAGGTGGTTTGCCTTGATATTTATGGGGCTCGCGAGGATCCAGAACCGGGCGTGACCGGCGCCTTGATCGCAGATCGATTCGAATACCAATCCCGCATGCACTACGTGCCGAACTGGGACGATGTGCCAGCGGTAGCCGCAGGTCTCGCGCAAGCTGGCGACTTCATCATCACCATGGGGTGCGGAGACATTTATCGCATGGTCCCAGCGCTGCTTGAGGCCCTGGAGGCCTAATTGAAAAAACCTGAGCGTGAGCTTCTGGGTCGGGAAATAAAGCGCGTAAAAGTAAGTTCCAAGCCCGCCAAACCAAAAAGATCGAAAGCCTCCGGCTTTCGCGTTCTCGGCAGGGCGCTTTTCATCGCCGGCCCGGTAACTCTGGTCTTGCTCGTCGTGGCAACTTTCTTCACGCCGCTGTTGGCAATCGAACAGATTAAAGTAAGTGGCAACGATCGAATCAAGGCCAGCAAGGTTATGGGGGCACTTGAGGAGCTGGCCGGTCAACCACTGACCACAGTGTCGCAAGATCGAGTTGCAGAGTTGCTCAAAGACTTCGCACTAATCGAGACCTTCACACTCCAGGCCGAACCCCCTCACACGTTGACCGTAAAGATCAGGGAGCGTCAGCCGGTTGTGATTTTGGTTCGGGGTGGCAAAAACTATCTTTACGACGCAGCTGGAGTGCGCATCGATGTAGCCTCGGCAAAGGACAAGTACCCCTACTTCCGGTTTACGGCTGATCCGTTGAAGGACAAAAAATACAAAACCGCCATGGAGGTGCTGCTATCACTACCGGTCGCCACCTACAAGCAGGTTTTCTCCATCCAGGTCAGCGATCAGCTCACCACTGATCTGATCTTGCGCAAGAGCGATACGCGCGTGATTTGGGGCAATGCAAAGCAGGGGATCCTGAAGGCCGAGGTGCTGAACTCTTTGATTGCAACCGGAGTGAAGGCCGGGGTAACCATCGATGTGTCCTCGCCAAAAGCACCCGTGGTTACCTACCCAAACTACTGATCCGACTCATTTGCGACACGCCCGAGATCCTCGAGCAAATCAAGCCAATCGGGGCCTAACTTCTTGGCGCAAATTGAATTCGTCTCAAAAGGTTAAGCCTCAGCCTTAACTTGAGAGTTTTCACAAGGAGGAACAGCGTGGCACAGACACCGAACTATCAGGCAGTAATCAAGGTCGTTGGCGTTGGTGGCGGTGGTGTGAATGCACTGAACCGCATGATTCAGTCTGGGCTGCGCGGCGTTGAGTTTGTTGCGGTGAACACCGACGCTCAGGCGCTTCTGATGAGCGATGCAGACGTAAAGCTAGACATCGGCCGTGACATCACACGCGGTCTTGGAGCTGGCGCTGACCCAGAAGTTGGTCGTCGAGCTGCCGAGGAGCACGAAAATGAGATTGAGTCTGCCCTCAAGGGTGCAGACATGGTGTTCGTAACCGCCGGCGAGGGTGGCGGTACCGGTACCGGAGCAGCTCCTGTAGTTGCCAGAATTGCCAAGCGCCTCGGCGCCCTAACCGTTGGTGTGGTAACCCGCCCATTCAACTTCGAGGGCAAGCGCCGTGCCGTGCAGGCTGATGAAGGTATCCGTGCACTTCGTGCCGAAGTGGACACTTTGATCGTGGTTCCAAACCAGCGACTGCTAGAGATGTCTAACAAGAAGATTTCGGCCATCGAAGCCTTTATCACTGCCGACGATGTGCTTCGTGCCGGTGTCCAGGGCATCAGCGATTTGATCGTGATCCCAGGCCTTATCAACCTCGACTTCAACGACGTCAAGTCGGTGATGCAGGGCGCTGGAAGCGCGCTGATGGGAATTGGTACCGCCAAGGGTGAGGACCGTGCCGTTCGCGCCGCAGAGATCGCAGTTTCTTCTCCGCTGCTTGAGGCAACCATCGAGGGTGCACACGGCGTACTGCTTTTGGTTCAGGGTGCTTCAGACCTCGGACTGCACGAAATTGACGATGCTGCCCGCCTGGTCCAGGAAGCAGTTCACCCAGAGGCCAACATCATCTTTGGTGCCACCATTGAAGACACCTTGGGAGACGAAGTTCGCATCACCGTTATCGCCGCTGGCTTTGATGGCGGCGAGCCGACCTACCGCAAGTTTGAGGCACCAGCTGCCGTCACCATCCCAGTTGCCGAAGCAGTAGCTCCGGTTCAGGAATACGGGGTAGCCGAGGCGGCGCAGGAGCTTCCAACCAGCGAACAGCTAATTCAGAGCGAGACTTTGGTTTCTGCTCACAGCGTCCCAAACTCCAACGGTCAGTTCGGTGACGATTTGGATCTTCCTGAATTCTTCCGTTGAGCCAACTATCTTCTAGATACCAACAGGTGCTGGCAAAAATTGCCAGTGCCTGTTTGGCTTCTGGTCGACCTGCTGATTCGGTTGAATTGGTTGCAATCACCAAAAACCACCCAGCCGAGCTGGTGGCAGAGTTGCTCGATTTGGGTCAACTTCAGTTTGGCGAAAACCGTGATCAGGAAGCCGCTCCAAAAAGCGCAAGGTTGCAAGAGCTTCGACCTGCCGGCAATCCAACCTGGCACTTTGTGGGGCAACTTCAGAGCAATAAGGTCAAGTCTGTTCTTCGCTATGCAAGGGTGATCCACTCAATTGACCGGCCATCGCTTGTTAGTGAGCTGGCCAAGCAGTTACCCAAGTTCGAAGGCAGCTACTCGGGTTTTATTGAACTCAATTTGACTTCGGACCCAGGTCGCGGCGGAGTCATGCCTGGGAACCTTTCGGCTTTGGCTCAATCGGTTTTAGAGCTTGAGAATTTTGAACTCTTAGGCGTGATGGCAGTTGCTGGTTTGGGCGAGGACCCCAGAAGCGAGTTTGAAAAAGTATTGCGAGCGTCTGTCGAACTGCAGCGGCTAGCCCCGCGGGCAAGCTCACTTTCAATTGGAATGAGCGAGGACTTCGAGGTCGCGATTTCTATGGGTGCGACACACATAAGAGTTGGCTCAGCAATCACGGGCCCAAGGCCTACTAACGCTTAGTCTTGAAGCAATCTAAGGAGTAATGATGGGCGCAGTTAATTCAGTTATGACTTTCTTTGGGTTTGGATCTGCCGAACCACAGAAGGTTGAGACGAGCAGTGCAAAGCCTCGTCCGGCTGCAGCTCGACCACGTCGCGGTTCCGAAATGTCGGAAATCATCACCCTTGAGGCTCAGACCTATGCAGATTCAAAGGAAGTTGCTTTCCACTACCGCCAAGGTGTTCCGGTAATCGTAAACATCGGTGCCATGAGCGAGGCAGATGCCAAGCGCATGCTGGACTTCATGCTTGGTTTGAAGGAGGCTCTTGAGGGTCAGATCCGTCGCGTCACCCCGAAGGTATTTTTGCTAAGCCCTAGCCACGTTGAGGTCAATGACGGTGAGCAGGAAGCTAGCGAGTCCGACAACCTGCTTGACTAAGCATGGGACTTTTAGGCACCATCCTCTACTGGGCTTTTCAGCTCTTTATCTACGCGATGTTCGCGCGGTTTATTGTTGATTTCATCATGTCGGTGAACCGCAGCTGGCGTCCCCCTGCAATCTTGATGCCGGTGATTGACTTCGCATTCACAATTACCGACCCACCGCTGAAACTGGTCAGAAGATTTGTCCCACCGCTGAGGTTGGGTGTGATTGCCCTTGATTTGGCTTGGACAATTGTGTTTATTGCGGCACTTTTTCTTCAGCGTTTGGCTCTGAGCCTCTAAGGCGAATAACATAGTGCAAGCGCTTTTGCGCTGTATCAGGAAGGTGCAACCATGGCGCTGACGCCCGAAGAAGTTGTAAACAAGAGATTTACCATCGTCAAGTTCCGCGAGGGCTATGACCAGGACGAAGTCGATGACTTCCTTGACGCCGTTGTTGTTGAGCTGCGCAGACTCGGCACCGAGAACGACGAGCTACGTCAGCAGCTACAGACTGCAAAGGCCCAGGCAGATGCCGCGCCGGCCGTATCCGCTTCAGATTTCCCAGTTGCCCCAGTGGTAGCGGCAGCCGTTCCTAGTGCCGCGGAAGCCAGCAACTCACACAGCCTGCTGGAGCTTGCTCGCAAGCTACACGAGGAGCACGTTCGCGAGGGTCTAACCAAGCGCGATCAGCTTATTCGCGATGGCCAGGAGAACTCGGCCCGTCTGGTTCGAGACGCCGAAGCACAGGCCAGAGCAGTTCTAGGTCAGCTAGAACTTGACCGTAAAGCGATTGAAAACACCATCGACGAACTGCGCGAGTTTGAGCACGACTATCGTGGTCGTCTGCGCGAGTACATCGAGTCGCAGCTCACCACCTTGATCCGCGAGGAGTCCTTCGAGCAGCCGCTTGAGGCCGCAGCGAAGATTGAATTTGCCGCCATCACCGAGGTGGCCGCTGAGCCAGTTGCCGAGGTCGAGGTCGAGGACGACGAAGACGAGCTCGAAGAGGTTGTAACCTCGAGCGATGTCGAGGATGAAGACGAAACTCGAAGTGAGCGCAACTAAAGCTAGAACCCTCCTGTTCCTCGGAATTGGTGTCGTCTTAGTTTTTCTCGATCAGTTGACCAAGGAGCTTGCGATTGCGGCTCTTTCGGATGGCTCAGTTGTTTCTGTGGTGGGTGAATTACTTCGTTTTCGCCTGGTATACAACGACGCCGCAGCATTTTCACTCGGCGTAGGCCAGACCTGGGTGTTAGCCCTAATCGCGATCGGTGCAGTGCTGGCGCTTCTGTGGTTTGGACCCAAGGCCAAGAACGTCACCTGGACTGTTATTGCCGGTTTTGTGCTCGGTGGAGCTGCTGGCAATCTGGTTGACCGCCTGACTCGCGAACCAGGGTTCCTAAACGGCCACGTGGTTGATTTCATATCGATCCCGTTCAACTTTCCAATTTTCAATTTGGCTGACACCTTTTTGGTCATCGGGGTCTCGCTGGCGATGATTAGAACCTTGATGGGCGATGAAGTGGGCGGCAAGGTTGCCAAGTAAGTACCTTCCGGTTCCCGATTCTCTGGTTGGCGAGCGAGCTGATGCAGCGCTTGCAAAAATGCTCGGTATAAGCAGGTCTCAGGCGGCTGAACTGCTCACCCAGGGTGCGGTGGCTTGTTCGGGCAAGCTGCTTGGCAAATCCGACCGACTGGAACTGGATCAGATCATCGAGGTTGAGCTGATTGAGAGATCAGCCGAACCAGAGGTTGTCGCAGAAGACGTATCCGATCTCAAGGTTGTATTTCAGGACGAACACATCATTGTTATCGATAAGCCTGCGGGCGTGGTCTCGCACCCGTCCTTGGGATTTGTGGGTCCCAGCGTCCCCGGTGTGCTACTTGCCAGAGGGATTCAATTAGCTACCTCGGGTGCTCAAGAGCGTCAGGGAATCGTGCAGCGGCTAGACGTTGGCACCAGCGGCCTAATGGTTTTGGCCAAGGGGGAGCGCGCGTATTCAGTGCTAAAGCAAGCGTTTCGGGATCGTGAGGTAAAAAAGACCTACCACGCTTTGGTGCAAGGCCACCCAGATCCGGCCCAAGGGACGATTGATACCCCGATAGCTAGAAGTACCAAGCACGATTACAAGTTCACCATTTCGGCCGATGGCAAGCATGCCGTGACGCACTACCGAACCATTGAACTACTGCCTTCGGCAGCCCTGATGGAGATTGGTCTTGAGACCGGCAGAACTCACCAAATTAGGGTGCACTTCGCACATTTTCGCCATCCGCTAGTTGGCGATCCGCTCTACGGCAGTGATCCCAAGCTAGCGGCTGCGCTAAAGCTTGATCGGCAATGGCTGCACGCCCACAAACTTGGCTTTTCGCACCCGATTTCCGGGGATTGGGTCGAATTTGAAAGCGAATATCCAGCAGAATTGAAACTCGCCCTTGACCGACTCAGAGATGTGAATTTTCGGCTCTAGGCTTAGGGCCCGTCGTTGAATAAGTGGAGGTGAAAATGAGCGATTCTTTCGTCCATTTGCACAACCACACCGAGTATTCAATGCTCGATGGCGCAGCCCGAATCAAGCAACTTGTAGCAAAGGCTGCCAAGCTCGAGATGCCAGCCATTGCTATGACCGATCACGGTAATGCTCACGGCGCGTATGAGTTTTGGAATCAGGCCACAAATCACGGCATCAAACCGATCATTGGCATCGAGGCTTATGTTGCTCCAGGTAGTCGCCGAGAGAAATCGAAGGTGCGCTGGGGCAGTGGCGGAGACGATGACGTCTCCGGTGGCGGTGCCTATTCGCATATGACGATGTGGGCCACCGACAACAACTCGATGCAGAACTTGTTTCGCTTGTCCTCCGAGGCCTACCTATCCGGCTACTACTTCAAGCCCCGTATGGACCGTGAGCTACTGCACAAATACGGCAAGGGTCTGATTGCCACCACCGGTTGCCCCGGTGGTGAGGTGCAGACCCGAATTCGACTCGGGCAATACAAGGAAGCGCTTGAGACCGCGGCTGAATTCCGCGACATCTTTGGAGAGGGAAACTTCTTCGTCGAGCTAATGGATCACTCGCTCGATATTGAGAAGCGGGTCCGTGAAGATCTCGTGAAACTTGCCAGAGACCTAAATTTGCCACTGGTTGCTACCAATGACCTGCACTACACCGAGCCAGAGGATGCCCACGCCCATGACGCGCTGCTCTGCGTTCAGGTGGGATCAAATCTTTATGACGAGAATCGCTTCAAGTTTGAATCTCAGGAGTATTACCTAAAGTCAGCGGCCGAGATGAGAGCAGTCTTCAAAGAGTTGCCGGAGGCTTGCGACAACACCCTGTTGATTGCCGAGCGCTGTGAGGTCAGCTTCGAAAAACGCGACCTAATGCCACGGTTCCCGGTCCCAGAGGGTGAGACCGAGAGTGGCTGGTTTGAAAAAGAAGTTTGGCGCGGGATGGATCGTCGCTTCCCAGCTGGCTATTCCGATCGTCACAAGCAGCAGGCTGCTTATGAAATTGACGTCATCAGAAACATGGGCTTCCCAGGCTACTTCCTGGTGGTTTCTGACTTCATTGCTTGGGCTAGGGAGCAGGGTATTCGAGTAGGGCCAGGCCGAGGCTCGGCCGCCGGATCGCTCGTGGCTTTTGCGCTCGGCATTACCGAACTAGACCCACTGGCTCACGATCTAATCTTTGAGCGTTTTTTGAACCCAGAGCGACTATCGATGCCCGATATCGATGTTGACTTTGACGATCGCCGCCGCCCGGAGGTAATTCGCTACGTAACCGACAAATACGGCGATGACCGAGTTGCGCAAATTGTCACCTTTGGAACCATTAAGGCGAAGCAAGCGCTAAAAGATGCCGCTCGAGTCTTGGCAATGCCTTACTCGGTGGGGGAGAAGCTGACCAAGGCGATGCCTCCTATGGTGCTAGGTCGTGACGTGTCGCTAAACGAACTGGTGGATCCAAGTGCGGAGCGCTATTCCGAGGCTGCGGAATTTAGAGAAATTATAGAAACCGATGAAGACAGTCAAAAAGTCTTCGATCTGGCGCAGGGTCTTGAGGGGCTAAAGCGGCAGTGGGGTGTGCACGCTGCCGGTGTCATCATGTCCGCCGAGCCGCTTATGGATGTAATTCCAATCATGAAGCGCGAGGAAGACGGCGCTATCATCACACAGTTCGATCAGCCACCTTGTGAATCGCTCGGGCTTTTGAAGATGGACTTCTTGGGCCTTCGAAACCTCACTGTGTTGGACGACGCCCTTTTTAACATCAAGCTCAATCGCGGTGAGACGGTGGTACTAGAGGATCTTGACCTCAACGCCGATGAGAAGACATTCGAACTGCTATCCCGCGGTGACACCCTGGGGGTATTTCAGCTCGACGGTGATGCAATGCGGCAGCTACTTAGGCTGCTCAAGCCAACCGAGTTCGAGCACATCTCGGCAGTAATTGCGCTTTATCGCCCGGGTCCAATGGGCATGAATTCGCACATCAACTATGCCCAGCGCAAAAATGGCCTGCAGCAGTCCGAGGGAGTGCACCCAGAGCTCACCGAACCGCTCAGTGAGATTCTGGACCCCACCTACGGCCTGATCGTTTATCAGGAGCAGGTAATGGCGGCCGCTCAGAAGGTGGCGGGTTACTCACTCGGTCAAGCAGACCTATTGCGACGTGCCATGGGTAAGAAGAAGCCCGAAGAGCTGGATAAACAGCTTGAGGTATTCCGTTCCGGAATGAAGGCCAACGGCTTCTCAGACGGCGCGATCAAGGCACTGTGGGACACCTTGCTACCGTTCGCTGACTACGCTTTCAATAAGGCCCACTCGGCCGGCTACGGGGTGCTGAGCTATTGGACCGGTTATCTTAAGGCCAATTACCCCGCCGAATACATGGCGGCGCTGCTGACCTCGGTTGGTGACTCCAAGGACAAGCTCGCGGTCTATCTCAATGAGTGCCGTCGAATGGGCATAAAGGTTTTGCCACCGGATGTGAATCAATCAATCAGCGGCTTTGCTGCGGTTGGCGATGACATCCGCTTCGGCCTAAGCGCAATTCGCAACGTTGGAAAAAACGTGGTGGACGCGATCGTTGAGGCTAGGTCAGAAGCCCCGTTCGACTCGTTCCAGGATTATCTGACCCGGGTCGCATCCCAGGCATCCACCAAGCGCTGCGTTGAGTCGCTGATTAAAGCCGGGGCTTTTGACTCGCTCGGGCACACCAGGCGCTCCTTGATTGCAGTTCACGAGGAGGCCATTGACGCCTCAGCCGTATTGAAAAAGCAGGCGGCAACTGGTCAGGTGGATTTGTTTGGCGGAATGTTTGATGAAGATCCTGCCATGGTGCCAATTCCAAACCTTCCGGAGTGGACCAAGCGTGATCTTTTAGCTCATGAGCGCGAGATGTTGGGTCTGTATGTTTCTGACCATCCACTGGCCGGCCAGGAAGCCCTTTTGATGCGTCACTCGGATATGGGCACCATCGCACTCAAAGAAAGCGATGTCAAAGATGGCGAGTCAGTCACTCTCGCCGGCCTGATCACCCAGGTTCAGCACAAGGTCGCCAGGGCTTCGGGTAACCCCTATGGCCAGGTTGTTCTGGAGGACTTCTCTGGAGAAATCTCGATCATGTTCATGGGTAAGACCTACCTGGAGAATCGCGAGCTTCTGCGCACCGACCAGACTGTTTCAATCCGCGGTCGAGTGCAGCGTCGTGACGAAGAAATCATGCTCTCGGCATACTCGATTGATGTTTTGGAGGCAGGTCGCGAACAGGGCGGGGTGTTGGTGATCACGGTTCGTGAGGCCATGGCTACCAAAACCAAGCTGCAAAAACTATCCGAAATCCTCTCCGCACACCCGGGCCCAGTCGAGGTTCAGCTCAAGATGCAAAACGGCGGAGAATCGAAGCACTTCCTGTTGCCGCAGCGAATTGCCGTCGGTCATGACCTGTTCGGTGAGATCAAGGCCCTGATGGGCCAAGATGCGGTGAACTAAGAGTTCTCGGCCAGGCGTTCGGTAGCGGTTAGATAGCCGCGCTGGAAGTAAACCAGCGGCCTAGTCTGCTCCATGGGCTCGGTGCCGTGCAGGATATCGAGTATCACCACGGCGTTGCTCTCCACCTCAAAGCGCTCGCGAACCTTGCCGATCAGGATGCTGGAGGCTTCCCTGAAGACAGGCACCTTCCCGATCAGCTCAAAGTCAGCATCGGTGAATCGGTTTTCTTTCGGTCCAGCCATGCGCTGGGCGAGCGACAAATTCTTTGCGCAAAGCGTGTGTAGCGCCACCTCGCGACCTATCACCAGCTGCGGATAGCTCGATGATCCGCGAGCGATGTTGAACGACACCAGCGGCGGGTTTGAGCCAAGCGAAGTTACGGAAGTCGCGGTGAAGCCGATCGGCAGCCCATCGTTGTCATGCGAGGTAATGATTGCGACTCCGGAGGCATGGGTTCGGAAGGCGGCCTTTAGGGCATCTGAACCAATCACGGGGAAATTCAAGGATTCTGTAGTCATCTCCCGATAAGGTTAGGGCATTACTTCTCCGCAGAAAACCAGAGGTAAAGTGCGCGTCGTTGAAATCTCAGGTCCTATTACCCAGGATCAAATTCGCACTGCATTGCCCAGGGCATCGGTCAGCATCGAACGGGCGCTTGAGACCGTAATTCCTCTGATCGAAGACATTAAAAGTAATTCGCTGGCTTCAGTTTTAGCGCAGGCTGAGCGCTTTGACGGGGTTAGGCCAGAGCACATCCGGGTTCCGCAGCAGATTATGGACCAAGCACTTTCTGAGCTCGGTGCAGAACTTCGGGCAGCAATCGAAGTGGCAATTTCTCGAGTTCGCAAAGTTTCCGTAGCTGGTGTGCCGAAGGATTTTCAGGTTGAGCTGGCGCAGGGTGCCGTGGTTTCTCAGCGATACGTACCGGTTGATTCGGTTGGGCTATATGTGCCAGGTGGCAAAGCCGTGTATCCATCCAGTGTGGTCATGAATGCGGTAGCCGCGCAGGCCGCGGGGGTGCCACGAATCGCTATCGCATCTCCGGCTCAAAAAGAGTTTTCCGGCCTGCCGCACCCGACCATCCTCGCCACCGCTGCGCTTTTAGGCGTTGAAGAGGTATACGCGATAGGCGGGGCGGCTGCGGTGGCAGCGTTTGGCTATGGAATCAAGGAAATTGGGCTTGAGCCGGTTCGAATGGTCACTGGCCCTGGCAACATTTATGTTGCGGCGGCAAAGCGCGCTCTGCGGGGTCTAATCGGAATCGATTCTGAGGCCGGCCCCACCGAAATCCTCATAATCGCAGATCAAAACGCCAACCCCGCCAACATCGCGGCTGACCTAATCTCGCAGGCCGAGCATGATGAAAATGCCGCCGCGGTGCTGGTTACCGATAGCTCGGAACTGATTGCAAAGGTCCAGATTGAACTTGAGCACCAAGTTGCTAAAACTCACAATCGCGAGCGGGTCCAGAAATCTCTGTCGGGGATTCAGTCCGCTTTGGTGCTGGTTCCGGATCTTGGGACAGCGGTTGCCGTGAGCAACGAATATGCAACCGAACACCTGGAAATTCAAACTTCAAATCCTGAAGCGCTAGTGGCTGAGATCACCAACGCGGGTGCAATTTTTGTGGGCGATTACTCCCCGGTAAGCCTTGGCGACTACCTTGCTGGCAGCAATCACGTCCTACCTACGGGGGAGCAGGCCAAATTTGGTCCAGGGTTAGGTGTTCACACCTTCTTGCGCCCGCAGCAGATCATCAACTACTCCAAGGATGCTCTTGAGCAGGTGGTGTCTCAGCTAGACACCTTCGCCAAGGCCGAGGGCCTGAGTGCTCACGGTGATGCCGCCAAAATTCGATTCCACGGAGGTAACTAGTGTTCTGTCCATTTTGCAGGCATGCGGATTCGCGAGTAATTGACTCTAGAACCTCCGATGATGGTTCTGCGATTCGCCGCAGAAGGCAGTGTCCTGCCTGCCAGAAGCGCTTCACTACCTTGGAGACCGCATCGCTGATGGTCACTAAGCGCAGTGGTGTAACCGAACCATTTTCCCGAGACAAGATCGTGTCAGGCGTTAGAAAAGCCTGCCAGGGCCGCCCGGTAACCGATGCCGATTTGGCACTGCTGGCGCAGCAGGTTGAAGAGACGCTGCGATCCTCAGGCGCGGCCACTATCGAGGCACAAGATATTGGCTTGGCCATCTTGGAACCATTGCGACTTTTAGATCACGTCGCCTTTATGCGCTTTGCTTCGGTTTATCAGGCCTGGGACTCCCTGGCTGATTTTGAGCAGGCAATCGCTGAGTTGCGGGGGAGCTAGATCTTGTATCGGCTGTTTTTCAACCTTTTTTTCAAGCCACTCGATGCCGAAACCTCGCACAAAATCGTTGACACCGGGCTGCGCTTAGCCTCCAAGCTTGGAATTTTGCGGGCTGGCAAGCGACCAAAGAAGATTCAACTGATGGGCCAAAGCTTTGAAAATCGCATCGGTCTTGGGGCAGGTTTTGACAAAAATGCCAAGTTGGTGCGGCCGCTTCACGCCTTGGGTTTTGGCCACATCGAAGTCGGAACCGTAACCTTTCACGCGCAGCCTGGGAATCCAAAACCAAGATCCTTCCGAGTCCCAGAGTATGACGCGCTGATCAACCGCATGGGTTTCAATAACGATGGGGCAAAGGTGATTTCCGAGCGCCTGGCCAAATTGCGCAGCGATTACAAAAATTTGCCGGTTATCGGCGTGAACATCGGCAAGAGCCGAATTGTAGAGGCTAAAGATGCCGCCGAAGACTATCGCGCCACCACCAAGCTGGTTGCAGGGGTAGCTGATTATTTGGCTGTGAACGTCTCTTCTCCGAATACCCCAGGGCTTCGGGATCTGCAGCAGGTTGAGTCGCTGCGACCGATTCTCCAGGCGGTGATGGACGAATGCCAGGGCAAGCCGGTGTTGGTCAAGGTGTCGCCGGATTTGGCAGACGATGATTTTCTAGCGGTGCTTGAACTGGTCCAGAGCCTCAAGCTCAAAGGTGTCATTATGACCAACACCACCACAAGGCGAGACGGTGTCGGTGATTCGGCTGTGCTGAAGGAGGCTGGCGGTCTAAGTGGTCCAGTGCTGGCAGCCAGATCCATTGAGATGCTTAAAATTGCCCGCCGGGCATTGCCGAGCGATTACGTGCTCATCTCAGTAGGCGGGGTTGGCTCCGTGGTTCATGCGGTCGAGCGGGTTCGCCTAGGGGCCGACCTGGTTCAGGTTTATACCGGATTGATCTACCAGGGCCCATTCTGGCCAAGGCGCTTGGCCAAAGCGCTAGCCAACTAGCAGAGTCTGCCTTCTGGGCTCTTGGTTTTGCTCGGGTCGCGCTCAATCACATCACCCAGCACCTGATCAACCTTGGCCATAATTTCAGCCGGAATCACAACGCCAGAAGCTTCAAGGTTGGAAGTGATCTGCTCAGGCTTTGATGCTCCGACGATGGCGGCTGCAACATTCTTGTTCTGCAGCACCCAGGCGATGGCAAACTGCGCCATCGTGATGCCGAGCTCATCTGCAAGTGGCTTGAGACCTTGAACCTTGGTCAGGGTTGCATCCGACATGAACTTCTCAATAATTCCGGAGAGGTCTGGGTCAGCTGCTCTGGAGCCGGCGGGCGCTGGCTGGCCTGGGAGGTATTTCCCAGTCAGGACTCCTTGCGCCATTGGCGACCAAACAATTTGGCTCAGTCCTAGTTCCTCGGAGGTTGGGACTACCTCCTGCTCAATTACGCGCCACAGCATCGAGTACTGGGGTTGGTTGGATATCAGCTTGAAGCCAAGTTCCTTGGCTAGTTTCTGACCCTCACGAATTTGCTGAGCGTTCCACTCTGAGACGCCGACGTAAAGCACCTTGCCCATGCGAACCAGGTCACCAAATGCCTGCATGGTCTCCTCGAGCGGAGTTTCATAGTCGAAGCGGTGGGCCTGGTAGAGGTCGACATAATCAGTCTGAAGGCGCTTCAGCGAACCGTTGATTGACTCCATGATGTGCTTACGACTCAGGCCGGTGTCGTTCGGTCCCTTGGCAGCAACAGGCCAGTAGACCTTGGTCAGAATCTCCAGACCCTCGCGACGCTGACCCTTGAGGGCATTGCCCAGCACGGTCTCGGCTGCTTGATTGGCATACACGTCCGCGGTGTCAAAAGTTGTGACACCACCTTCAAGTGCGGCCTTCACGGTGCTGATTGCCTGCTCGTCCGCTACCTGAGAGGCGTGGGTCAGCCAGTTGCCATAAATGATCTCGGAGACTTTGAAGCCGGAATTTCCTAGGTAACGGTGCTGCATTGAAGCTCCTTTTAGAAGTTAGTTCTCGAGTTTGGTGAAGCGGGCAACTTGAGGCTTTGGGATTCTTAGTGCGCGCATCTGGATTGAGCGCATTGCGCCATACCAGCCCAGACCGCCTTCCATGCGATCTGCGCCGAACTTCTTAGCCACGCGCTTTTTGACCATGCGAGAGACAAACCACGCATCGATTGCGACAATTCCAAACAGTCCCCACATCGAGAACAGGGTTATTAGCTGGACCAGGTAGGAATCTACGAAGGTTGCCAAGACCACAATGAATAGTGCCGGTAGCACCATTTCTCCTGCGGTAAATCGAGCATCGACCAAATCGCGAACATACTTTCGCTGTGGGCCGCGATCACGCAAGGTCAGGTAGCGCTCGTCGCCAGCCATCATGCCTTCGCGAGCCTTGACGCGCTCCTCGCGGATGCGCTGGCGCTCTGCCTGCTTGGCCTCTTTACTTCGGTCTCCGACCAGCGGTCGGATTCTGGCCTGCTCACGCTCTTTTCTAGACGGGGTGGGCTGACCCTTTTTTTGACCTGGAGTGCGGTTTTCGCTCATCATCGCCTTTCAAGATATGCCACTAGATTAGCGTCATGGCATTTGCTTCCGAACCACTAGATCAAGCACTGGTTGAACCAGTCACCGAATTTATCTCCGACCACTTTCCGCAGGCTATCGGTCAGCTCGGCGAAATGGTGAAAATCCCAGGTATTGCCTGGGAGGCATTTGACGCTGACAACCTCGAGCGTTCGGCTGAATTGGTTGCGGGTTATTTTTCGGAATTGAATTTCTTTGATTGGGTACAGATCCGTAGAGCACCGAAGCCATCTGGCGAAATGGGCTCCCCAGCGGTTGTGGCGCGTCGCGCCGGAAAGCCAAACCGTCCCCATGTGCTGCTGTATGCGCACCACGACGTGCAGCCACCGGGGGATAGTGCGCTTTGGGAGACCGATCCCTTTACCGCGACCCTAAAGGGTGACCGACTTTTCGGCAGGGGTGTCTCGGATGACAAGAGCGGC
>JACCDJ010652311.1_pt1 | contig 20228 bp, 16 predicted proteins | sample 7444481 | NCBI WGS metagenome assembly JACCDJ01 (sample SAMN15323435, study PRJNA562643) | freshwater metagenome | isolation source: river surface water | place: USA:Blue River Watershed | collected 2017-08-15 | reverse complement strand
TGTTTGAGCAATCAAATTGAAGGGCGGCTCGTCCGGTCTTGGAGGGTAGGTCGCATAGATAAATGATGAGGCTGCTGAAAAGTAGAACAGAACCCGGCTTATGTTTTTTCTCTGAACTCGAGGTGCGCAAGCACCTCGACCTTTTTATAGACATTTCACTATTTTAGCAGAAATATGAAGTTATCTCACATTGCGCCATTAGATGGAGTCAGAGCAACTGCTGCCTTGATGGTCCTGTTTTTTCATTGCTTTCAGATCACCACTTTCTCCTCCCCTGTCGGATTGATGATTCAAAAAATAGGTTTTCTTGGACAAACAGGAGTGAGTCTATTCTTTGTATTGAGTGGATTCTTGATTACTCGGATTTTGCTCACTCAAGTGAAGGATCCCAATTACCTATTCAACTTTTTTGTTAGAAGAGCGCTGCGAATTTTTCCGCTTTATTTCATTTATCTCTGCATTATATATTTTTTACTACCCACCATTTTCAGCAAACCCATTCCCGATTTTTCTCAGCAATGGTATTACTGGTTCTATCTCCAAGATTTTGCCATTACATTCCGATGGCCTGCAGTTGGCCCTAAACATTTTTGGTCTTTGGCCATCGAAGAACACTTTTATTTGGCCTGGCCTTTCATCGTATTGTTTGCTTCAATCAGAGGGGTTATCGTTGCATGTTTATCATTGTTAGTTGTTTCCTTCATCACGCGCATATTTCTCGTGAAAAACGGTTATGAGACTTACTTTTTCACTTTCGCTCGTTTGGACGAAATTAGTTTGGGATGCTTCCTAGCAGTTCTCGAACACAAAAAGGTTTTGGATAAACTTTCACTCAAATGGATTCAATGGGCTTTCTTAATCGTGGTATTGTCAGCGGCCATTTTGTGGTTCAAATTCACGGCTCAAGCCAATCCCATTATTCAAGTGATCAAGTATCAATTTATTTCTCTCACCTATCTCTTGGGCGTTGCATGGACAGTTCTGGCCCCCAAAGAAAATTTAATTATCCGCTTTTTATCAAGCAAGGTGATGACCTTCACCGGAAGCATCAGCTATGGAATTTACGTATACCAGGCATTGGCCATTGAATGGGTAAAACACTACAATTTGACGAACAACCCGATGTTCTTCGTAGCCGTGATTATGGCCATTTACCTGATTGCATCAATTAGTTTTTACGGAATCGAAAAACCAATTTTGTCCTTAAAAAACAAACTTACTCCGCAACCTGCGCAGTAATAGTCAACACTGTACTGATTGGCTCCGTGTTAGCAATGATGGTCACCTTTTTGCTGTTAGGACCTACTTTTCCTTTGCTATTGAACTTCACTTTGATATAACCTGAACCGCCCGGTGCAATAGCTTCCTTTGGAAATTCTGGAACCGTGCAGCCGCAAGAACCTTTAGCTGTCTCAATTACCAAAGGAACATTTCCATTGTTCTTGAATTGAAATGCATACTCTTTGACATCGCCCTCCTTCATCGATCCAAAATCGTGGGTCATCTCACTAAACAGCATGATGGTTTTTTCCCTGTCTTTGGAGGCCTGACCAATCATTGAACCTGGAGTTTCGTTGATCTCTGTAGCAATGGAATGTGGGTGGGTTGCGCGTAATCCAACGTAAACCAACGCGCCAATGATGAACAATCCTAAACCGAGCTTAATTCCTTTTGTCATAACCTAATGTTTTAAATATGTATTGCTGTTATTTCTTTTTTTCTGACTTCTTTTTTGGATTCGCCTTGGAATCCAATGGCATTTGATCGTACTCCCCATTTTGCAAAACCTCAACAGCCTTCTTCAATGCGGGATTCAAATCGTTAATCACCGCATAAAACGCCTCGTTCTCATAAAGGTCGCGGGCAACCAAAGCCTTGGATCGAACTAAAATGGCATGTCTACTTGTCTGATAACCCTTTTCATCAAATGCCACTTCCTTAGCAACAGCCATATCAATTACCTTCTGTTCCTCTTCAGCTGGAATTTGATATTTCGATACAAATTCACTTACTGATGGATATTGCGCTAGTAACGCTTCTCTATGTGCATTGACATACGTCAATGCCCACTCGCTTTGAACACCAACTCTAATAATATCACTGAAGTATCGACTATTTTCTGAAGTATCCAGTGGTACAAATACATCAGGCATAATGCCACCTCCACCGTAAACCGTGCGTTTAGAAATTTGAGTTGCAAATTTCAAAGAGTCGGGAAATTGAATGCTACTTGCGCTGAAAAATTCACCACGCTCCAAACGCTTGGCATAGTCTTGATAATAATCATCTTTGCCTTCCTCATATGGTTTTTGAATACAACGACCAGCCGGTGTAAAATATTTCTGAACGGTAAGACGAACTACCGACCCATCTGGCAAAGACACAGGACGTTGCACCAAACCTTTACCGAAACTTCTGCGACCTACAATCAGTCCGCGATCCCAATCTTGAACTGCTCCGCTCACAATCTCTGAGGCACTCGCAGAAGACTCATCAATCAAAATAATTAGACGTCCCTCTTCAAATCCACCGTTGAATCCCCTACGTGCCTTGTAATCCTCGCGTTTGAATGACCTTCCTTCTGTGTATACCAACAGGCGATCACCGCTGATAAATTCATCTCCCATTTCAATGGCCGCTCGCAAAAGACCTCCGCCATTGTCTTGTAGGTCGATAATCAAATCTCGCATACCTTCAGCCTTCAACTCGGTAATGCCCTTTTTCATTTCCTCAACGGTTGTGGCCGCAAAACGGCTTACTTTGATATAACCAATTTCCGGAGCTACCATATAAGCTGCATCAACCGAGTAAATTGGAATTTTATCTCTAGTAATATTAAAATACAAAACCTCCTTAACACCTTTACGCTCTATTCCTACTCTTACAACTGTTCCCTTTGGACCACGAAGTTTAGCCAACACATCGCTGTTCTTGACACCAACTCCGGCCATTTTGGTTCCTTCAACCTCTACGATTTTATCTCCAGCTTTGATTCCTAACTTCTCCGATGGCCCTCCTTGAATAGGCTCAACTACCATAATTGTATCGTGAAGTATATTGAACTGTATACCAATACCATCGAAACTTCCTTGTAACGGTTCATTGGCTTCCTGAACCTCTTCTGCGGAGATATAGGTAGAATGTGGATCTAATTCTTCCAACATATGCACAATGGCTTTTTCAACCAACTCCTTGGAATTAACGGAGTCGACATACATGAGCTCTATGCTCTGTAACAGGTATGCAAACTTTTCAGTCGTTTGTTGAGTAGGCTTATTTTGCGCGATTCCCGTACCACACAGAGCCAACAAGGCCGCAGCAAGAAATATTCTTTTCATGCAGTAAAAATACAAAAACACGATGTAAACTATCTCAATACGATAATCGACCCTGTAACTTTTTGTATTTCTTTATCAAATACGGATTTCACCCGAAGTACATATGTGTAAACTCCTTCAGGAACATAATAATCCCCACCCTTGTGTGAGCCATCCCAGCAATCTCCAAACTCATCAGTCTCAAAAACAACTTCTCCGTTGCGATTAAAAACAACCCAATTAAAACGATCTATTTGAATGGCATTACCTACTGGTCCAATACAATCATTTACATTATCCCCATTAGGTGAAAAAGAATTGGGAATATAATACCCGTAAATCTCACGCTCTGTGTGCAAGGTAATTGTATCATTTGCCTGAAAAGACATGACCATTTCCTCAGATTCAGGTGAAGGTGAGATCAAGTTCTCCTGAGCAGAAGTCCAGGATTTAAAATCATAGTAGTCATAAACGGTTGAAGAAAAAGTAACAGGAACACCATTTTCAACTTCAAACTGGAATGAATAATTGCTACTTCCTCCACCCGTCGCTGTTGCCTGAGCTGTGTAGGGTTCATCAACAACAACAGTAATGAGACTATGAGGAATTTCATAGAAAACCGCTGTAATTGTGTCTTGCTCAGTAACCATAAAATTAACTGTGCTTGCAGTTGTATTGGGATTCAAAACAATCCCTGTAGATTGCCACTCCACAAAGGAAGTCCACGGAGCCAAGGTAAGTGCACCCACGCTGTGGTTTTCACCCTCAGCCCAATCATAAGTTACGGGCAAGTTGACAACCTCAACCCCATCTACAAATACCTGTCCTATGTTCAAGGGAGTTTTGGTAATTGTGACCAATTGATGTGGCGTAAAGTTGTAATTGACGGTGAGTGTATCAGCCGAGCAAACAGTGATACTGGTATTGACGGCATTTCCATTGGGTACAAAATCGTACATGGTAGAATTCCAACTTACGAAATCGTACCAGTCTGCTTCTAGCGCTTCTAGAGAAAGAGATACACCCGGAGGAAGCATCAAACTTTGTGGGTAATTGCCATACACATCTCCATTCACTGAAAATCCACCGGCTTCTGGGTAAGGAGATGTAAACACCACTTCAACCATTCCTGCAGGAAGTGAAGTAAAGTTAACTTGTATGACAACGTCCGAAGTTACGGTCAAGGTTGTATTTAGAGCACCTGAATTGCCGATAACAGCATTTCCAGAAACAATTTCCCAATCAATAAATAATCCGCATGGGCCATTTTCCAGTGCAGCTAGATCAATGATATCCGTTGATAAAAATGATCCATTGAACAAATTTGCATCGACACCTTCAATTGTAGCGCTTCCTGTTCCAGAAACTTGGATAGTCACATTATAAACGGGAAGCAATACGGCAGTTAAAGTATCGTCCAGACAGGTCAATAGATTCAGTTGGATAGAATCTTGATCAGGCATCAAGGCTGTGAAATTTGACTCCCAGTGATCAAAGATATAACCAGCATTTGGCAAGGCTTCAACTGTTACTGCAGCACCTGCATTTTCAACCATCGTTGCAGGTAAAACAGTTTGGAGATTACCATTCCAATCAATGTTAGTCGACAAAGGAGGGTTGCTCGCGAGTACAAAATTTACCGGACCCGTACTTCCTGTCCCAAACTGCGCTTCAATTACCGCATCTGAACTTAAAACCAAAGTTGTTGAGTCACTTGTTGGGTCGGCAAAAACAGCAGTCCCAGAAACTACCACCCATTGAATGAAGTCACTGCAAGAGCCCGTACCGCTTGGAATAGCAATAATATTAATGGGCAAATCCACCGCATTGCCACTGAAGAAAGTACCTTCGTAGGGAGCGTTATTCACATCAATCGGGGTCTCCTCTAACATCACAGAACCGGGGCCTGAAATTTGAACAGTCAAAGTCTGTTGTGTTACATCATAGCAATCTTCCATCCCCTCGATAATATCAGAGGACGAGGTTTCCTCTGGGCATCTTGCCAGGATAAAATTTCGCAGATCTTGGACGTTTGCTTGCCATTCCGCCATGGTTCCGCCCCAACGAACAATTTGACGAGGCATTTCCGGTTCAATTACAGCAATCATGCTATCCAGAACAGCCAACATGGATTGACAAGAAAAAATCCCATTAGATAACTCGGCATAACGCTGAACATAATCTGCTAGGAAATTGGGATTATCAAACAACGAATTCAAAATAGGTACATGTCCTTGGCCACCAACATTACCCATTCCCTCAATTTGACAGGGGTCTGCCGTAGGAGCCGTGGATGGAACACCCGTGTAATTTACGTAATGGCCAAACGTTGCATCATTGTCCCACAAAGCATAGCGCCATCTCTTTGCATCGCCATTGGGATTATATCCCCTCCACCATTGGGTATTCCAATTCAACCAGTCTGTGCACACTGAATAACCGTTTAAAATGAAATAATCAATCAAGCTCATGTGGTTGTATTGAGATAATGCATAATCATAATTGGCCGGAACAGCCATGTTGTTGGTTGTAATAAAATTACGAAGTGTATTCCAATTGTTGGTAGCATTAAAAGCAGGAGCCGCATCATACTCAGCCCAAGTTCCTCCCCAAGTCTTGAGATAATCTACCTGTCCTCTTTCTTGGTCAAAATAATGTGCTGTAAAATCCGTATCGTCTATTTTCTCTCTTACCTCATAGACACCCCAGTAGTTTCCATTTAAATAGACGATGCAGCTCCGAGTTGCTCGTTCATCCAAATGCAGATTTCCTAAAATCGAGAGTTGACACACGTATGCATCACGAATATGCGCACCGCCATTTGAAAAGGGATAGTTGTCATTGGCAGCAGCTTTGAAGATGAGGCGATCATAATTATCTCTATTTCGCTCAGGAAATAAAGCATCCTCAACGGTGTGGTCGTAACCTAGTTCGTCCCTACTGATGTAATCAAATCCCCTTTGTCCGTATGCGTTGGAGTCATTACCATGTTCATTGCTATCCCCGTGATTTTCTGTAATAAACGACCCACCCGCCGTAAAAAACTCTATTGTTGTCAGGCGATTATTTCCGCCACCGGGCCATTGACCATTCATGTTGTTACCAGATACTGAAACCGTTAACAAAGAGTGATTGTCCGCTCCAAAAAAATAAGTATTGGTTTCAATCAAACTTGGAAGGACATTAGGATCGGCTGAATAAACAATTGCTCTAAGAACCTTTGTTGTGGCTATATTGATTGCCCCTGTATACAAGGTACTGGTGTTAGACGGAGCTGTTCCATCCAGGGTATAGTAAATGGTTCCTCCCGGCTCCAACGTAGATATGTTTACATTGATGGCATTGGGATAATAACCCGCTTGCAAGTCCATTGTGGGTTGCGCAGCATAACCGATGGCACCTACCGCAGGATTAGCCGCATTTTCTGAAGGGTTGGTTAAGATTGCCCAAGTTGAAGACCCGTTAGGAACTCTGCCCCAAGAGTGGTTAGACTGATTGGGAGCCATTGTATCAAAATCGTAGGTCTCAAGTACCGCACCACCAGAATTTGAAAAAACAATTTCTTCCCCAGCAGTTTGATTCACTTTAAAATTGGCATTTAGACCACCCAAATAATTAGGCTGGTAACTACCCCGACCTGTGAGTAATACCACGCGATAGCCACCTGCTGGAACTGTAGTTCCCGCTGGAAAAGACCATTTTTGTGGATTAGCTGCGTTATCACTCAACCAATAGCCACTGATATCAACCGCAGTTGCACCTGGGTTGTAGAGTTCTACCCAGTCCTCAAAGTTGTTACCTCCTGAAGGAATGTTGTAATCACTGTAATTGGCAATACATATTTCGTTGATGATAACTTGACCCGACAATCCAAATGGAATAAGAACGGTCAAAATAATATATAGTAAGATTCTTTTCACTGCAGGTTATTTGTTTCAAAAATAAAGACAATTATCAGGAAAAATAGTTGCAAGATTTCAACGAAAAAGAATAATCGTGTACTTTTGACACGAAGGATAATCTCATGAAAAGAACAATCGCCATTTCAATTATCGCCCTATTAGCCATTTCTTGCGCTACTCAGAAGGGAGATGCAACCGCTACTGCACAAGTCATTAGCTCAAACGAGACACACGTCATTCGCCATCCAGAGTGGGTTAAAAATGCTACTATATATGAGGTGAATGTCAGACAACACACTCCCCAAGGAACATTCCAAGCATTGGAAAAAGATTTAAACAGACTAGATTCATTGGGGATTGATATTCTTTGGCTAATGCCCATCAACCCCATTGGCGAGTTAAATAGAAAAGGATCACTAGGAAGTTACTATAGCATAAAAAATTATGTTGGAGTTAATTCTGAATTCGGCACTTTACAAGATTTCAAACATTTCGTGAATGCTGCACATGCCCAAGGAATGAAAGTCATCTTGGATTGGGTAGCCAATCATACCGCTTGGGATCACCCATGGGTAACCGAGCATCCAGAGTGGTACACGCATGATGCAAACGGAAAAATTGTTCCTCCAGTTGCTGACTGGTCTGATGTTGCTGATTTGAATTACGACAACAAGGACATGAGAAAGGCCATGATTGAATCCATGAAGTTTTGGGTGAAAGAATGTGACTTAGATGGTTACCGCTGTGATGTTGCCATGCAAGTACCTACTGATTTTTGGGATGAAGCACGTGCAGAATTAGATGCGATCAAACCGGTATTCATGCTCGCAGAAGCTGAGCAGAAAGACCACCATTTGAAAGCATTTGACATGTGCTATGGCTGGGAATTCTTGCATTTGATGAATGGTATTGCCAAAGGTGAAAAATCTCCTCAAGACATAGATACCTACATGGAAAAAGTGAACAAAGAATTCCCTCAGTCTACGATCCACATGTATTTCACCACCAACCATGATGAGAATACTTGGAATGGTACGGGAGGCGAGAGATATGGCCAAGCCAGAAATATGTACGATGTATTGGCTTTCACAATAGGAGGAATGCCTCTAGTATATTCTGGACAAGAAGGAAATGAACAACATAAAAATGGACTTCCTCATCGCTATCGCTTTTTTGACAAAGACACCATTTCCTTTAATCAATACCAAAACGAAAAACTGTACAAAACTCTTTTGAAAGCGCATCATGAAGTACCTGCACTTTGGAATGGCGCAGAAGGAGGTCAGTTCAAGCGTATTTATACAAGCAATAGCAAAATATACGCATTCAGCAGAACCAAGGGAGATAGTCAGGTAATTGTAATGTTAAATTTCAATCCAGCACCGCAAAGTACTTCTTTTACCGATGCACTTCCTGAAGGCATATTCAATAGTATTTTTGACAACAAAGCCCTGGCACTTTACGCCACAGGTAACGTGCAGTTACCGGGATATGGATATCAGATCTTTGTGAAAAAATAATGCCCCTACACATTGGTATTACCGGTGGCATTGGATCAGGGAAATCAATCGTTTCCCGTATTTTTCATTCGCTTGGCGTTCCCGTTTTTGACGCAGATCAAATTGCGAAAAGTGCGTATGCAAATGTTTCAGTAAAACAGCAAGTTGAATCAGAATTTGGGTCTTCTATTTTTGTGGAAAACCAATTGGATACGATTGCCTTGGGCAAGATTGTGTTTTCTGATCCTGTCCAACTAAAAAAGCTGGAGTCTATCATCCATCCTTTTGTTCATCAACAATGGGCGAGGTTTGAACAAAAACATAGTGCAGCAGTATACATTTTAAGAGAAAGTGCTTTGCTGATATCATCAGGAAGCTACGTGCATTGTGATAAAATAATATTAGTTAGCGCATCTAAGCCTGTTAAATTAGCTCGAGTGCAACAACGATCCCGATTATCCATTTCTGAAATTGAAAAACGCATGTCGCTGCAACTAACAGATGAAGAATCCTTGCCTTATTGTGATTTTGTAATTCGAAATAACGAGCAAGATTCACTCATTCAGCAAGTGATGCGCATACACTTACAGCTCACAGAAGAGCATCAAGGTATTCACAAATAAGTTTTGAAAACTTAATACGCATGAAATCCAAGGTTTGAAGAAAAAATGCAAATTAGCTCAAACCGATAAAGCATGCCAACAAGAACCAAAAGATGGATCATCATTGCCATCACATTTTCAAGTGTGTATTTATTCATAGTGCATTGAGATCACCTCATCCGTGTATATTTGATACATGGATGGTAAAAAGACTTTGCATTGGACGGTAGCTGTTGCTGCCCTTGGGTATTTCGTAGATATATACGATTTACAATTATTCAATATCGTCTCCAAATCAAGCCTTATTGGACTGGGAATTACCGATGCAAAAGAAATTGAGGATTGGGATTACTTGCTATTCCTCTGGCAAATGGGTGGAATGCTCGTTGGCGGCCTACTCTGGGGTTGGCTCGGTGATACCAAAGGAAGAAGAAATATTTTATTTGGATCCATTTTACTTTATTCCGTTGCCAATATCGCCAATGCTTTCGTCACCAATGTAGAAACTTATAGTGCTGTACGATTCATTGCAGGGCTTGGCCTAGCAGGAGAACTTGGTGCCGCCATAACCTTGGTGAGTGAATTAATGGACAAAGAAAAACGGGGATATGGCACAATGATCATCGTTGCAATGGGCGCACTAGGTGCAATTGCAGCAGTATTTATTTCTAAAATTCACTTCAATTTATTTAATCTTGCCTCTTGGCAAATGTCATACATCATTGGTGGTCTTTTAGGATTGTTGTTACTTTTACTAAGAATGGGGACGTTTGAGAGTGACACCTTTTCTGAAACTCAAACCATGGAGATCTCGAAAGGCAAATGGACCATGCTTTTCGCCAACAAAGAAAGGGCACTTAGATACCTAGCATGTATTTCAATTGGGCTTCCTGTATGGTTTTGCGTGGGTATATTAATTAAATTCAGTAAGAAATTCGCCCTGCTTCACAATCTCGAAATAGAAGTGAGCACCGCAATAGTTTTTACTTACCTCGGTTTATCTGTTGGTGATTTACTGAGCAGCTTGATTAGTCAATGGCTGAAAAGCAGAAAGAAAACTGTTCTGATGTATTTGATGCTATCTATCGCCGTAGTGGGTTATTACTTATGGGTACCGATTCCTTCAGCTAGTGTATTTTACTTTTTGTGTTTCATGATTGGTACAGGAACAGGTTATTGGGCTCTTTTTGTTTCGATGTCAGCTGAGTTGTTCGGCACCAATCTAAGAGCCACAGTAGCCAGCACTACTCCCAATTTTGTTCGTGGAGCCGTTGTTCCGTTGGTGCTAACGTTTAAAGCTTGGGAAAGTTCTCTTGGAATATTAGGGGCAGCCACTTTTCTTGGACTAATCAGTCTAGGTCTTGCCTTTTGGGGTGTTCTTCACCTGAAAGAATCCTTTGGAAAAGATTTAAATTTTCACGAACTATAGTCAAAAAAAAAGGCCTCTTACGAGGCCTTCTGTTTTTCTAAAATCTTAACCGTTTAATACGTGGTCTAGTTTCTCAGTTAATACATTCTTAGGAACTGCACCTACACTTTTGTCCACAACTTCGCCATTCTTTAAGAACACGATTGTTGGGATGTTGCGAATACCAAACTTCATAGAAGTCTCTGGATTCAAATCAACATTAACCTTGGCTACAATGGCACGGCCTTCATACTCTTTTGCGATTTCTTCAACCACTGGAGTTACCATGCGGCAGGGACCACACCACTCCGCCCAAAAGTCGATCAATACGGGTTGGTTGGTGTTCGTAATCTCTGCAAAATTGCTGTCTGTAATTTCTAATGCCATTTTTCCTGTTTTTTAAAATGATTTAGGGCTACAAAGATATACCATTAAAATCCTAAACAAGGTGTTTGTTGAAAAGAATTTAGAATTAAAAAACAGACACATTCCGTTCTTTATCTTTCATTTTCAGTATTCTAACTTACTCTTGCCTTGTTTTTTTTCTCAAAAAGTTTTTGATTTATTTTAAGAGAAAGCCAAGCAGAACCTGATCCTAATAAAGCCCCAGCTAAAACGTCGGTTGGATAATGAACACCCATTGCCATTCTGGAAAACCCAATTGACGAAGCATACAAGTAGCAAGGAACAGTTACATACCACTTCCTTGCATAAAGAGAAGTAGCGGTCGCCCATTGAAAGGCCCATGAAGTATGACCAGATGGAAAAGAAAAATCTTCGGGATTATAGCTGGCATCAATCTGATCTGGATATTTATCAAAGGGTCTGGATCTTTCTACAGATTTTTTAACTAACCATGTCGTTGCACCATTTAATGCCATCCCTCCAGCTTGTACAAACAATTCTTGTTTCCAATCCTCACCCCGACTTCTCTTTGCCATTGGCATCACCAATACATTGGCGCTCCCCACATACATGACACTGTTGGAGTATGGTCGCCAAAATGAACTTTGACTGTACGGCGCATGATTAATCTTTTGAAGCAATTTCGCATCCCAACCCATTGACGTTTGGGACAACGAAACCTTTGAAAGGATCAAAAGAAAACCCAGTGTTAAAACTCCTCTCATGATTCAATCTCTATGACGGTAATTTCAGGCGAAATCCCCACTCTACCGGGAAATCCTAAACATCCCAGTCCTCGATTCACATATAAATAATTCTGCCCTTCCCTATAAAGTCCTCCCCACCGCTTATAGCCAAACCAAGGTGACGGACTCCATTTGATGTCTAACTCTGGCGCCTCAACTCCAAATTGTGCTCCGTGGGTATGACCAGAAAGTGTCAGCGCTATATTTCCCTTATACATAACTTCTTCCTCAAAATGTGTCGGGTCATGGGACAATAATATCTGGAATGCCCCTTGTGGAATGCCCTCTGTAGACTTTTTCAAATCCCCAAACTGGAAGAAATGTCTTCCCCAATTCTCAACACCTATAATGTAATATGATTCCCCTGAGATCGTTTTCACTTCTACCTTTTCATTTCTCAATAAGGTAAAACCCATTCTTTTGTGAACTGATTCAAGCTGTAACATGTTCACTCTTTTCTTTTCAATCATCTCAGGAGCATCCCCGCGGTAAACATATTCAGCGTAATCATGATTACCTAAAATAGAATATTTTCCCTGTTTGGCCTTGAGCTGAGCAAACACTTCCACAAATGGCTCTGCCTCTTCAGCCAGATTATTAACCAAATCACCCGTGAAGAAAATGAAATCAGGATTCTCCTGATTAATCATCTGAACAATTTCACTAACCTCATCCACCCCGTTCGGCCCAAAAGTTCCCAAATGAGCATCACTGAGCTGAATAATTTTTATCCCTCTACCTGAGGGGAAATGAGGGAATCTCAATTTCTCTCGTCTCATGGTAAAGTCAAATTTACCCTTTACCATGCCGTAAACGAAACTGCTGAATAATACTGTCGCCACTCCCAATCCCGCTTGATTCAGAAATTGCATTCTGGAAATTCCATTGCGCTCAGTGGTTTTATCCTTTCTAAGTCTATTTACAGCCTTGCGAATGCCGTGGATAATGTCATTGCCAAAATGGAAAATAGAAAATACCAATTTGGAAATTCCCAAAACAAATATCCAACTCATCACCAACATAAACCACTCTGGAGGCCTGCCACTTCCTGAATTGAAACTAATCATCATCATGGCAAACATTACGACCATTAATACGGTAGGTATCCAAAACAGATTTCTGATCCACTTCTTGGATTTTTCTGACCAGTTACTCGTTAATTGCCCTATGCCTCTGTAGGCATAAAAGTCAACCAGAATAAAAACAACGAAGAAAATTATTGGAAATATAAATTGTCGCATGGTCCGCGAAGGTAATCATTGAGTAAGAAAACAAATGCCAAGATATCCAAATGCTTATTCCATTCTCAATTGAAACAGCCTATACATCTTCTCGATGGCAGGATTCTCTTGTCTCAAATTTTCGAATCTTTGGGTGATGGTCATTAAATTTTTGTGTGTCTCCACTTCCTTGAGAACCTCAGTTGAAAAAGTTAATCCTTTGATTTGGTGTGATTCCTTGAAATAACTTGCCAAATCATTTCGAACATCATTGAAATAAATTACCTGAGTTTCACTTGGAAAACCCAATGTTAAAATATTACTTGCAAATCGTGGCTTGGCCAAACTCATGGCCGCCCAGAGTTGACCTTGCGGTATTTTACCTGATTTTAGAAAGGCTTCCCAAGCCATAAAAACCTCTAATTCATTGTAGTCACGATCAGCAGTTTCTTGAATTACTTCCAATTCATTTTCTCCATCCACTGTTTGAATTGCAGGATTTCTAGACTGTGTAATTGAAATAATTTCCTTGGATTGAGAAATCTTATCTCGCTGTCCCAAAGGAGCAGGAACTCTTGCTGGAGAGGGTGGTACTATAGAACGAGGTTTTGTAGTAGAAACCGGGGTTCCGTCCCCAATCACTATTTCATTAGATGGTAGCTTACCAGCAGAAGGTGCTACAGTAGTTGAGATAACAGGTGCGCCTCGAAATGGGATTATCCTATTTTTTTTTTTCGCCTTCCCTCCTGTTGGATTGAATGCTACAAATTTTCATGATTGTTAATTCAACGAGGAGTCGTTGATGTTTACTCGCCCTGTAATGAATATCGCAATCATTAATCAAATCCATGGCTGAAATCAAAAAACGCAAATCCATTTTCGCACCTTGCTCCGCATATTTCTGCGCTACATTTTCCGAAACCTCAAGCAGTGCAATGGTTGCAGGATCTTTGGATACCAACAATCTTCTTAAATGAGCTCCCCACCCTGAAACGAAATGATGGGCATCGAAACCTTTATTCAAAATTGTATTGAACAACAAAAGAGATTGCGGTACATCTTCCGAGAATGCCAAGTCTGTTAATTGAAAATAGTTGTCATAGTCTAAGACATTGAGATTTTCAATGACCGCAGCATATGTCAAATTTTTCCCACAAAACGCAACCACTTGATCGAATATTGAAAGAGCATCCCGCATGGCTCCATCCGCCTTTTCTGCGATAACGTGAAGCGCTTCAATTTCCGCATGAATTCCTTCTTTGGCTGCAATTTCAGAAAGATGTTCCGTCATGTCAGCGATACGAATCCTACTGAAATCAAAAATTTGACAACGACTTAAAATCGTGGGAATAATCTTGTGCTTTTCAGTGGTAGCCAGAATGAAAATAGCATGCGCAGGGGGCTCTTCCAATGTTTTCAAAAAGGCATTAAAAGCCTGGGTGCTCAACATGTGAACCTCATCGATGATGTACACTTTGTATTTACCCACTTGAGGCGGGATACGAACTGTATCTACAATGTTTCTGATATCCTCAACAGAATTATTAGAAGCGGCATCCAACTCAAATATGTTGAAAGCCATTTCTCCATCCTCAGATTGCCCGACTTGATTTACTGCCTTAGCAAAAATCCGAGCACATGTTGTCTTACCCACACCACGTGGCCCACAAAACAAGTAGGCTTGAGCTATTTGATCTGTCGCAATGGCATTTTGTAAAGTACGTGTTATGGACTTTTGTCCTACCACTGTCTCCCATGAGTCTGGGCGATACTTGCGCGCCGATACGATAAATCCTTCTGACATATTACAAAGATGCAAATGAAGAACTTAAATTGAAAATTGGAATATTCACACTTTATACACATAGGGCCATGTAACTGCTACATTTCATAACTTGCCTTCATGAAAAATAAGCACCAATTGGGATTATTGGACAGCACGCTTTTAGGTGTAGGCTCCATGATTGGATCAGGAATTTTTATTGTCAGCGCAAGCATGACCACACAGCTTTTCAGTGCCCCTTGGCTCATAGCCATCTGGGTGTTTACTGGAATCATTACCATTGCCGCCGCTTTAAGCTATGGAGAATTATCTGGTATGTTCCCCAAAGCTGGCGGACAATATATCTATTTAAAAGAAGCGTATCACCCCATGATGGGATTCCTCTATGGTTGGAGCTTTTTCACCGTTATTCAAACAGGAACCATTGCCGCTGTAGCCGTAGCTTTCAGTAAATTCACAGGGTATTTCCTTCCCATCTTTGAGATGTCCCCACAAAATGGGATAAATATAATAGGCAACTACCAAATCTATCCTGCTCAGATATTGGCCGTTTCCACGATTGCGCTGTTGACCTATATCAATACCAAAGGAGTAAAGTCTGGAAACTGGATTCAAGGTATTTTCACGAGCACCAAATTGATTGCGCTTTTTGGTTTATTGGCAGCAGGATTTATCTGGGGATTTGATTCGGAAATTTGGAATACAAACTGGAGTTCAGGTTGGAGTTGGCAACAATGGAACATCAAAACACATACAACGATGCCAATTGACGTTTATACGCTGTTGGGAGCGCTTTCTATTGCCTTGGTAGGGTCGGTATTTAGCAGCGATGCATGGAACAGCATTACGTTCATCGCTGGCGAAATGAAAAGTCCAGAAAAAAATATCGGGAGAGCTTTATTTTTAAGTACGTTAATCGTAACGCTAATTTATGTTTCTATGAACATCATGTACGTGGGAACATTGACCCTTCAATCCATAGCCGAGGCACCGCAAGAACGCGTGGGCGTGGCCGCTGCACAAGCTATTTTTGGAGGTGTAGGAACCTATTTGATTGCGGGACTAATTATGGTTTCCACTTTTGGTTGCAACAACGGATTAATTTTTAGTGGCGCGCGAGTATACCAAACGATGGCAGAAGAAAAACTTTTCTTTAAATCCGCAGCAAAGGTGAATGAGCATCATGTGCCTCATTGGGCTTTATGGGCACAATGTATTTGGGCTTCGATTCTCTGTTTGAGCGGTCAATATGGCCAATTGCTGAATTATGTGGTCTTCACCGTTATGTTATTTTACATCCTCACCATTGCTGGAGTAATCATCTTAAGAAAAAAACGTCCTGAAGTCGTCAGAACCTACAAAACGCCTCTCTATCCCATTCTCCCAATTTTCTATATCCTTTTTGCAATTTCATTTTGCTTGGGTCTGCTCATTTTCACACCTAATGACACCTGGCCTGGTCTAATCATCGTTTGCTTGGGCATACCCGTTTACTATTGGTTTAAAAAGCAACAGCAATAAAAAAGGGGGCAATTGCCCCCTTTGTATTTTTCGTTTGAGAGAAAGATTACTTCTTCAACTCTTTTTCCAACATCGCATTGATTTTCTCAGATTGCTCCATGGCCAAAATGCTATCCACTAAGATGCGACCACTATGCTCATCGATAATTACTTTCTTGCGCGCAGCAACATCCATTTGCTTTTGCGGTGGGATATGAATAAACGACCCTGCAGATGCCTCTCTATCGATTGGAACAACTGCCAAACCATTTGTTGCACCTTTGCGAATGCGCTCGTATGCATCCAATAATCTTTGGTCGATTAATTTCTTGGCCTCAGCGCTCTTGGATTTTAAAATTTCCTCTTCGCGCTCTGTTTCCGCGATGATTTCTGAAAGTTGCTTCTTCTTGAACTCTAAATCGTTCGTACGGGCCTCTAATTTCTGCTGACTCGTCTCTAAGTTAGCCAATTTCAACTCATGCAAGCTTTCAGCCTCTCTAATCTTCTTCTTCAACAATTGAATCTCCAAATCTTGGAATTCAATTTCTTTATTCAATGCCTCATACTCACGGTTGTTCTTCACCTTCTCCAACTGCTCTTTGTACTTCTTGATCTGAGACTCGGCATCCTTGATTCCCTGTTTCTTCACTGAAATATCTTCCAAAGTAGCATCTACTTCTTCTTGAACTTTACCAACACGGACATTTAATCCTGCCACTTCATTTTCTAGATCTTCTACTTCCAAAGGTAATTCCCCTCTTGTAGCATGAATTTTATCAATTCGTGAATCAATCAATTGCACATCAAATAGCGCACGCAATTTATTTTCGATGGTAATACCAGCGGATTTGTTGTCGCCTTCTACGAAGGCAAATCTGTTAGAACTTTTCATATCTTCAGTAGATTCCTTTTTTTCATTTTTTTCTATTCGAGCTACAGGGGCAAACTTCACAGCAGCCATGCCTTCCGGGTTATTCACAAAAACGGGATTGGCTGTTGGCTTATTGTCTCTTTTAAACTCAATAATACGAGGCTTTGGACGATCAGATGGAGCTTCGTCAATTACAGCTTTTGGTTCCGCCTTCACCGCCTTGGGTTCCTTCTTCTTAGGTTCTTCCTTGGCAGGAGCTACAGGTTTCGCAGGAGCTATTTTAGCTTCAACTTCCTTTGCTTTCGCAGTTTCTGGTTTCTTAGCGACAGGCTTAGCTTGTTCTGTTTTTTTTGCTGTAGTTTCTTTTTTAGCTGCAACTCCCTTAATGGCAGGTTGAGCAGTTACCGCACTCTTGGCTTCAGCTTTTTTGGTTGAAGGTTTAGCGGCTGCAACTACTTTTTTAGCAGGTGTTGCAGACTTGCTCACCGCTTTCGAAGCTGACTTCTTAGATTCAGCAGGCTTTTTAGCCACAGGCGCTTTTGACACTTTCTTTTCAGGCATAGCTTTCTTCACATTTTTTTTAGCCGGTGCCTTTAAATTTTTTGCTGCTGGCTTTGTGGAGCTCTTTGCAACAGTTGCTTTGTTCTTGCTAACCGGCTTTGCTTTCTCTTCTTTCTTTTTCTTTACCGGCGCAGATTTCTTTGCCTCTTTGACTGCTTTCTTAACAACCACCTTCGCAGGTTTTTTGGTCGCTTTGGCAGGCGTTGAGGACTTGGTCATCTTTTTCGCCATTTCAGAAATATTGAACAGGATTCGTTACAATCCTTGTTTTGTGGATGGCAAAAGTAGTAAATTTTTCTGTTAACCAATCACTTAGTAAATCAATTACACAACTTTCTGTTTCGTAGTGGCCAATATCAAGGATTACTATTTTACCCTGGTGATCAAAAAATCGATGGTATTTAAAATCAGAAGTAACAAAAACTTCCGCTCCTTGAGCTATGGCATCCTCCAAAAGGAAATCTCCGCTGCCTCCGCACCAGGCAATGCGCTGAATCTTTTCTTTCAACAACATGGTATGTTTGATGCACCCAATTTGCAATTTTCCCTTGATCTCATGCATCCATGCTTTAACATCTACTGGCTCATCCAATTCGCCGATCATTCCTGACCCTACATCGTTTCTAAAATTATCAAGCCTTACCCACTCATGCGCCACTTCCTCAAACGGGTGAGCGGCCAGCATCGCCTGATGAACTTCAAACCGGGCATGCTCTGGGACAACAAATTCAACTTTCAATTCTGAGGCAGTTGAACGAACTCCCAATTCTCCGGTGTGCGGATTTGCTCCGGTTTCTGGTTTAAATGATCCCACACCCTCGGTGTAAAAACTACAAGACGAATAATTTCCAATATAACCTCCACCAGCTGCGAAAATGGCATCTTCTACTTGTCCCAAATTTTCTTTGGGAACATATACCCCTAGGCGATAAAGGACATTCCGCTTGGGTTGCAGAATGCGCTGCTTTTTGATGCCAAGTAAATTGCCCAATTTAAAATTTACTCCAGTCCCAATGCTATCTAAAGCTGTATGCCATGCGATAATTGCAATGTCATGTTTAATGGCCTTGATGATGGTTTGCTCAACATAACTCTTGCCTGTTATTTTCTTTAGCCCCGAAAAAACAATAGGATGATGGGCCAAAACAACATTGCAGTTTAAAGATATCGCTTCGTCGATAACCACTTCAATACTATCCAAACAACATAGCACTCCTGATACTTCCCAGTTGGGATTACCTACTATAAGTCCTCCATTGTCATAAGATTCCTGCAATGCAAGAGGGGCCCATTTGTCAAGCGCAGCGATAATATCTTTTACTCGTGTCATTATTTCTATCGTAATTTCCCCTCGAAATTAAGACAATGCGAATTACTTTGCTTCGAAATATTATTTCCTCATTATTAGGAGCTGTACTTCGCATCCGTCATTTTCTATTCGATCTCGGAATATTTAAAAGTTCTTCACCCGAAATTAAAACTATCGTTGTAGGAAATTTGGCCATTGGTGGCGCGGGAAAAACGCCTTTCACAGATTTTCTTTTAAATGAATTACAATCAGAGGGAACTACAGGATTTGTTTCTAGGGGATATGGCCGAAAAACCAAAGGATTGGTAGAAATAAATTCTGCATCCGATGCCCCTTCGATTGGCGATGAGCCATTGTTGATCCATCGCCATCATCCTTCAGTACCGGGTGTGGTTTCTGAAAAGCGGTTGGTTGGTATCCAATATTTGGCGAGTAAAAATCCGCACCTAACAAGGATTGTATTGGACGATGCTTTTCAGCATAGAGCTCTTCAGGCGCATACGTATATTTTACTTTCGAAATTTGACCAACCTTTCTACAAGGACAGTTTATGGCCAACAGGAGGACTTCGTGATTTAATCAGCCGCGCCAGAACAGCAGATGCAGTGGTAATTACCAATACCCCCAGTCAAACGTCCCCAGAAACCATGTTGGCCATCAGAGAGGAAATAGGTCAAATCACCAAGGCGCCAGTATTTTTTGCCCAAATGGAAACACTCCCCTTAATGGCACTGCATCAAAATTCGCAAACCCAACCCACTTTTTGGGGTGGGTTTTGTGGAATCGCCCATCCCCAAACATTCCTCGATCAGCTTCGAAAAAACTTCAACATCCGAGAAGAATTAACATGGCGTGATCACCAATGGCTCGGGGATAAAGAGGCTGAATTGCTTCGCTCAAAATTGGTTACCTTTGGAGGCAAGATTGAAGGATGGATAACCACTGAGAAAGACGCGATGAGAATTGCTCATTTGACTAATTGGAAAGACATCCCGATTTATTATTTGCCCATAAAAACAACGATTTACAAAGAAGATAAAGAAGAATGGAAGAAATGGTTGAATCAACATCTGTAAAAAATATACCTTACGACGAATATGAATTG
>JACCDJ010206867.1_pt1 | contig 20289 bp, 13 predicted proteins | sample 7444481 | NCBI WGS metagenome assembly JACCDJ01 (sample SAMN15323435, study PRJNA562643) | freshwater metagenome | isolation source: river surface water | place: USA:Blue River Watershed | collected 2017-08-15 | reverse complement strand
GCATGTTTAAAAAACAGATGGATGAACTGGAAAGGCTATCAAAAGAGGCTTTCCAGGATGCTGAAAAATCTCCCCTGGTTGTAATACTAGACAACGTGAGAAGTATGCACAATGTTGGGAGTGTATTCCGGACCTGTGATGCTTTTTTGGTTGAAAAAATTTATTTGTGTGGATTTACCCCGATACCCCCTCATAGAGAAATACAAAAAACAGCTTTAGGCGCTACTGAGACAGTTGCTTGGGAAGCCATTGCCTCAACGACAGATTTGATTAAACAATTAAAAGAAAATGGCTATCAAGTGTATGCCGTAGAACAAACCCACAATAGTATTGCTCTAGACGCATTTTCACCACCCACAAAGACTAAAATTGCACTTGTATTTGGAAATGAGGCAGATGGTGTAAGTGAAGATGCAATCAAGAGTTGTAACGGCGCTATAGAAATCCCACAGTTTGGAAGCAAACATTCTTTTAATATCAGTGTTTCTGCAGGTATTGTTTTGTGGGATATTTTCAACAAATCAAAAACGGCATGAGTAAATTCAACAATTACCTTTCACTGATAAAATTTTCCCATACCATTTTTGCAATGCCTTTTGCCTTGCTTGGTTTTGTGATTGGCGTGTTTCAGCTCAATAATAACAACCAAAATGGTTGGACAGTTATCCAGTCCTATTTGAGCGAGAATTATAGTGTTTTCATTTTTGTGATACTCTGTATGGTATTTGCAAGAAGTGCTGCGATGGCTTTTAACAGGTACCTCGACAGAGAGTTTGATGCTAAAAATCCAAGAACAGCCATCAGAGAAATTCCAAGTGGCATTATCAGCGCAAGCAGCGCACTCAGATTTACACTGATGAATATTATTTTATTTGCTGCGTCTGCATACATGATCAACACAACTTGCTTCTTACTATCACCTATAGCGATTATCGTCATACTGGGATACAGTTATACAAAAAGATTCACTTCACTTTGTCACTTGGTATTGGGACTCGGACTTTCATTGGCACCAGCAGGAGCTTTCATTGCTGTGACAGAAACAATGATTCCATCTGTATTTTTTCTTTCAGTTGCTGTTATGGGATGGGTTGCAGGATTTGATATTATTTACTCTTTGCAAGATGATCAGTTTGATGCTTCGCAAGGGCTGTTTTCAATACCATCAAGATTAGGAAGGAACAAGGCTTTACTTGTTTCGAGAGTACTGCATGTGGCAACTGCATTGCTTATAGTTGCAGCGGGACTGCAATTCAATTTTCATTTGGTCTATTTTATTGGAGCAATTCTATTCATTGGGTTGTTGGTTTTCCAGCAAAGTTTGGTGAAAGCAAATGATCTGAGCAGGGTGAATATTGCATTTATGACCGCCAATGGTATCGCCAGTATAGTTTTTTCTATTTTCGCAATTGCTGATCTAATCATCAACTAACCATGGCAAGAATTCTGGCAATAGATTACGGAAAAAAACGGACTGGATTAGCCGTTACAGATCCATTGAAAATAATTGCCAATGGCTTAACCACAGTAAATACGCAAGAACTCTTTGATTACCTAAAAGCGTATACTGCAAAGGAAGAGGTTGAAAAAATAATCATTGGTTTACCTTATCAATTAGATGGGAGTCCCACTGATGCTACACCATCAGTCTTGCATTGTATCAGGAGACTAAAAAATAGTTTCCCCAACATTCCAATTGTACCAGTCGATGAACAATTTTCTTCCAAAATGGCCAGCAGAGCAATGGTAGATATGGGGATGAAAAAAAAGGATAGACAGAAGAAAGAATTAATCGATGAAATTGCAGCAACAATTATACTGCAAGAGTACATGCAGGCAAATCCCTAATGCATCTATTTGGGAAACAGCATTTTGTAACCAGGCTTTACTCTGCCTGCAGTGATATCATCTAATTTTTTCTTTAGGAGCTTTCTTTTAATAAGAGGCAGATGATCGATGAACAATTTACCATCAATATGATCATATTCATGCAAAATAACACGTGCATTTAGTCCCTTGAAAGTCTCTGTTTTCTTGTTGAACTGCTCATCGCAATATGCTAATACAACTTCACTTTCGCGACTAACCTCTTCTCTAAAACCAGGTAAGCTTAGACAACCTTCGTCACATGACCATGGTTCACCATTTAACTCAAGAATATGCGCATTGATGAATACCTTTTTGAATCCCTCTTCCCCTTTAAAATCTTCTCTTGATTCATCATCTGCTTTGTCATAGACCTGTGCAGTATCAATAACAAAGAGTCGAATAGCTTTATTGATTTGGGGTGCCGCTAGTCCCATACCATTTGAATTGTACATGGTTTCCCACATATCTGAAATCAATTGGGACAATGATGGGTATTCAGGTGTGATATCAGCACAGACCTTACGTAGAACCGGATGCCCATATGCAACAACAGGAAGTATCATATTACAAAGATACTATATCTATCCATTATAGAGTAAGTCGTAGTACTCAGCCGCCATCCTGTTAGAATCAAATCTGAATCTTACATCCTTCATGCCATTTTGAACTACTTCTCTCCACGTTTGAGGAGCATCGTAATACAATGGCAAAACTTCTTCTTGAAGGATGCGATACATTTCATCTAAATCATATTGATCCTGATCCTGCACATGCATGTTTTCGTAATCGACAGGTGGAACAATAAATCCGTTGTTACCATGGTTGATGAATTCAACAATCCAACCATCATTGGTAGATACGTTCACGGCTCCGTTCATTGCAGCAGTCATTCCACTTGTACCTGATGCCTCACGAGGAACACGAGGGTTATTTAACCAAGCATCAGCTGCTTGTTTTAATCTTTTGCTGAGTCCGAGTTCATATCCTGTGCAAACCGCCATATTGCTAAAGCTCTTACTCAAATGCACCAAGTGATTGAATTCAGAAATTGCAGGATAATCAACTGGATAAGGCTTTCCAGCCCAAATCATTTGAACAGGATATTTCTTGTTACTCATCAATGCCTCAAATCTCTCACGATCTCTGGTAAGCATGTCTGCACGCTTGTAACCAGCAAAACGACGTGCCCACACTATAGTGAATACATCTGGGTTCATTAACTTTCCTGTTTGGTCTGCTACCAAATCAAAAGCACGCTTTTTCAAATAACGCTTACGATCAATGAATCTTTCATCATTTTGCTCATCCATTGCAAAATACAATTGCTTATCTGCCCAATATCTCCAGTTTTGAGAGTTAGTGATATGGATAATGGGACAAACACCTTCATGTTTGTTCCACATCTTGCGGCTTACATGTCCGTGTAATTCAGATACGGCATTAGATAACCTTGCAAAACGAAGGGCTACCAAAGAGTGATTGAATTGGTCATCCTCCATTCCTGTGATCTCTCTTACTTTTTCCAATGGCATTCCACAGAAATAAGACATTTTGTTACACAAATAAATATCGTGTTTCTCGTTTCCAGCTTCTTCAGGAGTATGTGTAGTGAATACCAATTTCTTTTTGAGATCTGCCAAATCGCCACCATTCTGGTTCAACAAATAAAAGGCAGATGAAATTGCATGGGCTTCATTCAAATGATAAACATCAGGTTTGAAACCAAGCTCTTCAACAAGCTTGGCACCACCAACACCCAACAAGATAAACTGTGCCACTTTAGTAGCAACGTTAGCGTCGTATAAGCGATGGGTAATGGTTTGAGAAACATAATCGTTTTCTGGACAATCAGTACTCAACAAGAAAAGAGGTGCCGAATTGAAAGTTGAAGGGTTTAAATAAAATACCTTGATCCAAACTGGTGCATCATGAATCAAGATTTGAAACTTGATACCTGTATCTTCTAAGAAATTATAAATTTTTTCGTTCCACTGCACTTGCAGGGTTTGATCTTGGTTCCTTGCCTGATCATAGTACCCGTATTTCCAAAGAATACCAATACCAATTAAGTTTTGACGCAATTCATAAGCACTGCGCAAATGAGAACCAGAGAGAAAGCCTAGACCACCACTGTAAATCTTTAATGGCTGATGGATAGCAAACTCCATTGAGAAGTAGGCTACTTTCTTGTTGTATTTAGAATCAATAGCGTAAGGGAGCGAATAATTTCTAAAATCTGTCATGTCTGCGAACATTTTATGAATCTGCAAGATACCGCAAATTTTTGCATAATCTCTAAATTAATATGTAATTTATACACATATCAACAGTCGAAATCCACTATATCCGTAATAAATTCAATTACTTTGTAAAAATCTTGTGATGCGTAAAGCTTTTACTTTGATTCTTATTTCGCTTTTCTTTTTTGCTTGCAAGCAACAAGAAAAAGATATTAATACTGATGAAGATATTGAAACGACAGACTTCATTCTTGCTTTTCCAGAAAAACAATTACCCATTCAGTTTTACTCGAAGGATATCAATCAGAAAGAATCGGACAGCTTTTATATCAAATCTTCTGTGGTTTCTAAATTCATACCAGACTCTGTTTTTCGTCCAGATTTTAAGCAACTCAAAAAAGTCAAGTTTTACAGAAAAGCTCGATACAAGGCTGAAGAAACCAATGAGACTTATTTATTCTTGTCAGCAGAAGAAAAAAACAACAAAAAGGTTTACCTCGTTTGCTATAATGAAAAAAATGAATTTGCTGCTGCAATGAAATTAATTGAGAAAACAAATGAGGCAGGCTTGACAATGGAAGGTGGTATTGATAAACGACTTACCATCATAAAGACAAAATACAAGGAGTCGCCAGATAAAAAGTCATATTACGAAAAGAGTGCTTTCGTTTATAATACTGAAGGTTTATTTACCTTAATTCTTACAGATAGCAACCTACCACTTGAGAAAGGGAATATTTATAACCCAATTGACACTTTAGGTAAAAAAGATCCATTGTCGGGTGATTACAAAATAGACGAAACTAATTTTGTTTCGATAAGAGACGGCGCCAAAACTGGAAAACTTCAATTCTTTATCAACATAGAAAAGTCTGGAGGAAAATGCAGTGGTACACTCAGAGGTGATTTAGTACAGGTGAAACCAAAAGTATTTCACTACAGCAAAGCTGATGACCACTGTGTACTTGAATTCAGTTTTTCTGGAAAACGACTACAAGTAAGAGAGTTAGAAGCTTGTGGCAACCACAGAGGAATAAGGTGCAGTTTTGATGGGAAATTCAATAAAAAATAAAGCAGGTCGCTAGTCGATTACCTGACCAGCCAATACATCTTCAAAGGTTTCGCGTTTGCGAATCAACTTCAATTCGCCTTTGTCAGCCAAAACTTCTGCAGGCCTTGCTCTTGAATTGAATCTGCTGCTCATTTCAAAACCATAAGCACCAGCATTGTTGAACAATAAAATATCACCAGGACGAACTTCGTTTAATTCACGATCCCATGCAAAAGTATCCGTCTCACAAATATTACCAACTACATTATACACAGTGTGTATGCCTTGCGGATTGGAGATATTAGAAATCTTATGATAGGCCTCATAAAACATTGGTCGAATCAAATGATTGAAACCACTATTTACTCCAACAAATGTTCTTGATGGTCCTTGTTTGATGATGTTTGCTTTCACCAAAAAATAACCACATTCACTTACAAGATATTTTCCTGGTTCAAACCAAACTTGGAAAGATCTTCCAGTTTTTATTTTGAAGGCTTCAAAAGTTTCCGCCATTTTTTCACCCAGCAACAACATATCAGTTCCTATCTCCCCTTCTTTATAGGGCACTTTAAAACCACCTCCCAAATCAATGATACTCATTTCCGGGAAATGTGCTGTCAACCCTAAAATCAAATCTAAGCCCTTAGCAAAAACCTCTACATCTTTGATTTCACTTCCAGTATGCAAATGAAGCCCTTTTATTTGAACTCCAGTCTTTTCTCTTATGGCTATGATCTGTTCAACCTGGTGAACAGAAATACCAAATTTAGAATCGATATGCCCAGTAGAAATTTTAATATTTCCACCTGCCATAATATGTGGATTCAGACGGACAATAACCGGATAAGTATTTCCAAAATGTTGCCCGAATGCTTCTAGCAAATTCAAGTTGTCAATATTGATATTGACCTTCAGCTCCGTCGCTTCAAGATATTCTTCAAGCGCAACACTATTAGGAGTGAAAATAATTTTATCAGGATTTACTCCAGCTTTTAGCGCAAGTTTTACTTCATTAATACTAACACAATCAACACCAGAACCCAATCCCTTCAATACTTTCAACACATTTACATTCGTGAGTGCTTTGCAAGCGTAAAACACTTGAACATCACTCTTATGGAAAGCATTGATCAACTTTTGGTATTGGTCACGAATTCTTTGCGCATCATACACATATAAAGGTGTACCGAACTGCTCAGCGGCTTTTAACAGTAAATCGTTTGAAAGAATAGAATCCATTATACTAGTTTAGGATTCAGTAGATGCATCAGTATCTTCACCTTGAGTATGAGATTCATCAATAGTGTCATCATTTTGTACAATATCTTCCTGCACTTGCTCTCCTTCTATTTCAAAATGCTCAGCATTAACCAAGGTTGGCATAACAACCTGCTCAGCTAAAACCTCGCTAATCTTAGGTAGCTCATCTGAACTATTGATACCAAAATAATCCATGAAATGTCTAGAAGTAGCATAGATCAATGGTTTACCAACCATTTGTTCATTTCTTCCAGAAATAACAATCAATTCTTTTTCAAGAAGTTTTTGGATAGAATAATCGCAATTAACACCTCTTATCGCTTCAATCTCAGATTTGGTGATAGGTTGCTTATAAGCTATGATCGCCAAGGTCTCTAAAGCTGCTGTCGACAATCTTTTTAGAAACTTATCACCATTTAACTGAACAATGGTCTGGTGATATTCTTTTTTAGTCAAGAATTGCAATCCCCCACCACTCTCTCTTAATTCAAAAGGAAAGAATTCAGAAGCATATTTTTCTTTAATGCCATCGATTGAGGTCTCCACTTGGTCAATAGTTACTTTATCATCCAAGAAACCAAAAGCATTATTGACCAACTCTGTAAGCTCAATGGCCGTCAATGGCTTTTCACTTGCAAAGATCAATGCTTCAATGTGGTTGATAAGGTTGGCTATTTCCATTGCTGAATCTATAAATTTTCGGATTACTCCGTTTGAATATCAATTAAATGTAAGTCAAAATTTTTAACCCTGCAAAGCTGCTGCACCACTTACAATCTCAGTAAGTTCAGTTGTGATGGCAGCCTGACGAGCACGGTTATAAGAAATCTTCAAACTCTTGAGTAATTCATTTGCGTTTTCAGATGCTTTATCCATTGCTGTCATCCTTGCACCATGCTCTGATGCATTGCAATCCAAGACTGCTTTGTACAATTGCGTATTGAGAATCTTTGGCATTAACTCTGCTATCAACTGATCCTTTTCAGGCTCGAATATGAAATCAGACTTTTTAGATTGCTTTCCTTTATCAGCACTATTTTTCGGAATAGGAAGGAAAGGTTCTGAAACAAATTTTTGGGTTGCAGCGTTTTTAAATTCACTGTAAACAATTTCAACAGCATCAAATTCTTTTTGGGCAAAAGCTTGAACTGCAGCCTGTGCACAGTGTTGAACTGCTTCAAAAGAAAGTTTCATAAAGATATCCTTGAACCTAACATCAACATTGTATCCTCTCTTTTGGAAAAACTCTGCACCCTTCTTACCAATCGCCCAGATGGTTAGGTCTCCAGAAGCTTGCTGTGTTGCATATTTTTCTTTGATTGTAGCCAATGCCATTTTTTGGATATTGGCATTGTAAGCTCCACACAAACCACGATCACTGGTAATAACCACCATCAATACTTTTTTAACTTGTCTTTCTTCGGCAAGTGTTATGTTGCTTCCCCCTTCTGTATTGCTAACAATGTTTGATAACATCTCCTGCAACTTAGAAGCATATGGGCGCATCTGAATAATGGCATCTTGTGCACGACGCAATTTTGCCGCACTCACCATCTTCATTGCTTTGGTAATTTGTTGTGTGGATTGAACCGATTTGATCCTGTTCCTGACTTCTTTCAACTGACCGGCCATGGGTTTCTTGAATTTGGGTGCAAAGGTAGTAAAAAACCCACTATTTCTGAATCATTACGCGCTTTATCAGTTGCTCACCCGTTTCTGGTATTTGAAGGTAAACGGTATAGACCCCATTGGACGGAATTCTTATTACAAATACTTGATCTACAATGCTTTTGCCCTCGCCTACCATACGACCCAGCTGGTCCGTGACCCTATAATTTAACTTACTTGAACCCGCATTTCTGGTAACAGTTACCTCACCAGTGGATGAGCCCACAGCTATTTGAATTGGGGTTTGATTGTTGAACTTCACCAGTCGAATTTCACTTGGGGTTATTTTGCCATCCATATCCTCTTGGAGGATCCGATAATAGGCATAATGACTGCCTACTGGAATACGTTCATTAAATTGATAATGTTGTGCTGATGATGAATATCCATTAAAGCCTTTTGAATAAACATATCCGATTTTTTGAAATTTACCCTGCGAGGATAAAGAAGCTCTTTCAATAACAAAGCCCTTGTTTTGTTGCTCTTGGTCGGTGGACCAGTTCAATAAAACTTTATTATCAGGAACCACACGTGCACTAAACTGTGTCAAATGGACAGGTAAAACAGATGCAGTTATTTCAATGGTAGTAAAACGACTGAAATTGGTGACACCAGTCGCAGTTACATAACCCTCTGATAAATTACTACCAGCATCCGCACTATTTTGTGCTGCATCTAATCCAACAGCAACCTCCCATGTATTAGAAGTAAGATTGAAATGCCCCACTTTATAGTAACTCACATTTGTAGCATTGGGAAAATAATTACCACTTGCACTCTTGTAATGTAGTTTAATGTTTAGTCCAGATGCATTCTCCACTAAAGTACCTGGGGTGATTGTCCAATACTCAGAAGCAACATCACGAACATTGCTGTTCTTTAAAGTAGTATTGTAAGCTGCCTCATGATAGGAAACCGTTACTTCCTCAGTAGTGGAAGCATTAGGGAAAGTAATTCTAACGGGATCATATACGGCTGAATTGGTTTTACCTATTGGAAAATCAAAACCGTAATTCGCATTAGCGTTGGTACCAATTTTTTTAACAGGACCTCTTACATATGAACTATTGGATGCTCCTGATACTGTTGCTCCGTTTGCTAAACTAACCAACTTACCTGCAGCAGGAACAAGATAACCATTTGTCAATGCAAGTTGATTGGTTACGCTTATTGATTCATTGACTGCAATAGCAGTTCCAGAATTGATGGTAAGATTTACAAATGAAGTTGCAGTAGTACCTCCAATAGTATGTGCAGCAGTACCAAAAATTACCCTGCTGTTGGCCTCCATATTGAGTGCACCATTGTTAGTTAAACTACCAAGCAATGTTAAATTATTATTAGTCTTCATTAAAACAGAAGCACCTGCATTGATTGTAAGATCTGTCAACGTATAGCTATCACCTAATTCAGGTGAATTGTTGGATGGATAAATAATCGCAGCATCACCTGCTCCAGGTACTTGTGCACCCGCAAGACACCAATTAGTTGTGTTAGTCCAAGCAGTACTTGTAGTACCATGCCATGAGTTTAATGGTCGCACAGAAAGGGTACCCGTTGATTGATAAGTAATTTGATAATTGTTTGCATCAAACCCATTTGTGCCAACAGCATTTGAAGGATTAATCGCATACGTACCAACAACTGCATCAGGGGCTGCCCCTAAGCTCGACAAATCAACAGCTGTTATGGTTTCACCTGGAACCAATCCACTACTGGTAAATAATGAAGTATTGAAAGTGTGCGTTACTCCGAAACATTTCAAAACATTGCTCGCCGTTATAGTCAGTGCTTTTTTATTAACTGTATAATTCAGCGTAGAAACGCTTCCTGTTCCACTTGCATTTGTAGCACTCAAACTGATTGCATGAACACCAGCAGGTGTATTGGCACCAATTGTAAGGAGTCCAGTATTCACATCTAAAGACATACCAGTCGGTAAGGTTCCTGCAGAAAAACTAGTAGGATTGTAAGACGCTGTAATCTGATAAGTAGATACAGTACCATAATTTGTTGATCCAGTTAAAGTGCTAGTGATACTCGGTGCTGGAACTACGGTAATGATGGGCTTTAAAGCCAAAAGTATTGCACCAAAATTCCTAATCTGAGATTGATTTACTAAGCCATTACCTGTTTGTCCGGCTTCAGCTTTTAAATTCCATGCCATTCCCACAGAAAGCCTGTCATCTCTTCCAGTGAACGGAAGATCATATAGCTCACTTAGTGTAGAAGGATTTGTAGACCTCCATGCTGTTGCACTATTTAAAGCATTATCCCAAGTTACATCGTTGTTTGACTGAGCAAGCATTAAAACAGCAGCATTTGCTCTTGTTGTAGTAATGCCATTTGCAACAACAGCACTTTCCTGAACTGTTGGTGAAACATTTAGCGAACCTGGTGTAACGTCAAAAGGAGTAGCACCACTCACATCAACATTAGCAAATGCAACTATTGCACCTACCGCTCCTGTTGTTCCTGCGCCAAGTGCAAAACTATAATTTGCCACTGAAGCATCTGCATCTGTAGCAACGCGGTACAAAACAGCTGCACGATAATTTTTATTATTATCAAATAATGCACCACTGACAAGTGTCCATCCTGTTAATGAGGGATCCGCTGTGTTAGCAGTTGATCTTCCCAAAGAAATATTAACGATCATCACATCACCAGTAACCACCCCTGCAGGCTTATTTATTGTAAGAGTTGTTCCGTTAGTTGTTGCAGATGTAGCCACACCTCGTTGCTCAATCAAGGGATCAACCCAACGATTAGCGGTCTCTTTTGATGATGTTGTAAAATCAAAGGTTCTCGAGCTTGCAGAAGGCAATATCGACAGCAGTAATAATATTAGGTTGAATAGCCGTTGAATACGCATAATTGTTGACGGACTCAATCGGATAAAGGATCAGCTTACTCAAGTAAAAATTGAGCAATAAAACGGCATTGATAAGAATGATGGATTGGTGGGTCTAGAAATAAACGGACCACTCGTAAAAATAGCTGCTGGATATTAAAAATGCAAGTAGATTTTAGATCAATTTTGAGGAATTTCAATGGTCACATTAACCCATTCCGGATCAAATTTTGCATTAAATTTTTTGTAGAAGTTAATAGCTGGTTCGTTCCAGTCGAGCACTTGCCAAGTCATGCGCTTGAACCCTTTTTCTTTTGCTTCTTGAATAAGTCGCTCTATCAATAATTTACCAATTCCCTGTCCACGCAAAGCTTCAGTAACCAAGATGTCCTCCAGGTACATGACCTGACCTTTCCAGGTTGAATAGCGAATATAATACAGCGCAAAAGCTACGACTTTCTTTTCTTGATTTTCAACTACAAAAGCCCACCAAACTGGGTTAGGTCCAAATCCACTTTGTTCAAAGTGAAGCGGATCTACAGTAACTTCATCAGGAGCTTTTTCATAAATCGCAAGCTCTCTAATAAGCTCTAACATAGCTGGGCAATCCCTTTTCTCCGCTCTTCTGATTTGATAGTCCATAATCATTGTAAAGCTTGATCAAAATCTTCAAGAATATCTTCAATATTTTCAATTCCCACACTCAATCGGATGAGACCGTCTGTTATACCATATTCTAATCTGTGCTCACGCGGGACTGAGCTGTGCGACATAGAAGCAGGGTGTGATAACAATGTATCACAGGTGCCCAAAGAAACAGTACGGGTACACATTTGCAGAGCATTCATGAATTTAACACCAGCATCAAAACCTCCTTTTAATTCAAAACTCATCATTGCACCAGCATGTTTCATTTGTCGCTTTGACACTTCATAATCAGGATGATCTGATAATCCGTTGTAATTAACCTTAGCAATTGCTGGATGGTTATTTAAAAATGCTGCTACCTGACTTGCATTCTCACAATGCCTTTGCATTCTTACTTCAAGTGTTCGCATCCCATTCATGAGTAAGAAGGCGTCAAAGGCATTACTGTTACCACCTAGTAAACGATGTGTTTTTGTAGCTCTTGTTTTCATGAACTCGATATCAATACCTAAAAGCACTCCACCGATTGCAGTTCCATGTCCGTTTAAAAACTTTGTTGTTGAATGCAACACAAAATCAATTCCATATTTAAATGGTTGTTGTAAGTAAGGAGTTGCAAAAGTATTATCGCAAGCTGACAGCTTACCATATTGTTTAGCAAGTTTACTTAGCGCCTCTAAATCAACACACTGTAAGGTAGGATTGGCGGGGGTTTCAAGGTAGATCAACTTAATAGCTGGATCTTCTTTCAAACATTTTTCCGCAAGTGCTAGATCACGCAAATCAACAATGATAGCTTCCACTTCCAATGGCTCCAACAATGATTTTAAATAATCTTGGGTACCACTGTACAATGAAAAATGAGTCAAAACCTTATCCCCTCTTTTTAATGTTGCAATAAAAAGTGAACTAATGGCTGCCATGCCAGACGCATGTAAAATTGCTTTTGCTTCTAAGGGTTTCCCTTCTTTTTCTATACCGAAGGTTTCCATTGCAGCAATTTTGAGCTCAGCTTCGTTCATGGTAGGATTACCCCATCTCGCATAGATATATCCTTCTTCCTTTCCTGAGAACCTTCTCATTCCCTGTTCTGCTTCATCATATACATATGTTGAAGAAGCATAGATAGGTGTTAGGTGAGCATACATAGGATCTTTGATGTGACCACCATGTACGGCTAATGAAGAGAATCCCTTGAATTGTTTTTTACTCATATTGCCCATTTTACCCAGGTTGCACCCCATGTGAAACCTCCACCAAAAGCGGCCAGTACTATATTATCACCTTTTTTGATCTGATCTTGGTAATCCCACAAACACAATGGAATGGTTGCAGCAGTTGTATTACCATAACGATGAATATTCAACAACACTTTCTCATCTGGAAGTCCCATTCTTCTTGCAGTTGCATCAATAATTCTCTTGTTTGCCTGATGTGGGACTAACCAAGCAATATCATCAGCAGTCAAATTGTTCCTTTGAATCAACTCATAACTCACATCTGCCATACCAGTAACGGCAAACTTAAATACAGGCTGACCATCTTGAAACAAATAATGTTCTTTTCTATCAACAGTTGCATGAGTTGGAGGGTTGAGTGACCCACCTCCTTTCATGTGCAAATACTTTCCTCCACTACCATCACTTTTCAAGATACTATCCAAAACGCCATATCCTTCTGTATTGGGTTCCAATAACACGGCACCAGCACCATCACCAAAAAGAATACAAGTTGTACGATCTGTATAATCTGTAATTGCGCTCATCTTGTCTGCACCTACCACAGCAACACGCTTGTATCTTCCACTTTCAATTAATGAAGCACCTGTAGTAAGCGCATATAAAAAACCAGAGCAAGCAGCCAAAATATCAAAACCCCAAGCGTTTTTGATACCTAATTTATCAGATGCAATATTGGCAGTATTGGGAAAAAACATATCCGGAGTCACCGTCGCCACAATTAAACAATCTATGTCATTAGGTTCAATTCCTCTTTTTTTGCATAGGTCAAGAACAGCCGGAACCACTAAATCAGAAGTAGCTTTCCCTTCCCCTTTCAAAATATGTCGCTCAGAGATACCCGTTCTTGTCTTGATCCATTCATCATTGGTATCTACCATTTTCTCCAGTTCAGCATTGGTAAGTACATAATCAGGAACATATCCCCCTACAGAAGTGATTGCAGCCGTAATTTTTTGCATATTGGTTGTTTGGGTGTCAAAGTTATGGAATAGATGGTTGAAAGGGGGTGAATTATAGAAACTTTTAGCAGTACTTGTCGGGGGAAATTGACCCCTAACTCCCTTAAATTCATTAAATTCGCATTCAATTTACGACCTACATGATAGCAAGCTTGACAGGTACTTTTTTGGCTAAAACCCCCTCCTATGTCCATATTGATGTACATGGGGTTGGCTATGAAGTACAAATTAGCTTGAATACCTACTCAAAAATCCAGGACAACAAAGAGGGCACCCTTTTTACACACTTGCAAATCAAGGAAGACGCGCATACCCTGTACGGCTTTTCAGAACTTGCTGAAAAAGAGTTATTTATACAATTAATCAGTGTAAATGGCGTGGGTGCATCTACTGCCAGAATCATGCTATCTTCTATGCAACCTGCTGAATTAAAATCAGCAATTGCTGCGGGCAATACGGGTGCATTGGAAAAAATAAAAGGTATTGGAAGAAAATCTGCCGAAAGAATTGTGCTAGAGCTTCGTGAAAAAATGGTGAAATCTGGCGTAGAAAGTACATCTTCAGGCTTCAGATACAATAGTTTAGACAATGACGCGTTAAATGCATTGATGGCACTAGGCATACAAAAAAATGTAGCTGAAAACGCCCTTAAGAAAGCAAAAAATAGTGCCCCAGAAGACAATAACCTTGAATCACTCATCAAAAAATCCCTTCAGCTTATTTGATAAGAACTCTACCCCAACAAATGTTTACGGCAAGTTGAATCTGTTATCTAAATCGATAACCTTATTGACCATCATCATTGGTTTTCACTTTTCTGCATATGCAGATGGAGATTCTTATGCCCAAAACCGAATCATTCAAGATACAGTTCCCCAAAAAGATACCCTCAGGTATCCTATCAAAGACAGGTACAGCGACAAGTATACACAGCAAAGAAAAAATCCTTTTGATCTTAAAGACCCTGCAAATATTCGCGACTCCATTGTTTACGACCCAAAGACCAAAGAATATTACATCATCGAAAAAATTGGTAGCAATTATTTTAGAAAACCAACCAGTTTAACATTCGACGAATACATGCGGATACAATCCCGCAAAATGGAAGTTGATTATTTCCAAAAAAGAGCAAACACAAGCAGTTTACTCAACAGAAAACTAAGTAAGCCGAAATTGAACATGGGTGATGACTTGTTCAACCGTCTCTTTGGATCAGGCAAGATAGACATCAGACCTCAAGGAGAAGTGAATGTAACTGCTGGGTATCAGGGACAAAATATCAAGAATCCAACCTTGCCTGAAAGAGCTAGAAGGAATGGCGGTTTAGATTTTGATATGGCAGCCAATCTTAATGTAGTGGGTAACATTGGAAGCAAGATGAGGTTCCCGATAAGCTACAATACCTTATCAACTTTTGATTTCGAAAATCAATTGAAATTAGATTACACAGGTGATGCTGATGACATTTTCAAGAAAATAGAAATTGGTAATACTTCTTTCGCAAGTAAAGGGACTTTGATTCCTGGTGCACAACAACTATTTGGTCTCAAAACACAAATGCAATTTGGAAAGTTATGGGTATCGACTGTGTTTGCTAGTCAGCGTTCACAACGTCAGTCGGTTGGCTTCCAAGGTGGTTCAAGCGCGAGCCAATTTGAAATCAAAGCAGATGAGTATGAGGAAAACCGACATTTCTTATTGGCTCAACATTTTAGAAAAGAGTACAACAAAGCGATGAAGAATTTACCGATCGTAAATTCTCAAGTGCAAATACTAAGATTAGATGTTTGGGTTACCAATAGAACCGGAGCAACTACCAATGCTAGAGACGTGGTGGGTTTGATGGACTTAGGCGAAAGCAATCCTTATCAGCAAGCGCCTGTTATCAACCCAACTGGTATACCTTATCCAGCGAATGGTGCAAATGATTTGTATGGTAAAATTGTAAGTAATCCTATTAGTAGAGACCCTGCGCAAATTGTCAACTATTTAAATAACATCGGACTACAACCGGTACGTGATTTTGAAAAAACCTTTGCACGTAAATTAGATAGTACCCAATATTATTTCAACAGACAATTAGGATTCATTTCGCTTAATGTTACACTTCAACCTGATGAAGTTTTAGCAGTCGCCTATCAATACACCTTGAATGGCAAAGTATATCAGGTGGGTGAATTTGCACAAGACATTCCTGTTGATGCGAATAATGGTGTGCAGAAAGTTTTGTTCCTGAAATTATTAAAAGCTACTTCGCAACGCACATCACTTCCAATGTGGGATTTGATGATGAAAAATATTTATCCCGTCGGATCAGGACAACTAGAGCGACAAGATTTTCAATTCAATGTACTTTATCAAGAACCAGGTGGTGGTGAAAAAAGATATATCCCTGAGGGAGATCAAGCTGGTGTTCCATTGATCACCTTGATGAATCTTGATCGTTTGAATAACCAAAACGATCCACAACCAGATGGTGTATTCGATTATGTGGAGGGCTTTACCATCAACTCTTATCAGAGCCGTGTTATCTTCCCTGTGCTAGAACCTTTTGGTCACGACCTCGATTATATTTTCAATTCAGATCCTTCATTAAGAAATAAATATTTATTCTATCCACTTTACGATACCATTAAAGCAATTGCACAGACCTATGCCAACCTCAATCGTTTTGTGATGAGAGGTAGCTCCAAATCATCAGGTACCAACAACGGTGAGATTTCATTAAATGCTTTTAATATTCCACAAGGTTCTGTAACGGTTACAGCAGGCGGACAAGTATTGCAAGAGAACGTAGACTATACAGTAGATTATATTGCAGGAACAGTACGAATCATCAACAATGCCATCAAGCAATCCGGCTTGCCTGTAGATGTGAAGTTTGAAAACAATGCAACATTTGGCGTACAACAACGAACCTACATGGGTATGCGATGGGATTATCTGTTCAATGATAAACTATCGATAGGTGGTACAATGGTGAGGTTAACAGAACGTCCGTTCTTCACCAAAATGGAATACGGCGCAGATCCTATCAAAAACAGCATGTTAGGATTAGATGTTAATTACAACAGTGAATTACCCCGACTCAGCAAGTGGCTCAGTAAACTTCCTTTCTACGAAGCGAATGGTACTTCAAAAATTAATTTCTCAGCTGAAGCGGCAAAAATGATTCCTGGTCACGCGCCTCAAATTGGAAGAGGTGGTAATGGTTTAATTTATCTTGATGATTTTGAAGGCACCAAATCTAGCATAGATCTTAGGTTTCCTATTGTGGGATGGACACTAGCTTCTACACCTGCTGGATCAACCGATCGTTTTGGCAACATCATGTTTCCAGAAGCTAGTGCTTTCGATAATATTGAATATGGTAAAAACAGAGCCAAGCTTGCCTGGTACAACATCGAACCTATTTTACAGGAAAGAAGAAATCCAAATAATCCAATCAGAAATGATTTGGCACAACTTTCGGATCCAAGAGTGAGATCAGTTGGACAACAAGAAATATTTCCAAGAAGAACACCAGATTACGGACAAAGTCAGCTAGTCACCTTTGACCTTGCTTACTATCCAAAAGAAAGAGGCCCATATAATTACGACGCGCTGAATGTTGACAACAATGGTTCACTGAGAACGCCCAATAAAAGATGGGGCGGTATCATGAGAGGTATTGATCAAACAGATTTTGAAACTGCTAATATTGAATTCATCGAATTCTGGGTACTAGATCCTTTTATTAAAAACACAAATCCAGCTGGAGGTTCTCTTTATTTGAACTTGGGTAATATTTCTGAAGATATCTTGAAAGATTCAAGAAGATTTTATGAAAATGGACTTCCAACGCCAACTATACCTGCTGCAACTGCAAATTCAACTTGGGGTAGAACACCAATTAATCCAGTCCAGATTACACAAGGTTTTAGCAACGACCCTGCTGATCGACCTTTTCAAGATGTGGGCTTAGATGGCTTAACCGATTCCTTAGAAGCAGCTACAAGACGTCAGTTCCTTGCTGATATCTCTGCAAGATTAGGAGTGGGTACACCCGCCTATCAAGAAATTGCAGCTGATCCTTCTTCAGACAATTTCAAATATTACCGTGATTTATCATTCGACAGAAACAATACAGGTATTCTATCGAGGTATAAAAATTTCAACAACCCTCAAGGCAACTCACCTATCGCAAGAGCTGGAGACGCATTTGCATCTGCATTTACCTTGTATCCTGATGGAGAAGATCTAAACAGAGATAATACATTGAACGAAGCTGAAGAATATTTTCAGTACCGTATTGATCTGAAACCGAACAGCGATCCAAGTATGCAAGTGGGACAAAATTTTATTTCAGATAGAAAGGTTGTTGGTGTTACACTTGCAGACGGCACAAGAGAAAACCAAATCTGGTATCAATTTAGAGTACCTATAGCCAACTATACCAGTAAGGTGGGTGAAATACCGGATTTTAAATCTATCAGGTTCTTCAGGATGTTCTTGACTGATTTCGCAGATTCAGTTGTATTGAGATTTGCTAAGCTCGAATTGGTAAGAAACAACTGGAGGAGTTTTGCTTATGAACTAGACACAACTGGACTCTATAAAAAAATTGATCAGGCAAACACATCTACAAAATTCTTTGTCTCTGCTGTCAACATTGAAGAAAACGACAAACGTGATCCAATACCTTACAGAACACCACCCGGTATTGAACGTGTTCAAACACTAAGCAATGGCGGTATCAACATCCTTCAAAACGAACAGGCTTTAAGTATCAATGTAATCAATCTTAAAGAAGGTGATGGAAGAGCTGTATTTAAATCATTCAACCATGACTTAAGGCAATACAAGAAACTTTCAATGTTTTACCATGCAGAAAGTTTGAAAGGCTATAGCACTGTGAGAGATGGCGAAATCTATGCAATCATTCGTTTAGGAAATGACTACCTCAACAACTTTTACGAAATAAAATATCCATTAAAGATTACTCCTTTTGGTACAACAGACGAAAGAATCATATGGCCTGAACAAAACGAATTAAGTATTGATCTTTCCTCTTTGATACTTATCAAAAATGAACGCAACTTAAACACCAATAATCCAAATGCTATTTATAGAAAAAATATCAATGGTGTTGTTTTCTCCATTAAAGGAAATCCAAACCTTGGTGAAGTGAAGGGCATTTTGGCTGGTTTAGAAAACCCATTAGATCCAGGAGGAGGAAGAGCAGTGAATGCTGAAGTATGGATCAATGAACTAAGACTTTCTGGGTTAGATGAAGAAGGCGGATGGGCAGCAGTTGGACAAATGAATTTGCAACTAGCTGACTTAGGAAATGTGTCTATGTCGGCCAACATTCACACCATTGGTTTCGGACAATTAGAACAACGCGTGAATGATCGTTTTCGTGACGACTTTACACAATTTGATATTTCAACCAATCTACAACTGGGTAAATTGTTGCCAAAGCAAATTGGACTTGAAATTCCATTCTTCGCTAACCTGTCTCAAACGATTAGCACACCTGAATATGACCCTTATGATAAAGATGTTACCCTAAAAGATAAACTTAGAATCTTCAAAGATGTTCGCGATTCTATTAAGAACGATGCAGTAGATTTTGTTGGATTAAAAACAATCAACTTCACAAATGTTAGGTTTAATCAGCGTCCCAATAAAAAACTAAGACTGTGGAGTATCTCCAACTTCGATTTCAGTTATTCGTTTACAGAAACACGCCAGCATAACCCATTAGTAGAAAGCAACCAAGTAGGCAAAACACAAGGTGGTATCGGTTACAATTATTCTTCAGAGGCAAAATACATTGAGCCGTTCAAGAAAATAATCAAATCGCCTACGCCTTGGCTCGACTTTATCAGGAATATCAATTTCAATCCAATGCCATCATTGATAGGCATCAGGATGGATACCAGAAGACAATTTGGCGCATTTCGTCCAAGAAATGTTGGTGGCGGACCATATAAGATTCCGGAGACCTATGACAAATACTTTGTCATAGACAGGAATTACAACATGAGATGGGATCTTACCCGATCGCTTAATATTGATTTCAAGGCCATCAACAATTCAAGAGTGGATGAACCTTTTGGAAGAATTGATAACAAAGAGAAGAGAGATTCTCTTATGAAAAACTTCCTTAAAGGAGGTAGAAATACCATCTATAACCAAAGTACAGATATCACTTATAATTTCCCAACTTCTAATTTCCCTTTCTTAAACTGGACCACCTTCAACATTGCTTATAGAAGTACATATAACTGGGTAGGCGCTTCAAGGTTAGCGATAAACTTAGGCAATACCATTCAAAACAGCGGGCAAACAGGTGCAACTGCAGAATTAAATTTTACCCAGCTTTACAGTAAACTAAAATTATTCAGAGCCATAGATGAAATCAATCAAACAGATCCTTCAACAAATACAGCACTAAAAGGATTACCCAAGAAAAAAGCTAAAAAGATAAAAGGAACAGCAGAACAGATTG
>JACCDJ010797739.1_pt1 | contig 20301 bp, 21 predicted proteins | sample 7444481 | NCBI WGS metagenome assembly JACCDJ01 (sample SAMN15323435, study PRJNA562643) | freshwater metagenome | isolation source: river surface water | place: USA:Blue River Watershed | collected 2017-08-15 | reverse complement strand
TGCGCCAACGGCTCGTTCGGGTGAGTATATGGTTAGGCCTTCTTCAAGCCACGCGAAATCACGAGCTTTTGAATTTCGGACGTGCCTTCGCCAATGGTGCACAGTTTCGAGTCGCGGAAGTACTTCTCCGCAGGGTAGTCCTTCGTGTACCCGTACCCACCGTGAATTTGTACGCCATCGGTCGAAACCTCAACCGCCGTCTCGCTCGCGAACAGCTTGGCCATGGCGGATTCTTGGGTGACCTTACGGCCTTGGTCCTTGAGGGAGCCCGCGTGGCGCGTCATGAGTTCCGCCGCGTAGATTTTGGTCGACATTTCGGCAAGCTTGAAGGCAATGCCTTGAAAATCACCAATAGGCTGGCCAAACTGCTCGCGTTCGCGGCTGTAGCGAAGCGCTGCTTTGTGTGCACCTTTGGCGATGCCCAGGCTCAAGGCGGCAATCGAAATTCGTCCGCCGTCGAGGATCTTCATCGACTGAATAAAGCCCTCACCTACGCTTCCAAGCACCTGATCGTTGGGCACAAAACACTGGTCAAAAAACAATCCGGCTGTCTCGCTGGCGCGCATGCCGAGCTTGTTCTCTTTGCGTCCGCCCTGAAAACCCGCGGTGCCCTTTTCCACCACAAAGGCGGTCATTCCGTGGCTGTCGCCCTTTTCGCCCGTGCGGGCAATTACCACGGCCACGTCGCCGCTGATGGCGTGGGTAATAAAGTTCTTGCTGCCGTTAAGCATCCAGCCGTTTTCGTGGCGCACCGCGGTGGTGTTCATGCCGCCGGCGTCGCTGCCGGTGCCCGTTTCGGTGAGGCCCCACGCACCAATCCATTCTCCGGTGGCCAGTTTGGGAAGCCAACGGCGCTTTTGATCCTCGGTTCCGAACTGATTAATGTGCTGGGTACACAGCGAATTGTGGGCGGCCACACTCAGACCGATGCTTCCGCAAACCTGCGCGATTTCGTCGACGATGGTGATGTACTCCGCGTACCCCATTCCGGCACCGCCGTATTCCGGGCTAACGAGTACGCCCAAAAAGCCGAGCTTACCCATTTCGTGGAACAATTCTTTCGGAAAAATCTGGGCTTCGTCCCATTCCATGACGTGCGGGGCGATGCGCTGTGCGGCAAACTCGGCAGCCGACGCGCGAATGAGTTCGAGCTCCTCAGAATGTTGGGCGTCAATGGGGTAATTCATGAGATTAAGGGGATAAAGCGTTGTTTAGCGTTTGTGTACGTAACCATCGGAAAGCACATAGTGTTCACCGGATTCGGGGCAGGTTGCGCGGCCCTGGTTATCGAATTCGAGCCGGTGGCCGAACTCGCTCATCCAACCGATTTGCCGCGACGGATTGCCTACGACCAACGCGTAGGCCGGTACGTTCTTGGTAACCACCGCCCCCGCGCCAATAAAGGCAAAAGCGCCGATGTCGTGACCGCAGACGATGGTGGCATTGGCCCCGATGCTGGCTCCCCGACCGACGTGGGTGGTGGCGTATTGGTCGCGCCGGTTGACGGCGGACCGCGGATTGGTCACGTTGGTAAACACACAGCTCGGACCCAAAAAAACGTCGTCGTCGCAGGTCACGCCGGTGTAGATGCTGACGTTGTTTTGAACCTTCACGTTCCGCCCGAGGCGAACGCCCGGCGAAACGACCACGTTTTGACCCAAATTACAGCCTTCACCGAGCACTGCGCCCGGCATCACATGGGTGAAATGCCAAATTTTGGACCCGCTGCCAATAACCGCACCCGCATCAATGACCGCGGTGGGATGTGCAAAAAATTCCGCTGCTTCCATGGGCCGCTAAGGTAGGGCTTGCGCCGCCGGCGTGCTACCTTTGGGCATGCATCAAAAAATTCGTGTTTTTGCGGCACTCGTTGTGGGTGCTACGTATTCCGCACTGGGTTGGGGACAAATTGGACACCGCGTGGTGGGCGAAATCGCCACGGCGCACCTCAAACCCTGCGTCGAGAAAAAACTCAGCGCACTGCTTCAGGGCGAAAGCTTGGCGATGTGCTCCACGTGGATGGACGAGGTGAAATCCGACAAGGCCTACGACCATTGGGACCCTTGGCACTACTGCACGATTGGCGACCACCAAACCTATGCCGAAGCGGGAACCCCGAGCCAAGGCGACATTTTAATGAAGCTGGACGAGATCACCCGCGAACTCGAAACCAAAAAATTCACGCACGGCGGCGAGGCCGCTGCAATTCGAATCCTGGTGCACCTCATCGGGGACCTGCACCAACCCCTTCACGTAGGGCGTGGCGACGACAAGGGTGGCAACGACATCAAAATCAAGTACTTCGGCAAGAGCACCAACCTGCACCGGGTTTGGGACAGCGACTTGATCGACGGCCAACAGCTTTCGTACACCGAATACAGCCAGCACCTGCTGCGCACGACACCTCAAGACCGCGTGAAGCAGTACCAGAGCGGAACCTACCTCGACTGGGCCAATGAATCGAAGGCGCTCCGCATGGCCGGAATTTACCCTCCGGCCGAGGTAGACAACTTAAGTTACCGCTACGGATACGAGAACTACCCGCGGCTTGAACAGCGCCTGGTGCAGGCCGGCGTGCGCCTCGCGAGCATTTTGAACCGCATCTACGCATGCTGAACCGAAAGAGCGTCTACGCCCTGCATGCCCTGCAGCATTTAGCGCAGCATCCGGACGAACGCTTTTCCACGGCGCGCTTGGCCGAAGCCTGCAAAAGCCCGCGTCGGTTTTTGGAACAGATACTAAGCGCGCTGCGGGAAGCAGGGCTGCTGCTCGCAGAATCCGGTCGGAGCGGGGGCTACCAGCTGGCCCGGCCCGCCAGCGAGGTTTCGCTGGCCGATATTTTGCGCGTGGTCGAGGGGCCCATAGCCCTTCTGCCCTGCGCCTCGCATCGGTTTTACGAACCCTGCGCGGAATGCCCGAATCCGCAAGCCTGCGCCCTTCAAGACGCCCTGGTGCAGGTGCGCAACGAAACGGTTCACGCCCTAAAGTCCATAAGCTTAGCCGACATGGTTGCGCGCGCTTCGGAACTAACCCTAGCCCAGCGGAACATCCTTCGGCCCACGCCCTACCTTCGTACCCCATGATGACTCGACCGACTCCGCCCATTTACGAAAACATTTTAGAGACCATTGGCCGCACGCCGATGATTCGACTCAACGAACTCGCCAAGGATATTCCCGGCGAAGTCCTTGCCAAAGTCGAGTACTTCAACCCCGGGCATTCCACGAAGGACCGTATGGCGCTAAAAATGGTCGAAGACGCCGAACGCGACGGACGACTCAAGCCGGGCGGCACCATCATCGAATGCACTTCGGGAAACACCGGCATGGGCCTTGCCCTCGCGGCGGTAATCAAGGGCTACCGGCTGATTTGCACCATGAGCGACAAGCAGTCCAAAGAAAAAATGGACGTACTGCGTGCGCTGGGTGCCGAAATCCATGTTTGCCCCACCAACGTCGCCCCGGAGCATCCCGATTCCTACTATTCGGTGGCCCGACGCCTCAACGGCGAAATCGCCAACTCGTTTTTCCCAAATCAGTACGACAACCTGAGCAACCGCCAGGCCCACTACGAAACCACCGGGCCCGAGATTTGGGAACAAACCGGCGGGCGAATCACCCACTTCATCGTGGGCGTCGGCACCGGCGGGACCATTTCGGGCGTTGCCCAGTACTTGAAAGAGAAAAACCCCAACATTCAGATTTGGGGCGTGGACACCTACGGTTCGGTGTTTAAAAAGTACCACGAGACGGGTGAGTTCGACACCAAAGAGATTTACGGCTACATCACCGAAGGCATAGGTGAAGATATTTTGCCCAAAAACGTAGATTTCGGACTGATCGACCGCTTTGAAAAGGTTACCGACCGCGACGGAGCCTTGGCCGCGCGCGAGCTCGCCCGACGCGAGGGACTCCTGCTCGGATACTCCTGCGGTTCAGCGTTTCAGGGCCTGCGCCAGCTGAAGCACCTGCTGCCGGCCGACGCGGTGACCGTCGTACTGTTCCACGACCACGGCAGCCGCTACGTCGGCAAGATTTACAACGACGACTGGATGCGCGAGCGCGGATTCCTTCGCGAAGAGTGGAAAACCTTGGGCGAAGCCGTCCAGGGCCGTGCTGCGAGGCCGCTGGTGACCATCGGACCCGAGGAGCCCATTAACAACGCCATTGTGCAGTTTAAGCGTTTGGGAATTAGCCAGCTGCCGGTTCACGACGGCAGCAGGTACGTGGGAAGCCTCACCGAATCCCACGTGATTACGGCGCTGACCTCCGGAGAAGGCGGCATTGAGCAGCTGGTGCGCACGGTAATGGGCGCCCCCTTCCCCAGCCTTTCTGCCTCGGCCAGCCTGCACGACGGCGTTCACGCCATGGGCGCGGAGTTTAATGCGTTGATTGTTTCCGCGCCGGGCGGCGACCACATTGTGAGCAAGCACGACCTGCTGGCGCAGTTAGCTTAAACCAGTAGCTCGCAACGGGAAGCATGTTGCTAGTTTGTGGTTTTTTTGTACTTTTGCAGCCCTAATTCTTAACAACGGGGTTTAGGACCCTTCTAAAACGTTAACTCACTATGGCAACACGCATTCGCCTTCAACGCCACGGCCGCAAAGGTCGCCCCATCTTCAACATCGTCGTAGCGGACAGCCGCGCCAAGCGCGACGGTAAGTTCATCGAGGACTTGGGCCAGTACAACCCCAACACCAATCCCGCCACGATCGACCTCAATTTTGAGCGCGCTCTGGAGTGGATGATGAACGGCGCCGAGCCGAGCAACACCGCCCGTGCCATTCTGTCGTACAAAGGCGTATTGATGAAGAAGCACCTTCTCGAGGGCGTGAAAAAAGGCGCATTGACCGCCGAGCAAGTTGAAGAGCGCTTTACGAAGTGGCTGAACGACAAGCAATCACTTATCGACGGCAAGATCACCAACCTGTCGAGCGCCGCAGATAAGGCCAAGGCAGATCGCCTGAAGGCCGAAGCCGACGCCAACACCAAGAAGGCCGAGGCCGTTGCCGCCAAATTTGCCGTAGTTGAGGAAGCTCCTGCCGCCGAAGAGGTTGCCGAAGTTGCCGCCGAAGAGGCACCCGCCGCTGAAGCTGCTGCTGAAGAGGCTCCCGCCGCTGAAGCTGCTGCTGAAGAGGCTCCCGCCGCCGAAGCCGCTACCGAAGAGGCTCCCGCCGCCGAAGCCGCTACCGAAGAGGCTCCCGCAGCCGACACCGAATAATTCAGTACGACCGTGGAGGGCTACTTCCAGGTCGGCTACGTGCGCAAAAAGCACGGATTTAAGGGGGACGTTGTGGTGCGCATCACCGCAGACGATCCGACACCGTATCAGGGCCTTGACGCGTACTTCGTGGAAGATCGCGGCAAGGCCCTTCCCTTTTTTGTGGCCACCCAGCGGAGCGTAAACGCCGAAGAATCCATTGTGCGCTTTGACGACGTGGACGGCGAAGCCGCGGCGCAAGCACTGGTGGGAAAGGGCCTATGGCTTCCCGAAGACCTGCTGCCTGAACTGGACGACGATCAGTTTTACTACCACGACCTAAAGGGCTACGCGGTACAAAATCCGGGTGTTCTCGCCACGATGGTGGTTAATCAAGTACTTGAGTACCCGGGGCAGGACCTGTTTGAAATCACCGTTTCGGGCCGCGAACAGCCCGTCCTCATTCCCGTTATCGATGCCTTCATCGAACGGGTAGATAAAAAAGCTAAAGTTCTGTACCTAAAGGCTCCCGAGGAGCTCTACAGCCTTTGATCGCGCTCGTCGAAACGGATTCCGCGCCCGCCCAATTCGGCCAAAATCGGCTCATACAGCGACGGAATATTGGGCATCAGGACGCCCCGTTCCGGAATTAAATCCAAGGCAACCAAGCGGGTAGCCATGGCCACAGGCCAACCCACGGTGTACGACATCGCCGTCACGTCCGCCGACACTCCTTTGGCAACGAGCGAAGACTGCAGGCGATGGCGCTGGCCGTTTTGTGTGTACTCGATTCGGTGAATCATGGCGAGCATGTCGACGTCGGCGTCGGTCATGGTCCACTTTTTCATTAGAATCTGCTGAAGGACCTGGGCGGGCGTGCCCTCGGAGAGGCCCACGGGCTCATCGGCAAAAAGTCCGAGCCATTCCAGCCGTTCCATGACGTCGGAGTCTTGGCTGATGTTTAGGTAGTGCATGAGCTTGAGCTCCACGCTGTCGGTCGGACGGTAGGCCAAAAAGGTATTGAGGAAGTCGCGGTGCGTCATGGCGTCCACGTGCTCCAGGGGGTAGCTGTCGTCGGTAGCACCCAACTTCACCAACACGTCCCACGCGCGGCAAAAGCCCGGACGGCGAAGGGTTCCGCGGTACATGGTCCCAATGCCTTCGAGGCCATAGGCCGACTGGTACTTCAGCGAATCGCGGTTCGCGTAGGCCTCAAAGCGTCCGTAGCCGGGAATGTCCAGAAATTCCGTTCGGCGAAAGACCTCGTGGTAGGGAATGTGCTTGAATTGACCCTCTTGAACGAAATGGACCGCACCGCCCGCGCCAGCAAGCACGACGTTGCGCGGATTCCACGTGAACTTATACGACCAGGGATTTGCCGGGCTTTCTGGAGCAAGGATTCCGCCGCAAAAACTCTCGTAGGACGTAACCTGAGCACCCTCGCGGCGCAGGCGATGAAGCAGCTCCATGGTAGACATGTGGTCAATGCCGGGGTCCACCCCGCATTCGTTCACAAACACCAGTCCTTTGGCCCGAACTTCGGCATCGAGGGCCTGCATTTCTGGGCTGATGTAGGAGGCCGTAACCAGGTGCCGTCCAAAGCGCACGCAGCGCTCCGCCACGGGCAGGTGCATGAAGGCCGGAAGCATGGAAACCACCACGTCATGGGCGGATACGATTCGATCCAGAAGTTCCGTGCTGCGCAGGTCGCCCGACTCGACCGAAACGTTGCGAAACGATGCCGTTTTTCGCGCTAATGTTTCGGCATCTTGGTCATACACCGAAACGGTCCACGAGCTGGAATCCGGATGGGTGGCGAGGTATTCAATAAGCGGGCCGGCGGAACGGCCTGCACCGAGGACAGCGATCTTTTTCACAAGGGTCGATTGAGGCTGCAAGGTACTTTAACTTTGCATTAACCCTTGATAACCGTTTACCCATGAGCCGCACACCTTCTGCAGGCGCATTAAGCATTTCTGGCTTAGACCGCGCTAGCTTTAGCTACCAACTTGATCCCCAAACCCTAACCAAACTGGCCCTGGAAATGGGGCGCGGAACCCTGACCGCCAACGGGGTGCTGAACATTCCCACGGGGAAGTTCACCGGCCGCTCTCCAGAAGACCGATTCATCGTGCGCGACGCCCACACCGAAGACCTTGTTTGGTGGGGAAAAGTGAACATTCCCTTCGAAGCGGATGCCTACCGCGCGCTCAAGGCTCGGGTGCTGGATTACCTGAACGGCAAAAACCTGTACGTTCGAGACGCCTTTGCCGGCGCCGAGCCTTCCGTGCAGATCAGCCTTCGCGTAATCAACGAATTCCCAGAGCACAACTTGTTCTGCTACAACATGTTCCTGCGCCCAACTGCCACGGAGCTGGAGCACGTTAACCCGGAGTGGACGATCCTTCACGCTCCCGGTTTCGAGGCCGACCCGCAGCGCGACGGCACCCGCCAAGGAAACTTTGCCATTCTGAGTTTCGACGACAAAACCATTCTGATTGGCGGAACCGGGTACACCGGCGAAATGAAAAAGGGCATTTTCAGCGCACTAAATTTTTTGCTTCCGACCCAGCACCACGCGCTGCCCATGCACTGTTCCGCCAATTTGGGCAACGACGGCGCAACGGCCCTGTTTTTTGGCCTTTCGGGGACGGGTAAAACCACGCTGAGCGCCGACCCAAACCGCCAGCTGATCGGTGACGACGAACACGGATGGACTCCAGACGGGCGCATTTTCAATTTCGAAGGCGGTTGCTACGCAAAGGTGATTGACTTAACCGAAGAAAAAGAACCAGACATCTTTCGCGCCATTCGGCCCGGTGCCCTCCTCGAGAACGTGGTGCTCGACGCGGCCGGAGTTCCCGACTACACCAGCAAGAAGATTACCGAAAACACCCGCGTTTCGTACCCAATCGACTTCATTGATAACATTGTGTTGCCGTCTCAAGGCCCGGCACCCAAACACATCTTCTTTTTGACCGCCGACGCCTACGGCATCCTCCCTCCCCTGTCCAAGCTCACGCGGGCCCAGGCCGCCTACCACTTCATGAGCGGCTACACGGCGAAGGTTGCGGGAACCGAGGCCGGCGTAACGGAACCCAAGGCGGCCTTTTCTGCCTGCTTTGGTGCGCCCTTCATGCCCCTCCACCCCTCGGCCTACGCGGAAATGCTGATGCGCAAACTGGAAGGTACCGACATACAAGTTTGGCTGGTGAACACCGGTTGGACGGGCGGCGCCTACGGCACCGGACACCGGATTTCGCTGAAAAACACGCGCCGCCTGATTCAGGCTGCCATGTCGGGCGAATTGGACAACGCTCCGACGGCGACCGACGCCCGATTTGGCCTGGCGCGCATCGCGGCCTGTCCGGATGTACCAACCGATATTCTGGATCCGCGCGAAACCTGGTCGGACAAGGCGGCCTACGACGCGGGAGCCGAGCGCCTAGCAGGGCTGTTCCGCGACAACTTCGCCAAGTTCGAAGCCGGCACCACCGACGAAATCAAGGCGGCTGGACCCCGGTAAATCGGTACGTAACGCACCAAGGCGGGCCCACGGGTCCGCCTTTTTTGTTCCGGAGATCGAGGCCCTAGAGCAGGTCGTTGGCGAGGTTCGCCAGCTCACTCCGCTCGCCCTTGACCAGCGAAACGTGGGCGTAGAGCGGTTGACCCTTGAGGCGATCCACGAGGTAACTCAAGCCGTTGGACTGTTCGTCCAGGTAGGGCGTGTCAATTTGGCGCACATCACCCGTGAAAATGAACTTGGAGTTCTCCCCCGCCCGCGTAATGATGGTCTTCACCTCGTGGGGCGTCAAGTTTTGGGCCTCGTCCACGATGAAAATCACGTTGCTTAGCGAACGTCCGCGGATGTAGGCCAAGGGCGTAACCAGGATTTTCTCGTTGGCCACCATTTCATCAATCTGCTTGTAGTTGCGGTCGCGCTCGCCAAATTGGTTCTTGATGTACTTCAGGTTGTCCCAAAGCGGCTGCATGTAGGGATTGATTTTCTGCTCGGCGTCGCCCGGCAAAAACCCAATGTCGCGGTTGCTGAGCGGAACAATGGGTCGAGCCAGGTAAATCTGCTTGAAATCGCGGCGCTGCTCGAGCGAGCCGGCCAACGCCAAAAGGGTTTTGCCGGTACCGGCCACCCCCGTCAGGGTGACCAGCTTGATGTGCGGATTCATGATGGCGTGAAGCGCAAACGTTTGTTCCGCGTTGCGCGGCTTGATTCCATAGTATGCGGACTTTTCAACCAATTCCATCTCGGAAGTCTGCGCGTTGAAAAATCCCAATCCGCTGCTTTTTCCGGACTTGAGGATGTAGAACAGGTTGGGCTGCAGGTTGAGCTTTTGAACCGTTTTAAGTGCCCCATCCAACGGGACGTGCTTTTGCTCGTACAGGGTCTGAAGTTGCTTTTCCGGAAAGTTTTCGAGCTCGGCCCGCCCCGTGAACACGGTATCGGTCTCCTTCACCTTGCCGGTTAAGTAGTCTTCAGCGGCCACATTCAGTGCCTTGGCCTTAAGGCGCAGATTGATGTCCTTCGTGACCAAAACCACGGGCCGGTTAGGCTCCTGCTCCTGCAGGTAGAGCGCGGCATTCAGGATTTTATGGTCGTTTTTTCCCTTGCCGTAGACGGCCGTCGCGTCGACCCCAAGACCGGGCGTATCCATGACCACCCGGAACTTCCCGCGCTTGCTTCCGTTCAGGGCGATCCAATCCGTCAGTGATTTATGCTCCGCCTTCTTGTCGAGCATTCGAATGAACTCGCGGGCTTCGTAGTTCTTGGTGTCCGAACCCTTTTTAAACTCGTCCAACTCCTCCAAAACGGGAATGGGAATGGCGACATCGTGCTCTTCAAAGTTCATGATGGCGTTGTGGTCGTAGAGGATTACCGAGGTATCGAGCACAAAAATTTTGCGAACTTTTTTGGGTGCGGCGGGCATAAACGATGAATTTGTTGGCTATGAAATTACCCGAATAGCGGATTAAGCCAATGTTAGCTCCACTAAGTTTTGAACACCCCAGGTTGATAACACCGCCACCCAAAAATCCGGGAATATTCCGCGCGAGCCGGCTTCCGTACGAAGCGCATCGAAATCCTCGGCTGAAGCCGCGCTATTTTTGCCCCATGATTCGACGCTACCTCCGATTGGCCATTGCGGCCGCCGTGCTTGCCCTAGCCATCCTGCAGTTCGTTGAGGCGAACTGGGGTAACGGGATTTTTTTCACCTTTCTCGCAGGCATCCCCGTGCTGCTGCACTTCCGAAACGAGCGGATTCTCCTGGCGCTCTGGTATGTTCGGTCCCAGAACTTCACCAAGGCGGGGGCCCAGCTTGACGCCCTCAAGCACCCGGAGCAAACCCTCATTAAAGGCCAATTGGCGTACTACTACTTCTTGCGGGGCCTCATGCTGTCGCAAACCAACTTGGGTCAGTCCGAATCCTTCATGCGCAAGGCACTCAATACCGGACTTCGCATGAAGCAAGATCGGGCTCTGGCCAAAATGCAGCTTGCCGCCATGGCCATGTCGCGCCGCCGCAAGCAGGAAGCGCAAACGCTCCTCACCGAAGCGAAAAAACTCGACGACAAAGGCTTGCTGTCGGACCAGCTTAAAATGCTTAAGGAACAACTTAAGCGCATTTAAAACGTCCCGATAGCCGACCAAACAAAAAGGCCCGAGCAGATGCTCGGGCCTTTTTCGTTCGGGGTGCCGAAAAACTACTTCTTCTCCTCCGTTTTGGCGCTTTCTGGGTAGCGGGCGGCCGTCAGCTCCTTGCTCACGGCAGAACGCTCCAGGCGGAGCCGGCTGTTCTCGGTTTCCAGAACAAACGTGTGTTCGTCGAGGTCCGAAATCTTGCCGTGAACGCCGGCGCTGGTCACCACACGCATGCCCTTTGCCAAAACGTTGCGGAACTTGGTTTCCTCCTTCTGGCGCTTCATCTGCGGGCGCAAAAAGAAAAAATACATAACGGCCAAGATGGCAATTAGCGGCAGGAAGCCTGCGATTCCGCCTTGAGACTGAGCTTGTAAAAAAAGATGCATGGTTACTTGGATTTAGGGGTTACGTTGGCCGTGATCGTCAGCACCTTGGTACTGGGAACCGCGTTGGTGGTTAGCGTAACGGTTTTGGATTGCTGATTGGGCTTGCCTTCGCTGTTGAAGCTCACGCGAATCACGCCCTCTTCACCCGGCGCAACGGGGGCATTGGGGTATTCCGGCACGGTACAGCCGCAGCTTCCCTGGGCCGACGAAATAATGAGCGGAGCCTTGCCGGTATTGGTAAAACGAAACTCCGTTTCCACCACCTGACCTTCGTTAATGCTCCCAAAGTCGTGGGTTTCGTTGGCAAACGAAAGTTCCGGAAGGTCCGCGCTTTGTACGGCCTCGAGGGCCATGCGCTCCTCTTCGGGCTTAATCTGATCGCTGGGGTTGGAACACGCCGATCCCAAAAGCAGGATCGCGGCAGCAAAAGCAGTAGGTGTTGTTTTCATGGGGTTAAAATTAGGCACCAATGAGCCCACGTCCGAGCTTTTGAATGCGCCCGTCCGCTTTTAAGTCGGTTACCAGGGCATCCAAAAGTCCGTTGACAAACGACGCCGCCTTGGGCGAGCCGTATTGCTTGGAAATCTCAATGGCCTCATCAATGCTCACCTTAACCGGAATCTCGGGAAAAGCCAGGATTTCGCTCAGGGCCATTTGAACCATCGTGCGGTCCACTGGGGCCATGCGGTCAAAATCCCACTGCTTGGCCTTCCCGGCCATCCGGTCTTGCCATTCCGCAAGGTGGCGCAGCGTGTGCAGAAAGAGTTCCTTGGCGAATTGTGCATCGTCCGCATCGCGGTACAGGGAAACCAGCACGGGCCGGTTCTTGCGGGCATTTTGAAGCGTTTGCACCGCCATCATTTGGGCTGCATCCAAATCGTCGGACCAGTGCATGCTCAGGGACTCGTAGTGCTGGTGCAACTCCTCGTTATTCGCCAAATAATCTCGGTAAAATTGGCGAATGTGCGCAATTTGCGCTTCGGGAGTCTGCAGCTCGGGGCTGTTCCAAAAAAGGGTCTCCCCCCACTGGGCCCAGTACGCAAAAAACACGGTACGCAGCACGTCGGCGGATTCGCCCCAATGCGTTCGGTGCTGCTCCCAGGCCTTGGTAACCTCATCGTCCGCCGTCAATTGGGCCAAAAAGGGCATGTTCAGAAAATGGTCCAGCTGCGCCTCGCGAAGGCGATTCGGGAACTGCTTGGCGCGTTCAATCTCGAGGCGCTCCTCCATAAAGTGCTTGAAATGCCAAAAAATTCGAAGCTCAAAAAGGTAGAGCTCATAAATTCCGTTAATGCTGTCCTCCAGGCGGCGAAGTCCGAGCTGCGCGTCGCTTAAATCGGATTGCGTGTACGCGTAAAGCGCTTGCATTGTTTTAATGCGGAGGTGGCGGCGAGTAAGCATAGAACGGAATTAGGTTGCAAATTTAACCCATTCCATTCGACTTTTCGGCGCGTGCGCGGGACCAATGAACCCCAGCCGCATACATGATCATCATGAAGGTGCCGTACAGCGCGTCTTCCACGGGTATGGTTCCCATGCGGATTCCCATGTTCTCGGCGTCGTTGTACCAAACAATGGGTTCGGGCAAAAAGGCTCCCGTCAAGATTCCGTTCACGGCAAAAAACGGAATCAATCCGACCGCCCAACTGCGCAGGAATGCGGCGGTCCACCAGGGGCGTTGCCAAATGAGCCAAAGGCAGCCAAGAGCCAGTCCTAGTGAGGCCGTTAGCGTGTACCAGCGGTCGTGAAAAGCCCATGCCAACGCCCCACAGACGGCGCCGAGCAAACCCAAAAACCAAAACGTGCTTTTGGACGATTTCGTCCACGGAAAAAACAACTGCAGCACTTCATAGATAAAAAAGGTTGCCCACGGAACCACCACGAAGAAGAGCCACTCCTCCAGGGGCAGTCCCCAGAGCGACGGACCGACCAAATAGCGCGGATTAAAACCCCAGACGCCCGTGGCTGTTTTTACGACGTCCCAGGGAATAAAGAGGGCCATCATGAAGACGGTCGCCAGAGCCAGGTGCTTGGTTTGGCCGATGTAGCGGATGCGCGGCTCAAAAGCTCGGGTGAAGGGACCCAAAAAAGTCAATCCCATCAACAGCAGGTACAGTCCCTTCACGATTGGCGTTCGAGCTTCATCTTGCGCGCTTCTTCGCGGACCATGCTCCAGGGAACCCAAAGCAAGCCGAAGTGCGCGGAGCCTTCCTTACCCAAGGTTTTGTGGTGCCACTTGTGCTTGAGGCGCACCGCCCGGAAGTAGGGATTGTCGGTGTGTACCCACCAGCGGAAGCGCTGGTGAATAAAGATTTCGTGAACCAAAAAGTAGGTAAGACCGTAGGCGGCTATTCCAAACCCGAACGCGGTGGACTCCGGAACGGACCACATCATGCCGAGCATGATGCACAACCACGAAGGAACCGCAAAAATCAAAAAAAACGCATCGTTTTTCTCGAAAAATCCGGGCTCTTTGGTGTGGTGATCGGCATGGAGCGTCCAAAGCGGCCCGTGCATCAAAAACCGATGAGCGGCCCAGGCTGCGCCCTCCATGAGGACGTAGGCCAGCAAAAACATGGCAACGGCAATCATGCTAGGGTAACGCAGGAATTTTAACAGGGTTCACACCCACCTTGGGGTCGTAGCGGTAAAGCTCTACTGCCCGGTTGACTTGGCCTCCGTTTGGCTCGAGGTGCCATTCGTAGCGGCGGCGCGGACCGGTAAATCCGTCGGGCTCATTGGTTAACAGCATCAGGGCCGTATCGTAACCGAGCCACGCCCAGCGCGAACGCGATTCGCCAAGGGCGTCCGAAATCTGGGCATCCACGGCGTCGTAGGTCGCGAACTCCAGACGATCGGTCTGCACCCAAACAATGGGTTGGCGCAGCAGCAAAAAAGCATCGAGCGAAGGACTGTTGACGGTCGTGCTGACGGTCCACAGTTCCGTTTGGCTCGCCGGGCGCTGGCGCAGCCCCTGAAGAATGCGCGCGGCACTCAACACCTTGTCGTCCAGCAGCACAAACCGCGTCGCAATCAAGTCATCGCGCCCGACGCGTTCCGCGAGGTTGGCGGTTGGTCGACCATCCCAGCTCTGAATTTTGGACGTGTCTCCGCCGTTCGCAGCAAAACCCGTGTAAAACGCTTTGCGCTGCAGCACGCTGTTCTTATCGCCCAAATCAAAAACGACGGTTCGCGAATTGGGACGGGCTTTGGTGTCGCGCGCCGCGAGCCGACCAAGGGCCTCAGATTCCGTGAAGCGCGGAGGGGCCGCCGCAATCAGTTGCGGGTTACCCCGAACCGACAGGTCGCGCGAGACCGGATTTACCACGTAGGTCGACGACGATGATTGCTGGGCAAGGGCCTCGGAGTCCTGGGCGCGAAAGGGGCCAACCACGAAGCGCACGTCACGCTGCTGCTGCAGCAGCATAAATTCCTTGGGGTTGTAGTTCCGAACAACGCCCCCGATTTGGTGATCGATCACGCTGCCTGTGGCCTCATCAAAGTCGTACAAATCCAGGACTATTTCCTCGGCGCTGGACGCCGAATCAAGGGCCGCCTTAAATCCGGCGTAAAACTCGAGCGCCATGCGCTGGCCTACCTTGCCCCCTGCCGTATCTGCTTGAACCTGAAAAGGCAAGACCAGTGCCCAGCGTACCGGAGACTGCGCATGGACTCCTTGATGGAGCATCAGGCTGGCGGTCAGGACCGCGAAAATCTTTATTCCCATTCGATGGTTGCGGGCGGCTTGGAACTGATGTCGTAGACGACCCGGTTTACGCCGCGAACCTGGTTAATGATGGCGTTCGAAGTTCGTGCCAAAAAGTCATAGGGCAAGTGCACCCAATCCGCCGTCATGCCGTCGGTCGACTGCACGGCGCGCAGCGCTACGACCTGTTCGTAGCTGCGCTCGTCGCCCATAACGCCCACCGACTTAACCGGAAGCAGAATGGCGCCGGCTTGCCAGACCTGGTCGTACAGGCCGGCGTCGCGGAGTCCCTGAATAAAGAGGTGGTCGACCTCTTGAAGAATCGCCACTTTTTCAGCCGTAACCTCGCCTAGGATGCGAATCGCTAGGCCCGGTCCCGGGAAGGGATGGCGGCCAAGCAGTTCGGGCTTCAGCCCCATGGCGGCGCCCACGCGGCGCACCTCGTCTTTGAACAGACTCCGCAAGGGCTCCACAATCGAAAGCTTCATGAAATCGGGCAAGCCGCCGACGTTGTGGTGCGATTTAATGGTTACGCTCGGGCCGTTCACACTGACGGACTCGATGACGTCGGGGTAAATCGTTCCCTGACCGAGGAATTCCACACCCTGAATGCGGTGGGCCTCGCGGTCAAACACTTCGATAAAGGTTCGACCAATGGCCTTGCGCTTGGCTTCGGGGTCTTCGTGGCCGGCGAGGGCCGCGTAAAACTCGGCGCTGGCGTCCACGCCCACCACGTTGAGGCCCAGGTGCTCGTACTGGGCCAACACGCCCTCGAACTCATTTTTGCGCAGCAAGCCGTTGTTGACAAAAATGCAGTGCAGGCGGTCGCCAATGGCTTTGTCGAGGAGCACCGCGGCCACCGTAGAATCGACGCCTCCGCTGAGGCCCAAGACCACCTTGCCGCCGCCAATTTGCTGCTTAAGGGCCGCTACGGTCTCGTCGATGAAGCTGGCCGGCGTCCACGTGGGGGCGCAACCGGCAATTTCGTAGATGAAGTTGCGCAGCAGCTGCGTTCCGTGTTCGGAATGCACGACCTCGGGGTGGAACTGAATGGCGTAGGTTTCTTCGTCCGCAAAGCGGTAGGCAGCCACCGGAATGCTGTCGGTCGTGGCCTCAATGACCGCGTTGGCAGGAAGGGACACAATGCTGTCTCCGTGGCTCATCCACACCGTACTGCCCTGGGGGATTCCGGCCAGCAGGCGCGATTCACCCGAGCCGGGGTTGAGGTGGGCACGGCCGTACTCTCGGTGCGTGCTGCGCGCAACCTTTCCGCCGCGCGTATGGGCCATAAATTGAGCCCCATAGCATACGCCCAGCAACGGAACTTGACCGTAAAACCCACTCAAGTCGGGATTGGGCGCCCCTTCTTCTAGGGTCGAAAAGGGGGAACCGCTCAAAATAACCGCCTTAAACTTGGCCTTCCAGTCCTCCGGAATGTGGTGAAACGGATGAATTTCGCAGTAGACATTGAGTTCGCGCACGCGGCGAGCAATCAGCTGGGTGTACTGCGAACCAAAGTCGAGGATCAGGATGGCGTCGGTCATGGGAGCAAAAGTACGGCGCCCCGAGGAGCTCGGCTTCGCCAATTAGCGGAATTCCCACCAACCGGGCGCGTCCCAGTGGGGATCTTCGGTGTAGGCCGCTCGGTAGGCGTCTACGGCGTCGGAACCGCCCTGCTCCACCAGGTCAAAATGCGTCCAAATCCGCTCCTGAAGCTGACCGGAGGGCATCAAGGTTTCGGCCAAGACGTCCAGGCGCCGGAGCTGCACGGACTCGCGCTGCGCCACTTCCCGACGAAGTCGTTCGCGCATGCGGGCCTCTTCGCGCTCGATGCGCTGCAACCACGCGGCCGCAGAGCGTTCCAAGCCAGGCTGCGAATAGTGGGCGCGAATCGCGGGCGATACGGCCTCGAGCACGGGCCGGAGGTCCTTGTCGGGCGCTCCCAGGTGGTGGAGCAGCTCCGACCGAACCTCGCGAACGTCCCAGGGACCCCTAAATTCCGGAACAGCTTCTCGGAAATTCGGCGATTCGTTCTTCATGGTCCGGATCGCTTTTTGGGCATTGGCGGGCAGCCAGGCCGCACTGTGGCGCAGGCGCCAAACGCCGTGTTTCATGCCCGTTTGGGCGAAATACGGGGCCAGTTGGTAGGCATAGGCCAATTCGCCCGCCCCGCCGGTGTAGGCTGCGTTGGGCAAAATCCACTCTTGGTACACCGGGCGAAGCAGCGCATTGGGGCTGACCTCCTCGGGCTTGGTTCGGACCCAGGCAGCGACGTCGGCATCGCGGCCCAGGCGCAGGCCGTCGGCTCGGAGCCAGTGTCCGTTGGGGTTCCGGTCCATGCGGTAGCGCCGGCCCTGGGCGTCCAGGGCAAAAAGCGCGGAAGGGCGCATGGGAACAGGAGGCTCGGTCCCTCCCCAGGGCTTCGCCGCCTCGGCCGCCGTTCCAAACAGGGTTTGGTTGCGGATTTCGTCTTCCCAAAGCTCCGCCGCCGCCGCCTTCAGCCGCGCATCCGACGCATCCAGCACCAGAACTCCCGGGTGAAGCCGCCCCATCAGCTGGCGCGTGGCGTCGGCGAGGTTGGTCGACGTGCGGTAGGCGTCCTCGCACTGCGATGCCGCCCAGCGCACGGGCTCCGGAAGCTCATTCGACGCGATCCACTGCTGCAGCGCCTGGGCCGCGAGGTCGGCGCGTACCGCGCCGCTGCGCAGCGGCTCCGCCGGCTGCGCCCACGACCCGACGGGTTTGCCGCGCCAAAAAATGCGCCGGATCTCGTCGAGGTCGTGGTCCTCGCTGGCCATCCAAAACACCGGGACGGTCGGAATTCCCTGAGCGGTCCAGTGGGCCGCAAGGGCCTCGGTTTCGGCAATTTTGGCGTGCACGTACAGGGGGCCCGCCGCCGTGACCAGTTGGTGGCCCGCCACCGCGGTCACCGCGTCGGGCTGTGCCAGCCGATCCAGCAGTTCACGCTGCAGCGCGGTGAGGTTGGGACCGCACTGGTCGCGGAGCACGGAGGCCAGCAGCGCACGGCGCTGCACCGGGAATTCGCGCGCCCTGAGGCGCATGGCGTCGGCGGAAAGGGCCTGGGTCATGGGCGCGCGGTCCAGACCACGTGACCGAAGGTCCGCTAGGGCCGTTCCGATGCCGCACTCCGAGAGCGGAGCCACCCAATGCCCCTTCATCGACGGGGCCGGGGTTTGCCGTGAACATCCATGGGAATGCGCTCCTTGAGGTCGCCCAGCGCAAAGGAGCGCCGAAGGATTTTCTCAATCAAGGCGTCCTCTTGGTTGTGCTTGGGATCGTATTCCTTTCGGATGTTGATGTCGTACCACGAGCCGGTCACGCTCCAGCCGACGGCCGTAAACCAATTTCGGTACTCGCGAATTAACTGAAACACCGTTTGGTCGGTTTCGCGGTACACGAGCTTGCACAGAATTTGTCCTTCGGAACGGGTGAGCTTGCGGAGCTCCGCTTCGAAGCGCTGTTCCAAAAAATCCTGGTACTGCTTGGTGTATTTAGCCCTTTTGCGCGCCGACTTTTCGCGAGCCAAGCGCATGTTCAAGGAATCCAAGCGTTCCCCGGCTACCTTGGCATAGGGATAAACCTTGAGCACCCTACGGCGGAGCAGCAGGTAGCGCTTCCGTGCCTCGACGTCGGTAAAGGTGGGCTTGTCCACCACCAGTATTTCATCTAAGAACACCCAGGGAATCGTGTCGCCTTCAATGACGGACCCCTTCCCCTTCTCCCCTTTGTAGGTCGTGGGTACTTCCTGAGCCCAAGCACCCCAGCCCATAAGCAGCAACCCCATCCAGGCGAGGCTCCTCATAATCCGTGGCGTGTTTTCCATAGACTTGGTGCTACGGGCGGTGCCGCGGGTTGCGGACGGTAGTACTCGGCGAGGGCTGCGGCCCATTCCGCACCTTGGGGGCGCGGTTCCAACGCCTCGGGCGTGAAATTCTTGGCAACGAAGCCCGTATCAAAGTGTCCGCTCACGAAATCGGGATGCTCCAGGATGAAGCGACCGAAGCGCAGGGTGTTCTTAACGCCGACCACCGCATAGCGATCAATGGCCGCCAGCAAGCGCTGCCGGGCCGTTTCGCGGTCCGGGCCCCAAGCGATGAGCTTGGCCAGCATCGGGTCGTAGTAGACCGAAACCTCCTGGCCTTCGCGCACCCCGTCGTCGACGCGGATTCCGGCACCCGTCGGGCGGCGGTAGACTTCCAGCACCCCGGTATCGGGCGCAAAGTTGTTGGCCACGTCTTCGGCGTACACCCGCAGTTCGATGGCGTGGCCGTTGAGTTTGAGGTCTTCTTGGCGGTACGGAAGTTTTTCGCCTCGGGCAATGCGAATCTGTTCGGCCACAAGGTCGAGTCCCGTGACTTCTTCGGTAACGGGATGCTCCACCTGCAGGCGGGTGTTCATTTCGAGGAAGTAAAAGGCTCCGCTCGCATCAAAAATGAATTCCACGGTGCCCGCGCCGACGTAGCCGCAGCTTTGGGCGGCCTTAACCGCCGCATCGCCCATTTGCGCGCGGAGTTCCGGACGCAAAATGGCACTCGGAGCCTCTTCCACCACTTTTTGGTGGCGGCGCTGCACCGAGCATTCGCGTTCAAAGAGGTGCAGGTGGGTACCGTGCTGGTCCGACAGCACCTGGATTTCGATGTGGCGGGGCGAGGTGACGAATTTTTCTACAAACACCTCGCCGTTGCCAAAGGATTTCAGTGCCTCCGAGGTCGCGTTTTCAAAGGCTTCGCGGACTTCCGCGGACGAATGCACAATGCGCATCCCCTTGCCTCCGCCTCCGGCAGATGCCTTGATCATCACGGGATAGCCAATTTGATCCGCAACGGCCTGGGCGTCTTCGGCCGTAGCAAGGGCCCCGTCGCTGCCCGGCACCAAGGGAACGTCAAACTGGGCCGCCGCGGCCTTGGCCGACAGCTTGTCGCCCATCACGCGAATTGCCGAGGCTGGGGGGCCCACCCAAATAATGCCTTCGCGCTGAATGCGCTCGGCGAAATCCGCATTTTCGCTCAAAAATCCGTACCCCGGGTGCACGGCGTCGGCCCCTGAGGCCTTGCAGGCCGCCACGACGGCCGCAACATTAAGGTAGCTTTGGTTGCTCGGCGCGGGGCCCACTAAGTAGGCTTCGTCGGCAAAATGAACGTGGGGCGCGTCGGCGTCCGCTTCCGAATACACCGCAACCGTGGCAATCCCCATTTGGCGAGCGGTACGCATGATGCGCAGGGCAATTTCGCCGCGGTTGGCAACCAAGAGCTTCTTCATAGACTACACAAGGGCTTTAGCCTGCAAAGTACGCACAGGCTTCGTACTTTGGCCCCATGGAATTGTACCTCGAC
>JACCDJ010138279.1_pt1 | contig 20320 bp, 19 predicted proteins | sample 7444481 | NCBI WGS metagenome assembly JACCDJ01 (sample SAMN15323435, study PRJNA562643) | freshwater metagenome | isolation source: river surface water | place: USA:Blue River Watershed | collected 2017-08-15 | reverse complement strand
GTATTTCGACGCAGTTTCGCAAATCAATGGTCCGAAAAGAATTGCATATTTTTCAAAAACAGAATCTAAATATAGTCCTGCATTCATCATTGTGAATGTTCAAATTAGAAAAGCTTTTGAAAATGGATTCGAATTTTACATTGGAGCAGAAAATCTTGGAAATGTGAAACAAGCAGATCCTATTTTAATGTTGCATTCAAGTCAAAAGCACACGTTCGATGCTGCATACAGTTGGGCTCCTGCGAATGGAGTCAACTATTACGGTGGAATTCGAATGGTGTTAAATTAATGGTTTTAAGATTTTTTCGAACGGAATGTGCTTCTTATAAATGAAAAAATCGATCCAAAATTTTATAATTTCAGTTAAATTGAAATCGATCACTTTAAAAAAGTTCTCTCTGTCGTTGCCTTCCAACTCAGGAATGCCATCGATGGGGAGAATTTCAAGGTGACTAAAGAGTCCATTTTCTAAATGAACCACAATTTTAGATAGATTATTAGAAGCTCTGCCATAAAAAACCAATGGCTGAGAATCATTTACATCTATGTAAATTTCAAGTCCGAAATATTCGAAAATTGGTTTTTCGGAGGGTAAAACTAAGCTAACAACCATGAATTGAGAGAAGAATAATCTCAAAAATACAAAATTTGTTTAACTTTTGCAATGTTTATTTGAATTTTTGTTTAATATATTCGGAGATTGCCGCATATACCGCTCCCTCCTCTTTAAAATATTCTAATTGTTTTATGTGTTTTAAGATTGTTGTTTCATCGCCACGGCTCGCAGGTCCCGTTTGTACTTCTATCGGATGATTCAGTTTTACCTTATCGATGGTTTGCTGAATGATAGGAAGCAAATAGCTAAAATTCAATTGTTCGTTATTTCTTAAAATCTCTTGACTACCAACCAAACATGCATTGACAAAATTATTGGCAAAAACGGCCGCCAAATGCAACTGCAATCTATCTTCTGAACTTAAAAATCGTATGTTCATATTGAGAGAATTGTTTAATTTTTCGAGGGACATTTGAGTGTAAGAATCAGAATATTCTACAAATACCGGAACCAACTTCCAATCGATTTCAACATCGCCAGAAAAACTGTATAACGGATACCAAACTCCCACATGAGCACAATCGCCAAATTCAGATAAAGCCACGCTGCCACTACAATAAAACTTCACTACTGAATGGTTTGATATTCCTAAAATACTCGAATGAATGTCACTGTCTTTGGTTGTCACGAATACGATATCATCATTCATGAGCACCGCATTCATTTGTGATTTTGAAAATGATTTTACACCGGAAATTTCGAGTTGTTGGTTGGTAAAAATACCGCCAACCTCTATCCCTCTAGAAAAAAATAAATTTAACAAATGCTTTGCCAAGTTTCCATATCCCAATATGTAAACCTTTGGTGACATTAGGCAGATAACTTTTGTTGAATTTTAATGCGGTTCAAAACGGCCAAAATAAATCCAATGAGCATAATAATTGTTCCTGCCCAAACCAAATTAATCCAAGGGAACGATATCACTTTCAAGACAATATAATCTTTTACTGGTGTTTTTTCACCGGATTGAATTTCAAATTGTATATTTTGTTTTGCAGGATCTGGATCTAAGATTTGGATATTTTGAATCATTAACATCAAGCCCAACTCATTGCTTTCTGCAGGATTCGCTTCAAAGGAACCAGTTTGCTCATTGATCCTAAATTCAGGGTGCAATAACATTGAATCATTTAATCTTTTAGCCAGAATATTCACGCTTAACACAATTCCTTGATTAGAACTAAATCGATCGATACTTTTAACCACCATTTGACATTTACCAGATTCGGTGCTGAAAGTTTCACCAACTTTAACACTGGATGTTTTAAAACCACTAAATGGCTCAACTTTATCCATACCACTTTCATAGTTCACATGTGAAAACACATCTTTTGAAATATAATGTTTGGTTGATGGTTCAGCAATTAATCCCATTTTTGGATTATTCTGAGTCTTAGGCCTTAAGATAAAAGAATCGTTTGTTGTTTTATCTACAAAAAGGATATTGAAATGTTTGTCGATTGAATCTTTACCAATCCCAACTTCCTTCTTCGTGTAATTGGCAAAATAATCGCCAATTTCTATTTTTTGATTTTTATATAAAATACGATTCTCTCTGTTGAAGGCAATACCTTTAGCATCTGTTTGACCTTTTTCATTGACTTCAGGTGCCATATCGATACCCGTTTGGGTGGTTGTTAACACTTTCTGATTTACCGATGAAATAAGCACACCTACTAACAGAACGCCAAAGCCAACATGCGATACACTAGAGCCCCAACCAAGAACTTTAACTTTCTTCTTGGTTATAAAATACATGGCATTTGCCACCACTAGCCACACACCCAAAAACAAGAAAACCAAATACTTAACTTCATTCACACCGAAATTCAAGTTCACCAAAATGGTGACGATCAATGCCAATAAAAAAGAGATTCCAATATTTTTATACAATTGGCCATCTTTAGATTCACGATAGGTGAAAAACTGACCAATTGCCATCAAGGCCATAATTGGCATTGCCATCCATAATTGAACTCTATTATAATCAGTTGCAACAGGTGTTGCCGTTTTGAATCCAAATAGTTTGTTGAACACAGGAATACTCGTACCACTGAAAACTTGAATTAAGCTCAAAATTAAAAACATTGAACCCATAAACATCCAAAATTCTCGTGATGATAAATGTTCATCTTTTAAGTCAGTTTTCGTTCTTTTATACAAATTGTAAATAAACAAACCTATCACCGCTAAGAAGGCGATGATACCTCCATTTTTAACCACGGAGTGAAATCCATCATACAATTCTTTTTGAGTTTCAGGAATGACATAAGATAAACTAATGACTAAAGCAAAAACGCCTAAAACACCAAGCAATATGGTGTTCTGAGCTTTTTTCTTATCGATTGTTGACACCCAACTGATTACAATAAACGCCAATAAGAATATAAGCAATTGTCCCGACAATCCCAAATCTGTGAAAGAATGTACACTTGCTTCACCCAAAATTCCGCTTCTCGTTAAAAAAGTAGCATATAATACCAACCAAAAAGATAATTGAGTGAGTAAATGAGAGGTAAAAATATGACGGCCGGTATTTTTTGAAATGAGCAATAAATGCACCGCGGCTGCCATAATCAACCATGGCAACAAAGAAGCATTTTCAACAGGGTCCCATGCCCAATATCCGCCAAACGACAATGATTCGTATGCCCAGAAACCACCCATAATGATTCCGGTACCCAAAATACCAACACAAATCAAGCCCCAAATTAACGCAGGATCAATCCAACTACGGTCTTCTTTTCTCCAAAGTCCTGCAATACTATAAGCAAAAGGAACAATGGCAACTGCAAATCCAAAGAACAAAGTTGGTGGATGAATCACCATCCAATAATTTTGAAGAAGTTGGTTCAATCCATTTCCATCTTTAAAAACTTGCAAATAATTGCCTATTCCCAATTGTCCAAGAATTGGAATTTGAAGGAAATCGGGACGTTGTTCTCTCAATAAATCAAACGGACTACTACCAAATTTAAAGTCACCAAGGTGGAATCCCACCAACATAGAACTGAGCGCTATTTGAGCAAACGCAATGATTGTCATTGTGCTACGCTCCCATTTCTTTGAAACTTTTATCAGCACCAAGCCAATCACAGCATTCCAAAATAACCACAAAAGGAAACTTCCCTCTTGTCCTTCCCAAAAACAGGAAATCATATAATAAACGGGCAACGACAAGCTGCTATGTCGCCAAGCGTAATAATATTCGAAACGGTGATTGAAAATAATTGCAAAAAGGATGACAAATACTGCAACGACTGAAAATGCGTGAAGGTAAAAGCTTCTTCTTGCGAATTTAGCTTCTTGGTTTGAGTCATTTCTTTCCGACCTAAAATAGAAAATCGTAGAGAGTATAGCGGTCACAAACATAAGAACAACAAACAGTTGGCCTAAATTTCCAAGCCAAAGCCATTCTCCATTGAATGTGATAATTTCTGATTTTGTTTGCATTAAATTGTTAGTTAGTCTTTTACAGGGGTGTCTTCATATTTTGAAGGACATTTACTGAAAATGGTTTTTGCATGAAAGTACGCACCTTCGCTGCTTCCAATGATTAAGATTTTCTCTGATCTCTCTAAATCTTGAGGCTTTGGCTTCAAGTATTTCACCATTTTTTCAGTTCCCAATGAATCAATTGCAGAAAAAATAAGCAAATTCGGATCCTTTTGTGGATCGTATTGAATTTCTTTTGCCTTGTTTAATTTGCAATAAACGTGATATTCTTTATTTGGATCTTCTTTTGACAATGAATCAGCTCCATTAAAAGATACTATTTGGGTTGTATTGCCATAGAGACTTACAACGGCTGCAACACCTATACTTGTTAAAATTAGCAAAGCAATATGCAATGGTTTCATTTGTTTTTAATTTGTTTTTCTAATTTTGACATTTTACGATCCAATCGCAATAAGTATGCAATGATTCCCACAAAAATCAGAACCAAAACTGTAGCAACCACATTGAATTTAGCGTTACCTCTTAGCATCTCTTTTGCGGCATCTGAAACTCCGTTTGCGTTGTTTTGCGACACAGAATCTCCCGCAAATAACAAAGTTTGAGCACCTAAAGTAATTGTTAAAATTATGCCTTTTAATTTATTCATTGTCTTCACTTTCTTGTATTTTATTTTTTAATGTTTCATAACGGAATCTAAGTACCGTTATCCATGAAAATATTAAGATCCATCCAATGACCGCTGGATAGAAAAACATCCTTAATGTATTGTCTAAATCGTATTTATTGAACCCAACAGTTCCACCAGAGCCAGGGTGCAAAGAGTCTTCCGATAGTTTTGGCATGATGGCGATCAATGCCATAAAAATAGGAAAAATGAGCACGGCATAGACCGATGAAATTCGTGCTTTTTGATATGGATCTTTGAGTGTATTTCTTAAAATTAAATAAGCCAAATACATAAACATTCCAATGGCAACTCCGTTTAACTTCGGGTCGTCTACAGGCCACCAACTTTGCCAAGTAATGCTCGCCCAAGAAGAACCAGTTACACAACCCAATATTCCGGTTAATATACCCACTTTAATGAAACTCTCCGACCATAAATCATCTGTAAGATTTTGTTTACTCAGGTATTTGATTGCAAAAATGACAGACATAAACATCAAAAACATCATTGCAAACCACATTGGAACATGGTATAACAGATTTCGAATGCTCTCATTCAATATTGGTCTGTTCGGGAATCCCAATTGAACATCCTGTGACTTCAGTCCAGCACCAGATTTATTGCCGTTTCCAGCAAATTCTTTTGCTAAAGATTTACTTGAAATACGATTACTCAAAAGAGTGTCAGACAAATCTTTATCAACCCAAATTGCATCTGGGAAATACATCCAAAATTCTTGTTTCCCATTTCCCCCTAACACAAATACATCGTACAATGCCGATGGAGTTGAATCACCAAGTTTCACTTCAATCGTTCCCTTTAATAATCCCTGTTCAACTGAATGAATGTCATTGGATTCGTAAATTTGATTTTCTTTTTTTAGAAGGACTTTTGAGGCTTTGAAATTTTCACCGGGGTTGTATACATCAAAAGAAATATCTTGAACCGTATTTGATTTTATTTTGAATGTGTTAACTCCTGTAATACCTGTTTTCAATGGCAAAAACAACCCACCAATGAGCACATAAAGCACTAGGAGAATTCCTCCAATTTTCATCAATAGGTATTTTTTTGAATTATTATACATTTTTCCTGCGCTTAATCTCAGTGTCAATCAATCCCAACTCACGTCCCATTTGACCAGCAACACTGCTATTCTCTTGCGCCCTTCTAGTAAGGTAAGGAATCACAGCAGTTACAGGTCCATAAGGAACATATTTTGCAACATTGTATTTTGCATGAGATAAATTGAAACTAATGTGATCGCTCATTCCAAGCAATTGAGAAAAATAAACCCTTGTATCGGTTTTATCTAAGCCCTTTTCCGACATCAATTGAACACCCAACATTGAACTATTTTCGTTGTGTGTTCCTGCACAAATACTCACTTTATCGGAATTTTCGATACAGAATTTCAACGCTTCGTTGTAATCTCTATCGGTACTTTCTTTGTTTGGTTGAATTGGATCTTGATACCCAAATTCTAGGGCCCTTGCCCTTTCTTTTTCCATGTAAGCACCCCTTACCAATTTGAATCCTAAAAATCCTGTTGCAGATTGAATTTGAGCTTTCAAATACGCCAATCTATCGTGACGATACAATTGTACAGTGTTATAAATCAATGCCTTTGTGGTATTGATTTCTTTCATGGCTTGTTCTGCAAGTTCATCTATGGCCAATTGTATCCAAGTTTCTTCAGCATCTATAAACAAACGAACATCGTTTTGTTGGGCATGTCTACAAATATCGAAAAACCTATCTTTGCCATTCTCCCACAGAATTTGTTCAGAAGCATTTAAATCAAGACTCGAAGAAACCTTTTCAAGCACATGTGAATCAATGATTCCAGTGACTTTAAAAACTGCAAAAGGAATTGAAGCATTGCCATGGGCCATGTCGATTGTCTTTTTAATTTCAGCAGCTGTAGATTTGAACACAGATTCGCTTTCTTCACCCTCAACAGAATAATCGAGAATTGTTCCAATTCCTGAATGTGCGAGTTGTTGAATGGCTTGACTGCATTCTTGGATGTTTTCACCACCACAAAACTGCTTGAAAATTGTGTCTTTAATCACAAATTTAAATCCCAATGAAACGGCAATTTTCGCTAATCCTGGACCCCATTTTAGCAAAATCGGATAATCGAATGAACGAAAAAGTAAACGAGCCCTACTTAAATCCTTATCGGTTTTATGTGCAAAAGCTGTTGCAGTATCCTGAAAAGAGATGTTTGAATTCACCTGCATAATCCTTTCTACAAAGTAACGTCAAAAGGACGATAGCAGAAAGAAAAATCTTCGAAAAGTGCGAAAAATATTCAGTAAACTTCTACGAAAATTGCGTTATATCAATCTCAAATGTAATTTTTCAATCACCGTGGCTAAATCCTTGTGTTTTTTCAAGAAATAATCGAGCTTTTCTTTATCGGTGTAAGGCCTTTTTTCAGTTTCTTCAACTGCTCCCATCACAGTGATCACATTGTTAATGGTGTTTCGAGATTTTTTAATCAAAAATTGCAACATTGGTATCCGAAGATCTTCCATTGCCAACTCTTGTGCTTTGCTAGAAACGGTGAAAACAACTTGTTGTCCCTCCAAATGAAATAAAATCGACTTAATAAGACCACTCACTCTCGAACTTTGCGTTGAGGAGAATTCTTCCATCATTTGATGAATGCTAGGAATTGGTTCATTCAAATCTGCTACCGGAACATCTACCTCAATTGGCTTAATTTCTATACTTTGGTTAGGATTGTCCGTTTCAGATTGCGCACCAATTTCCTTCTCTAATTTCTTTTGCTTGAAGGTATTTCGATCGATTTTACCCAATCGCGTAGCGGTAACCTTTTCTTCAATATGTTCCTTGATGGTTGGAACTGCCCTATCCTTTACAACCGCAGTATTCACTGGGGTTTGCTGAGGTTGACTTAAAGTAGGATTAGCTAATTTTTTTTTTATATCCTCCAAAGTGGGGATTTCCGAAATAAATTGAGATAAATGTGCAAGCTTTATGAGCATCAGTTCAATGAGTAACCGCGGATTCCGACTAAACTTGTATTTTTCATCGGTTTCGTTGGTGAGATTTAACGCATTGATAATGAGTCCTAAATCAAGCAATTTCCCTTGTTCGAGGTATTTAATTTTGAAGGCTTGAGAAACGTCTAGCAATCTAAGCGTGCTTTCGTCTTTACAAACCATAAGGTTTCTAAAATGTTGAGCCATTCCTGAAACGAACAACGACCCATCGAATCCTTGGTTGAGCACATTGTCAAAAATCAACAATGCTTCAGCAATATTCTGAGCAATCAGTTTATCCGTTACATTGAAGAATGTATCGATATCAAGAATATTTAAGATTTCAACTGCTTTTTCATAGGTTACCTCGCCCCTTGAGAAACTCACCAATTGATCAAACAAACTTAAGGCATCTCGTAAACCTCCATCTGCTTTTCTAGCAATAAGATGCAAGGCATCATCGGAAGCCACAATATTCTCATTTTTGGCAATCATCTTAAGGTGATCAACCATGTCTGAAGCTTCAATTCGATTGAAGTTAAAGACTTGACAACGACTTAAGATGGTTGGAAGGATTTTATGTTTTTCGGTTGTTGCTAAAATAAAAATTGCATATGATGGCGGCTCTTCCAAGGTTTTAAGAAACGCATTAAAAGCGGCGGTTGACAACATATGAACCTCATCAATAATATAGACTTTGTATTTTCCTACTTGCGGCGGGATACGTACTTGGTCTATCAGATGTCGAATATCATCTACCGAGTTATTTGAAGCAGCATCCAATTCAAAAATATTGAAAGCAAAATCTTGTGTAGGATCTACATTTTCACCTTGAACATTGATGACTTTGGCAAGAATTCTGGCACAGGTAGTTTTACCAACTCCTCTCGGACCAGTAAATAAAAATGCTTGGGCCAATTTGTTACCGGTAATTTCGTGCATCAAAGTTTCGGCAACGTGCTTTTGACCCACCACATCGGCAAATGTTGAAGGACGGTATTTACGGGCTGAAACAATGAATTGTTGCATGGTGCAAAATAACTCTAATATTTTGTTCTAGGCAACAGAACTTTTCAACGCTTTAAAACTTTAATCAACATTTTTAGAGATTCTTTCCTTTTTCTCATTATTTTGCAGTAGTTATGAATATTGGAGATATTTTAAAGCCCTTTCAACTAACGAGCACCAGCAATGAAATGGTTAGCTCTTATGATTTTTCAGATAAATACGCTTTCCTCGTTCTTGTAACCTCAAATCATTGTCCTCACGCACTCGCTTATTGGCCAAGAATGATCAAGTTAGCACATATGTTCGAAGAAGACAATCTAGGTTTTGTGGCTATTTGCGGTAACGATGCATCAGTTCAACCACAAGATAGTTTCGAAAATATGAAACAATTGGCAACTCAGTTTCGCTTACCATTTCCATATTTACATGATGAATCACAAAGTGTTTTAAGGGACTTAGGAGCTCAAAGAACACCAGAAGTTTTCTTATTTAATCAAAAAAGAGAATTGGTCTACAAAGGTGCAATTGACGATAGTTGGGAAAATGAAGCCACTGTGATGAGTGTTTACCTTGAGGATGCAATTGAGTATACATTAGATGGTATCGACATCGATTATCCCGAAATTGATGCTGTTGGTTGCAGCATAAAATGGAAGTAAATGACAAAAGTAGCCATCATCACTGGAGCAAGCAGCGGTATAGGCCGCTCTTTGGCACTCAAAGGTGCTGAACTTGGCTATCATTTGTCGCTCTTCGCCCGTAATCTTAACGCGCTAGAATCCCTCAAAAATGAAATTCAACAATTTTCTTCTGTGGAAGTATTATTGGTAAAAGGCGATGTAAGTATTGAAGGAGATTGTTCCAACCTCATCAAGCAAACTGTAGATAAGTTTCACCACATTGATATTCTCATTAACAATGCGGGCATTAGTATGCGTTCGTTATTCAAAGATGTAGACTTAAATGTGATAGATTCTTTGATGAAGACTAATTTTTGGGGGACAGTTTATTGTACCAAATTTGCACTTCCCTACCTACTGAGTCGAAAAGGCACTGTGGTAGGTGTTTCGTCTATTGCTGGATTTAAAGGACTTCCTGCAAGAACAGGATATTCTGCGAGTAAATTTGCAATGCAAGGATTTCTTGAGAGCTTAAGAGTTGAAAACCTAAAAACTGGCTTGCACGTTCTCATTGCTTGCCCTGGCTACACCAGCTCAAACATCAGAAATACGGCACTGAACGAAAAAGGTGTGGCACAAGGCGACACACCTTTGGATGAAAGCAAATTGATGTCATCTGAAAAAGTAGCCATTGAAATTTGGAGCGCAATTGAAAAACATAAAAGATATTTAATTTTGACATTGCAGGGCAAAATGGCTGTTTTCTTGAATAAAATTTCTACTAAATTAACCGATATACTCACATATAATGTAATTAGTAAAGAACCAGATTCACCATTTAAATAAATTTAGAGTTTAGGGTTTATGGTTGATTGTAAATGAATCAGTTTCTACAATATTGATAAAACTCAGAGCAAACTTTAAACTCTAATCTTTAAACGTTAAACTCCAACAAAATGAATATCAACGAAATCATCACCGTATTTTTTACACTTTTTGCTGTAATCGACATGTTAGGATCAATTCCTATTTTGGTATCTTTAAAGGAAAAAATTCCTGATATCAATCCTGGCAAAGTCACTTTGGCATCAGCTGCCCTAATGATTGGATTTTTATATGTTGGAGACTACTTCCTCAAATATTTGGGTATCGACATTAAATCGTTTGCTCTAGCGGGAAGCATAGTGATGTTCATTTTAGCATTGGAAATGGTTTTAGGCATCGATATTTTTAGAACTGACCCCAATACACCAAGCGGCAGTATTGTGCCGGTTGCATTTCCCATCATTGCAGGTTCTGGAACATTAACAACGATTTTGTCTTTAAAGGCCATTTACGATAAAAGCACCATATTAATGGGTATTTTACCCAATGTATTGTTAATTTTCATTGTGTTAAACACAACAGGATACATTGAAAAGAAAATAGGAAAAGCCGGAATGATTACCATCCGTAAATTTTTCGGAGTGATATTGCTTGCAATTGCTGTAAAGTTGTTTAAGGGGAATATTTAACCCAAATACAACGCGGTCATTTGATCCACAATTCTTTTGGAATCAATTTTATTTAATAAAATTGAGCGTTTTTGTAGTTGTTGGATTCGAGTTTCATCGTTGGTTAATAGCACCAACTGTGATGCCAGTTCTCGTTCGTCATTTGGATGAAAATACAAGGCTGAATCCCCTGCCAATTCTGTAAAAATGGCATTCCTCGATACTGCCATTGGCAATCCCACTGCTGCAGCTTCCGCCAACGGAATTCCAAATCCCTCAAACAAACTCGGATACACAAAAGCAGACGCGTTTTTCATCAGTTCAAACAATTCAGCTTGCTGAACATTCAAAATTATCTCTACCCTATCTTGAAGTCCTAACTGATTGATTTGATTCTGAATCACCGCTGTCATTTCACCATCTAATCCAACCAATTTCAAATTCCAATCATGCTGCTTTTTCGACAATTCAAAAGCTTGAATGAGCGTTAAATGATTCTTGCGTTTTGTGAAACTAGAAGTGTAAATAAAATACTTTTCTTTATTCAAAAAATGAGCCGAATGCTTGTAAAATTCAGTATCTACAGCTTGATATACGACTTCAATCTTTCCTTCTTTAACTTTATAGTGTTTTTGAATCTCACTTGCAGTGGCCTCACTTGTAGCAATGACTTTATCGGCTTTTGCCAATGCAAAACTTGTTTTTAAATGATAAATTTTCCGATCAAAAAATGGGTAATAATGTGGAAATTGCCTGAAAATAACATCGTGAATGGTCACCACTTTTCGAATATTTTGAGGGATATCAAATGGCAATTCATTCGATAATCCGTGAAACACCTCAATTTTTTCATTTGTAATGGACTTCCCCATACCCCAAGTTCTCCAAAGTTTCGAATTTGAAGTTGGATAAACAATTGATTCACTGGTGTTTTCAATGAACTTGGGAACAAAAAGTTTCAATTCCCAATTCGGTTGAAATTGATGCAAATCGGCAATCAATTTTCTGGAATAGTTTCCCAAACCAGAAGCATTTTGATAAAACCGCTTTGCATCAAATCCAATACGCATTATACCGCTACGTTAAAGTCCCTCAAAGCCTGATTTAACGAGGTTTTTGTATCTGTACTTTCTTTTCTTTGTCCAATGATCAAAGCTGCAGGAACATAAAATTCACCACCTGCAAATTCTTTTTTAATGCTACCTGGAATCACCACACTTCTCGGAGGGATATATCCTCGAGGCAATTCTTCACCAGTATTTACATCAAACACTTTGGTACTCATTGTAAGGGTTAAGCCAGCGCCTAAAACCGCTTCCTTGCCCACATGTACACCTTCAACCACAATGCATCTGCTTCCTACAAAACAATCGTCTTCAATGATCACTGGAGCCGCTTGAACTGGCTCTAAAACTCCTCCAATACCAACGCCACCACTTAAATGAACGTTTTTACCTATTTGTGCACAGCTACCAACGGTGGCCCAAGTATCAACCATTGTTCCTGCATCTACAAAAGCACCAATATTCACATAAGATGGCATCAAAACCACCCCAGGAGAAATGTATGCCCCATGACGGGCAACAGCATGAGGAACAACCCGAATGCCCAATTCTTTGTAGTTCTTTTTTAACGGCATTTTATCGTAAAATTCCATTGGACCAGCATTCGAAACCGACATTTCACGGGTTGGAAAATATAAAATGACAGCCTTTTTAACCCAATCATTCACTGTCCAAGTGCCATCAGCATTGGGTTGAGCAACTCTTAAACGCCCTTTATCTAATTCTTCAATAATGTCTTCAATGATTTTAACATTTTCAACACTTTTCAACAATTCGCGATTATTCCAAATTTCTTCAATAATTTGCTGATGATTTTGCATGATTTTATAATTTATGCAAATTTGCAAAAGAAAATTGGTAAACCCTCAATGAAAACATATAAATTATTCTCTGCATTGGCAATCATGGGATTCATGAACGCCGGAATGTCACAAATTCAAACAGATGTATCTCCAATATTGGCTGTAGACAAAGCACCCGACAAGAAATTTGAGATCTCAGATTGCTTCAACCGTAAATATTACCCTACAGGACCAAAAATGTTCCAATACATTCCTGGTACAGAATATTACACCCTATTAGAAGATAATTCGCTAAACGTTTACAATGCTAAAACCAAAGTAAAGGCTAAATTTAATATTGGAAGTAAATCTGAATTAGTTGATTTATTTCAGGGCTTTATCAAATTAAATCCTACTGCATCTTATAAAGAAGCAAAAATCTCAGGAATTCCAATGTTCAAATGGTTAACTGCCACAGTTCAACCAAACTCCATAAAAATACCAGCTTATTTCCAAGTTAAAAACGATATTTTTATGTTTATCCTAAATATCGAAGGAGATAAAGTGAGCAGATACTTTGCACATTATGCAACCTTGCCCGAAAATATGGAAGCTCAAGAAATCACAGAGTACCTAGGCGCACAAGTCATTGAAGGATTACCACTTAAAAACACAGGTTTAAATTTAGCTTATGTAAGCGACAACAATATTTATGTGGATGGTTATTCTAAAGACGCCATTAAAATCACTTCTGATGGAGGAAAAGGAATCGTTTACGGACAATCAGTTCACAGAAATGAATTTGGCATTAATAAAGGTCTATTTTGGGCAACAGATGGCTCAAAACTGGCATTCTACAGAATGGACGAACGTAGGGTTACAGATTATCCTTTGTTTTCAATCACAGAAAGACCCGCTAAACCTTCTACCATTAAATACCCAATGGCCGGCGATAGCAGTCACACCGTAACAATTGGAGTTTATAACTTACTTACAAACAAAACCATATATTTAAAAACGGCAGGTCAATACGATCAATACCTTACAAATGTAACTTGGTCTCCCGATGGAAACTCTATTTATGTTGCCATTGTAAATCGCGAACAAAATGAAATGAGTTTGAACCAATATTCAGCTCAAGATGGTTCCCTCATCAAAACTTTGTTTACCCACAAACACCCTAAATACATTGAACTTGAAAATGGACCTCTCTTCATTCCAAATTCAAATACCGATTTTATTTGGCAAAGCGAACTCGATGGCTTTAATCACCTTTATTTATATTCGAAAGGACAATTATCTCAGATTACTTCTGGAAAATGGGAAATTACCGATGTGTTTGGATTCGACAAATCTGGTCAATACCTCATCGTGAATTCTACCCGTAGCAACAAAGCAGAAATCAATTCTGAAGATCCAACGAGTCGTTGCCCTCTCGCCATTCAATGGTCAAAGCCTAAAAATGCACCGATTATATTATTTCCAAACCATACAGGAACTCACAACATTATTCCAAATATTGAAGGTGGATTTATTGGAAGCATTTTCTCAAATTTAACCACGCCTGGATTGACTATATCGTTGAATATCGATGATAGAATCAAAGAAACAATTTCACGTAAGTTGAGTTCAAAACCTGAATATCAAATTTTCGCCTCTACAAATCCTATTGAAGATTTTATTTTGGGGGACGTTAGCTTGTCGCAATTGAATCACAAAGGAATTACATTGCACACCCGTACTTTCTTCCCTCCAAATTTCGACAACTCTAAAAAATACCCAGTTGTGGTTTATTTATATGGTGGTCCTCATGCTCAAATGGTCACCAATTCTTGGCTAGGCGGAGGACAATTGTGGATGCATTACATGGCTCAAAAAGGATATATTGTGTTTACGGTTGACAATAGAGGTTCTTCACACAGAGGACTTGAGTTTGAGAATGCTACACACCGTCAGTTGGGCACAGTTGAAATGGAAGACCAATTATTCGCACTAAATTATTTGAAAAACTTGAATTATGTAGATTCGAATCGAGTTGGAGTTCACGGATGGAGCTTTGGTGGATTTATGACGACTTCTTTAATGACAAGAAAGCCAGGTGCCTATAAAGTTGGCGTTGCTGGTGGACCGGTGATCGATTGGTCACTTTACGAAATCATGTACACTGAGCGTTACATGGATAAACCTTCTGAAAATCCTGAGGGATATGCTGCCAATAACTTATTAAACCATGCGGGTAATTTAAAAGGTCGTTTGCTCATGATTCACGGTGCCGACGATGATGTTGTAGTTTGGCAGCACAGTTTAAAATTTGTACAAAAATCGGTTGGTGCTATGAACACAAATTTAGACTATTACGTTTATCCAGGGCACAAACACAACGTTGTGGGGCCAGACAGAGCGCATTTATATAAGAAGATTACACAATATTTCTTCGATTATTTATAAGGGAAATTGCAAAAAATAGATAAAGGACGCGATTTATCGCGTCCTTTTTTTGTTTATATTTGTATAAATCCAATTTTGGGGGAAAAGGAAAATCCATAAAACCAGTGAAGAAGAGAGATTTTACAATTGTTGAATGCCCCCGAGATGCCATGCAAGGCATTTCAAAATTCATCCCTACCAATCACAAAATTGAATACATTAAAGCATTGTTACAATGCAATTTTGAAGTTTTAGATTGTGGTAGCTTTGTAAATCCTGAGTCGGTGCCTCAAATGGCAGATACCAATGAAGTGATCACTGCAATTTCAGAAATTGACACCCCCACTAAATTATTGGTCATTGTAGCCAATGAGCGTGGAGCTTTGAAAGCGGTGATTCATCCTAAAATAAAATATTTGGGATATCCATTTTCACTGAGTGAAACGTTTCAACGCAGAAACACCAATTCTACCCAACAAGATGCATTCATACGTCTTGCCAAAATTCAAGAAATTGCGGTTGCCTCGGGCAAAGAAGTAGTTGCATACATTAGCATGGCATTTGGCAATCCGTATGGCGACGAATACAATGCGGAGTTAGCAATGCAATGGGCCGATAAAATTGGAAGTATTGGCGTTAGAATCATTAGCTTAGCTGATACCACTGGGTTGGCAAATGTGAACGACATCCAAAAAATTTATTCGAATTTAATTCCTCATTTTCCACACATCGATTTTGGTGCACATTTTCACGCAAAAGCATTTGATTGGGAAAAAAAGATACAAGCTGCTCTAGATGCGGGTTGCACTCGTTTCGATGGTGCACTTTTGGGTTTTGGGGGATGTCCTTTCGCAAAAGACGACCTAACCGGCAACATCCCTATGGAGCATCTCGTGAGTTTCTTAAATGAGCGTGGATACATTCAAAACGAGTATGGTATAGATGCTAAATTATTAGGATTAGCAAATGAAGTTTTCAATTTGCACTAGTTTACCGGGACATTTGTTTAACGTTTCATAAGTTTAAAAAATGTGAATCCTGTTAAAAGATAGGTCATAATCTCAGTGCGGAGTTTAAACTTTTCTGTTATAGATTCAGAATAAAATAAAAAGCCACTTTTCAGTGGCTCAAGGTTAAGTGAAAGTTGTTTTTAGTATGCTAAAAATAACTTTCACCAAATAGGCATAAGATGGAAGAATGCAATCATACTGCAATTAAATTCAATAATATATTGAAAAAATCTTGAGTAGTTCTCTTTACATAATTTTCTGCAATCTTAATAATTCAATAATAATGTCGAGCTTTTGAAGCAACACATCATTATTGTCTGAAGTTCTAGCTGGAATAATAATAGCCGATGGATTAATATCGCCATTCTCAGTTTCAAAAAGATCTATTGGGCTTACTCCCAATGTCACACAAATTTTCTCCAAGGTGTCTACACGCATTGTTTGCTTTTTAAGCATGTAGTGAAACCCTTGTTCACTCAAATCACACAACCTCGCCAATTCTTTAATTGGAATTCTCTTAGAGGCAGCAAGATTTTTGATCTTGTTGTAATCTAACCTACTCACGTCTTTTTCTGTTTAGTTTTAGTTTGGTTTTTTTCGTTTAAACGGAAAAACTCAATACTATAAACTATGTTTGATTGCATTTATTTTATGCAACTTGAGAAAGTTTCAAATATAATTGTCAAAACAAATGTCAAAACCCATACAAGTCATTGATAATCAACAAAATACAACTTTATACTTAAGCACAAATGTGACAATTTAACGACCAAAGCTAAAATATTTAATAGTAAATTACAGATTTCAATAACAAAACCCATTCACATTCAAAAAAACAAAGACTAGTAGGTGAAAAAACTGTAATTCTACTTAAAATCTTTTCTTGGTAAGCAATCCCGTAATGGTTTCTTTGTAATTTTTGCCAATTGGAATTTCAATTTCTCCATCTAACACAATCGCGTTACTTTGAATAGATTTAATTTTGTCAATGGCAATGATATAACTGCGATGTACTCGAATAAAATTTGAACTTGGTAGGCCTGTCTCCATATTTCTCATTGTTTGCAATGTTACCACTCGCTTTGTAGGCGATATCCAAATTTTTACATAATCAGCAAATGCCTCTATAAAGTAAATGTCTTTGAATAAAATCTTTTGATGTTCTCCATCTACTTTAACATATACATAATCGTCGATTGTATCTGCAATTTCTGTATTGTTTGAACGGTATTCTAAATACTCCTCAAGTCTTTTAATGGCTTTGGTTAATCTATCTGGAGAAATAGGCTTCAACAAATAATCTAGGGCTTCATATTCATATGCATCAGCGGCAAAATTTGGATGTGCTGTTGTGAAAATAACAGCGAAAGGTGCAGGATATTGAGATTGAATGAAATCTAAGCCCGTTTGCCCTGGCATTTGAATATCCGTAAAAACAACAGTCGGTTTTAATTCTGCTAATTTCTGACTTGCATCTATAGGATTGCTAAATTTGCCAACTATTTCAATTTGTTTGAAGTTAGACAATAAACCTTCTAATACATCTAAAGCCAACGGCTCATCATCAATGATTACTGCTTTAATTTTATTCATCATGAATTATTTATTTTTAAATCAACCTGATAAACACAATCTGAAATACTTGAAATCAATTCATGCTTACCGGGATATGTTAAAGTTAGTCTTTTTTTAATATTTTGCAACCCTATCCCACCCATTTCTTTGCTTTTCTTCGACGGATTGAATGAATTTTCGATAAGGAATCTGAAACCATTTTCAATTGCATTGATTTGTATTCTCACAAACCTTTCCTCCGACAATACAGTTTCTGAGTGCTTAAATGCATTTTCAACCAAGGTTAGCAACAACATTGGCTCAATATTTTGGTCCTTGATGTTCTCATCTACCTCTACCTCTATTTTTACCAAATTCCCAAGTCGTAACTTTTCAATTTCAACATAATCCAATATATGCTGTATTTCTTTTAAAATTGAAACCTCCCCTTGCGAACTTTCATATAATACATACCTCAAAATATCAGACAACCTCAACACCACTGTAGGCGCCAAATCTGACTTTTTCAATGTGAGGGCGTATAAATTATTCAATGAGTTGAACAAAAAATGAGGATTGATTTGAGCTTTTAAAAATTTCAACTCAGTTTGCAATTGTATTTGCTGCAATTCTTTCTGAGATTTTTGGTCTTTGTACCACTGTTTGATGAATTTCAAAACCATGGTCATAACCACGGAAAAAAGCACACTCAACGACAAAAAAAACAAAAAGGCACTAGACCACACCAAGCTCTGCAAATCTTTGTTATTAATAACCAAATGCGCTAGAATAGCCAATGGAAAACATATCGAGAAGATCGACAATACAATGGCAACCAAATACAACAAATAACTTTTGGTAAACAAATACCTTGGCACCAAATAATATAGATTAAAATAAGAAACCAAAGCATGCATTGATAGAAGGATGGCAGAATCTATTATACCATCCCACCAACTCTCAGACCATTGAAAAGTAATTGAATAAACAAATGAATAAACTATCCAAAAAATTAAATGATCTAATTTGAAATTTAGAGCAAACCTTTCGAGCTTCGAAATATATATGGTAACAATTCTTTGCAATAGCAGAATTCTATTTACCTATATTCCGAATCATATCAAGTCCTAACTCTAAAAATTTGGTAGGACTGATAATTTCAGGACTAGATTGGGTGAACTTCTTTAATAAACCAGTCGGGATTTCCTCAGTAGTGGTATGCAACGAAAAATAATAACGAGCTGAAGTAAATCCAACAACATTTATCGCTATTAACGCAATGATGATGATCAGTTTCTTTTTTGCCTTGTTATTCATTTCCATGTTGTTTAATCAAAAAGAATGCCAATTTTATACATAGACGTACATTCCTGTTAGAATGTTACAGATTATCGTAAAAAATATTGAATTATTTTTGATTGCACTCCAATCAACAAGCTATCAATTGAATTCCATGACTTTTTTTGACGAATTGCCATTTTGTCAGTCTGTAAAAACTGACATGACAGAGAGTCTATATATACCGTCGTACCTGTTAAGTTAGATATAGCATTACCTGGATGATTGGATTCAAAAAACGACCTTGAATAAACGGCCTTTTTATCTTTACGTTGGATGATTAAATGATGCAGGGATTGATAAATATCTGATTGCGACACTACCCTGTTGTTTACTTTCCCCTTCCATTTAGGAGGTAAAATCTTTCCATAAAACAACAATGGAATATGGAAAAAATTTTGATGCCATTTGGAGGTATTTTCTGTATTTAACTCTTTACCATGATCAGCGGTAATCACAAATAAAGTGTTATCAAAGTCAGGATGCTTCTGCATTTTTGAAATAAAATTCCTCACTGACCTATCTGTAAACCTCATGCAATAAGCCATTTTCTCTTTATTCGTAACAGCATTTTTAGGTGCCAAATCATAAGGCTCATGGGTGCTTAAAGTAAGAATGGTGGCAAAAAATTCTTCCTTTTCTGATTTTAAATTTTCTGATACAAAATCAAACAATGCATCGTCATGAACGCCCCATTTTCCTTGATGGACAGATTTTTCGGCAACAATATTCTTCTCTCCAAAAATAGACTCAAAACCATTTTGTTTTAAATAAAAATCCATATTTGAAAATCCTAAATCTCCCCCGTAGTAAAATTTGGTTTTATATCCTCTCTTTTCTTTAAACGCTCTAGCCAATGCCGGTAGTTTGTTTATTTTCGAGGGATGATTGATCATGTTTTGCCAAGTTTGTCCTGGCCATCCACTCAATATGCTTAACAATCCCTTATCCGTTCTATCTCCATTTGCATAGACCCTCGTGAATGCATAACCTTCTTTTGCTAAACTGTCAATAAATGGCATTTCATTGCCATCATGTCCGCCAAAATAACCCGACATTTCAGCAGAAAATCCCTCCAAAATAATTAAAACAACATTTGTACGTTTATCCCAATAATATGGAGGAAAGTCGGGCTCAGTATCGGCGAAATATCGATTCAAAATTCCTTTATTTTCTGGATAATCCAACAAATGTTGAATTTCAGATAAATTACCGGCTTCGGTAATTTGATAAAAGAAGTTCCACAATGAATTGGTGGCCACACTATT
>JACCDJ010934605.1_pt1 | contig 20415 bp, 22 predicted proteins | sample 7444481 | NCBI WGS metagenome assembly JACCDJ01 (sample SAMN15323435, study PRJNA562643) | freshwater metagenome | isolation source: river surface water | place: USA:Blue River Watershed | collected 2017-08-15 | reverse complement strand
CTCGCTATCACGACGAGCGCGAACCGATGCGCTTTCCGACTCTTCATCGACCCGAATTTGAAGCTCAATCGGACGGCAACAGACATCACAATCCGAGATCGTCGATTGCACCGCGCCACCTGCCGGATCGACAAAAAGCGTGATCCACTCAAAACAGTACGGGCATTGAATTTCTGTTTCTAAGTAACTCATGCGTCTTTCTGAAAACTCCAAGCGAGGAACCGGCTGATTTTCTGCCCCTGCGCCATATCGATGGTGCGGTACTCTTCGACATCAGCTCGCTCGAGTGCTGCGTAAAGAGTCTGGAGGTGGGACTCCTTCGAGATCAGAATCGTAAACCAACGGATCTCTTTTCCGAAGCCCACGCTCTCTTCGATCATTTTTTGAGCAAAAGCTACTTCACCGCCTGGGCACCAAAGTTCTGCCGCCTGACCGCCGAAATTCAAATGCTGACTTTTGCCTCGCCCCAAGTTCCGCCACTTACGCGCACTTCCAGCGAGTGCTTCCGCTTGAGACGAGTGAAACGGTGGATTGCAGATCACCGCATCGAACTTCTCGCCCGCTCGAACCACACCGCGCAGAACCGAGCGGTGGACTACTTGCTTTCGAAGCTCGACTCCTTCTTGAATCTTAGGATTCGAGCGAAGGATTTTTGCGGAAGATTCCAGAGCCGCCGTGTCGATATCAGCTCCGACAAAACTCCAGCCGTACTCTCCGCGCCCAATCAGGGGGTAAACACAGCTCGACCCGACGCCAACATCCAAAACCCGAACCCCATCTCCCCGAGGAATTTCTCCCTCATGAGAATCCGCTAAAAGATCGGCCAAGTAGTGAAGGTAATCGGAGCGTCCGGGAATCGCAGGACAGAGATATCCCTCTGGGATGTCCCAGCCTTGAATTCCATAAAATGACGCCAGAAGCGCCTGATTCAGGGCCTTTACGGCGTCCTCGTCAGCAAAAGGAATAGAATCCTCACCCCGAGGAGTTTGAATCACAAATCGACTGAGGCGAGGACTCGCCTCCAGAAGCTTCGGAAAATCATAGCGGCCCTGGTGACGATTGCGCGGGTGAAACAACGACATGCCGCCACCTTACGCCAAAAACCGGCAAAGAAGAATGCCCTAGGCCGTTCTGCTGGTAGCCCTTTAGCGAAGGGCTTCACGCCAGCGCTCTTCGGCCGTCTTGCGAGCGAGAAGGCACTCGTCCTCCGAGAACCTCCAAACCGTGTTGGCCGATTTCATCGAAGGGTACATCATTCCGGGCCGAAAGTGCTTGGGAGTCGTATCCGGAACATCCCGGTGAACGAGTCCTAATACATGGCCGAGTTCATGAGCCAGAACGGTGCCTTCGTTGCGAAACGGCTCGTTCATAAAGATAACTGCCGGTAAGTCGGCACGTGTATCGACTTCAATTGAATTCAAAGCCACACCGGCACGAGCCGAGATCCGGAAATCGCCACCTAACTCGCCATACCATTTGTTTGTGTAAACGACTTCGAGTTGCCGGAACTCAGGCAAAATCCAAGCAAGCTCAACCAGCTGATCGGGGCGTTTGAGTGGGCCTTGAATCGGCAGGTACTGAAGGTCCAAGACCCTCTCGGTTTCCCAAAAAAAGCCAATTCCGCACTGACTCCAGATCCGATTCACTCGAGTCAAAACCGCATCTTGGTCGACCTGGACAGGGGGGCGAGCATCGGATGTGACTCGGGTTTTCCGCAGAGCTAGGCACACCTCGGCTACCCCGCAAGGGCGACTCGATTGGGCTTCTGCGGCCGTCGCCTGAAAAACGCCTCCAACCTGCAAAAATAAAACCCACCCCAATATGGACCGTGAAATTCGAAGAAAATTCAACTGAGACATCCGAAAAGTACCCCCGGCACGATTCATACGAGAATTTACCGCGTAGCGTCAAACTGAATCCAAGTCACTTCAGGCCAGCCCACGGGAATCTCCAAAAAAACCTGACTTCCCGTAGACTGATCAAATGAGACTCACGCCCAAGCCCGACTCGTTCGCCCCTGCCCTGCTCATTGGCGCTCTGGCCATTGCCCCAGCCGCCCAAGCAAGCCAGGTCCTCGTCACCCAAGCTTCGAAATGCTTGACCGAGCTCCATCACGGATCGGGACTGGATCCGCGAGAAAACCACCTCGATATCGACAGCGAATATGGAGACGGGGGACGCGGAGCTTTTACCTTTTTAGATTTAGAAAAGAATCACCGCGGTGACGTGGGATTTTATCACTTCAATCCTCACCAACTACCTTCAGGCGCTTTCTGCGCGATCCCCGGTGGATTGCCAACCACCCAGAAGCCCGTGCTGATCGACGTCATCATGGCGCGTCCCGCTGACGAAAAGGATTACCTCCTTTCGGTCACCTCAAAAACGCCTCGCATGGTTTGGGTGACGCCTGATCAAAAAGTCACGCCCCTCGGCCCGAAAGAAAAAGTTCCGGCCAAGGACGTTCTTCGTGCCATTTGCAGAACCGAAGCTCACCCAAGCGTCATGACTGCACTCAAGCGCCAGATCGTCCGGATCTTAAAAACCGTCGGAGTGGGCGCAAGAAAAGCCACGCAGCGCGAAGGAACACAAAGCGACGGCATCAACCTAGTCCTGACCCAGTTTCGCGGAGCCTTAAAAACATGCGCGGCCATTCCCGATGCTGCTGTCCAAAAGGCAATCGCTCAGGCAAAAACCGACCTTGAGCTCAATGTGACTCGCAGGGAAAAGAATCCAATTTCCGCTCCGTTATTACCCCACTCAGGGCTGGGCGCTCCTGAGGCGAGTGCTGACGAAGCGGCGGAGTAAAACCTAACAAGAGCATCCCACCTGCCCTTCCTGGCAGCGGCGTTGACAAGCTCGCTTCCCGAGCGGTACCCCAAGCGTCCATGGGGAATCAAAAGCGGGTGTGGAAATTGAAATTCATCGTCGGCTTCGTCCTGGGACTCGTGCTTGCGCCACCCGCAAGTTCAGCCAGCGCCACGATCGACGTTCCTGGCGTCTCTAGGATGCTTAGTCTCGAAGAGCACCTTCGAGTTCAGCAAGTGATCGAGAGCGAGATTTCTCCGATCGACGTAGCTGCCGGAGCCGAGCTTTTGCAGCGCCTGAACCAAGGTAAGATAAAAGCTTGGCTTAAAAAGGGGTTTGGCTTTACGAACCCCATGAGCGGAATCATCGCCATTGCCGAGCCTTTTCTCAGCCTAGAAGGAACCGTATCGGGACTGAAAGCTCGAAAACTCAAATCCATGGATGGGCTTTTTCCCTACTTTGAGCCCAAAATGCCCCAAGCTGTTCGAGAAAAGGCGAGCCAGATGTTTCTCGCTTCGATGCTTTTTCACGAAAATATCCATTGCCGCCAAGGCCGACGCTATTGGGTCATTGGAGACGTTGCCGTACTCGCGGCCTCCAACGTCTCGACTCTTCTGAAAGGCCCGAACCCCATGGAACTCGAAGCCTATACCGAGCAACTCGACTACTCCTGGAAAGTCGAAGAGCGTTGGAGAAGGAACCGATCCGAGAAAGTCGCAAGCTTTGCCAAGATTTTAAGCGAGATCGTCGAAAAATCTCTCCACGCTTATCAGTAAGTTAGAATCTGAAACTTCGAACTGAGCTGCGCATTCAAACTCAATGGTGCTTCGAGCAGCCAGCGTAGGCTTGATAAATTCGATTACACTCTTCTGCGTCAAACTGAGTTTGGCATGTCTTTAAGCATGCTTTCGAATCATCGTTCTTTTGCACACACCGCAGAAAACTCAGAGCAGTCTTTGTGAATAGAATCTGATTCTTCAAAGCATTGCAGTGTTTCGGATTCAAGTGCCCCGGACAGAACTGATGATAGGCGTCTCGGTAGCAGCGAAAACCTTGGGTGTAAGCCGAGTACTCGTCCATGCAAGCGGATATACGAAACTGATTTTCAAAGCTCCGCGCATGATCGCACTCATGCAAAAGACTGCAGCGAGCCATGACAAAATCGAAATCAGGACGCATCGCTGGGATTTCTCCGCAACTCGTTCTTTCGTCAATCCCAGGCACACAGCGAATAAAAATTCGCTGCCTTAAGCTATCAAAGCATGCACGGGCTTGGTCGGAAGCACAGTCTTCTTTCAAGTTTCGCGAGCACTCGATTTTCACCCAAGCCCAGCTCGGCCCGGGAGCAAGCGCTCCAAAAACCATTAAAACCAACCAAAAAACCCGCCCCACGATGAAACCCTCACGCGCTTTCAACGAACGGGGAGGATCGGACGCACGGAAGTGCTCGACTCACGCGTCTTCACGACGATCCCGCTGGGACGAATGATTCGGGCTTTGGGCTTCTCGTGCGCAGGCTCGCTCGGCCATTCCGCAGAGGTATCCTTTTTCGGCCCGAGGGACTTCTTCGACTCCAAGCGCTGAACTTTCGCGACAAACGCTTCGTCGCGTTCAGTGACGAAGTTGATCACTACCCCTTTTCGACCCGCGCGCGCGGTACGACCTGCTCGGTGGATGTAATTCTCCATTTGCTGGGGCAAGTGGTAGTTGATCACGCGCCCCACGTGCTCGACGTCGAGTCCGCGTGAAGCCAGATCAGTCGAAATCAGAAATTGAATCTTTCCTTCTCGGAAAAGCTTCAAATTCTTACGACGCTCCATTTTGTCCATCTCGCCGCGGTAAACAGCAGCGGTGTGACCCACTTTTTTCATTTCGTCGGCGAGCTTGTCGCATTGCTCGCGCGTATTCGTGAAGATCATGGTCCCACCTTCAACCGAAGTCTCGAGAAGCGACTCAAGAACCGGGAAACGCTTCCCATTTTCGATCGAGAGATTTCGAGTGGTCAAACCGGAAACCAGCTGATGGCTTCCTTCACTTCGAATGACTTCCGCATTCGTGAAAAGCTGGGAAATCAGCTCCTGCACTTTGGGTGGAACGGTTGCCGAGAAAAGGACCATCTGATGATGGGGCTTGCAGTCGCCCGAGATCCGAACGGCGCTGGGTAAAAATCCTGCGTCGAGCATCTGATCGGCTTCATCAAAAACCAAAACCCGCACGTCGCTGAGGTTCACCAACCCTCGGTCGAGAAGCTTGATCAGGCGCCCGGGCGTCGCAACCAGAATATCGAAAGCACCACTGACGTTTCGCTTAGCGACGTCAAAATCGGTTCCACCCACGACACTTCGCACGCGAAGACGGGTGGTGTGAGTGAAGGGCTTAAAAACTCGCGTCACCTGCTCGCCCAGTTCGCGCGCAGGAACCAAGATCACCGCGCGAGGGTGCCCTTCTGCCTGGACCAGCGAACCCGCGTTTTCTAGGGACTTCAACTGATGAAGGACCGGCAAAGCGTAAGCCAGTGTCTTGCCACTACCCGTCTCGGAAATTCCCACAACCGATTTACCCGAAAGCAAAGCCGGCAAGGCGCGCGACTGGATATCCGTCGGGCGAACCAGTCCTTTTTCGGAGAGGGTTTCTTGGATCGACGGCAGAAGTTCAAGGCTCGTAAAATCTTTCATTTCGGGCCGAAACCTAGAACAACCAACCGTTCTTGTCAAAAATTAAACAATCGAAGGAGAGGAAGAATGGCGGACCTCCACGACCCGAAAGCCCTCATTCAGGGCCCGATCCAGCCAAAATTCCATTTGGTCTCGGTTCGCGACGTCCAAATTGGCATCCCACTCATCCAAAAGAAGAATCTGCGCTGCACGCCGGGAAATCACCTCTTTTAAACCTGCAACCTGGCGCTGACCGGTCGAGCCAGGGGCAAGATCACTCCCCAGAGCCAGCTGATGATGCGCGGGCAGGAAAAAGGCCTGTTCGCCCAAGGACTCCTTCAAAAGGAGGCAGACCGAACTCTTTCCGGCCCCGTTTTCGCCCCTTAAAGTCACCCGGGGACTCCGATTCAGTCCGTCCAGAATATCCTCGAGACCTCTCACCTGCAGCCCCCTCGATTCGCCCTCTAAGCGCATCTGAAGCTTCGGGTAGCTCACCCGGCCGCCAATCGACGGCGCATTCAAGGCAAGTGATTCACTGAATGCCGTCCAACGCCCCGAGATAGCCCCCCACTCCATGCTCCGCTTGAGAAGGTTGTGAGAAGCGTTCATCACCATATAAAGCCGCGGCATAATCACGACTAGAGCTAACTGCTGCTCAGGGGGGAGCTTGCCCGAAAGAAGGCGACTCACCAACAAGACTAACGTGGGAGCAACCATCAGCCAGCCCGACAAAGTGGAGAATACCTGCAGATGAAGGGTCTGAGTTTGATCGTCCCGGAAGTGCTTCAAGAAAGCTTCCCGAAACCGACTCCACCAAAGTTGATGGGAGTGACGATTCCCCAAGGAGACATTATCCCAGACCTGCATCCTTTGATGGGTGAGGCCAAGGCGACTTTGCTCAAGCGCCTGAGCCAAGCGCCCCATTTTCTGAGCCTGCGCTCGCACGAGAATAAAACCCAAGAAGAGACCCAAACTGTATGTGATGAATAGGGTCGAGTCGACCACCCAGGCCAGGGCCAAAACCGAAAGTCCCGCGTTCAGGGTCAAGACCACTAAGTCCTCCCCAAAGAGTGTCAGGTCTTGAATCAAGCTGGGGCCTTCCTTCGTAAAAACAGCAACGTTGGAGTCCCGGATCTGAGAGTCATTCCAAGCAGCGGGCTTCCCAAACCACCGCTTCTGAAAGGCTCGAGAAAACCTTTCCTCAGCCTGAAGAGCCCATGCCCGTCGACTGAGAATCATCAACCCTCCCGGAATGTAGGGAAGCACGAGCGCAGCCGAGTAAAGCCCAAGCCAAACTCCGACCTGAGCGCCTGCGTGAATAGCGCCGACTAAGCGGGCCAGAAAAACGGTGGAAAGCGCAACCAGGCTTTGCTGAATCACCGCCCAGAGCAAAGTCTTTCCCGCTTCCGGGGTCAGAACTTCCCGAAGTCGAAATGAAGATGCTTGGTTTTCCCGATGAGACTCACTCTTTTCGTGACGCATAATCTGCCCCCTTCAGCAAGGGTCGGGCCAACCAGAAAGTTCAATGGAAAGCGCTCAAAATAAGTCCTGTCACGTTTCCATGAAATTGAAGTGTAGGTTTTTCTAACCTCAACTGTAGGCACTCCCCTACACTCCATAATTCCCTCGACACTGAAAGCGGCCCGCTGCTAACCCCAACCGCCATGCTGCTTCGAAATCGCTTGAGCGAAAACCATTACGAGTGGGTCCTCTTCGACGCTGATGACACCCTTTTTCGCTTTGATTCCTACTCAGGCCTCAGAAAGCTTTTCTCATCCTACCGTGTTGATTTTACTCCGGCTGACTACCAGGCCTATCAAGCCATCAACCTGCCGCTCTGGGGGGAGTATCAAAATGGAAAAATCACTGCCGAGACTCTGAAGAAGCGCCGGTTTGAAGCTTGGAGTGAACGTTTGAAAGTAGATGCCTTAGAATTGAACCGAGGATTCCTTCTCGCGATGGCCGATCTTTGCACCCCGATGGATGGCGTAAAAGAGCTCCTCTCCATGCTTCATGGAAACACTCGGCTTGGAATCATCACCAACGGCTTTGTTGATCTTCAAGAAATTCGGCTGGAGCGAACAGGACTCAGGTCTTTCTTCGACTTACTCGTCATTTCAGAACAGGTAGGCTTTGCGAAGCCAGAACCCGAGATCTTCCAATATGCTTTTGAACAAATGGGACAGCCGGCCCGTCACCGTATCCTGATGATTGGGGATAACCCTCACTCGGATATCTTAGGCGGAAATCGAGCAGGGATCGACACCCTTTGGGTTAACGCACGAATGATCGATTGCCCCGAGGGAGTGCACCCCACCTTTGAATTGGAAAGCCTCAAGCACTTGACCCAGGACGTGAATTGATCTTCCGATCCTGCGATAAACTCCAGCCATGTCCCAAAATCATCGCGCCCCCAATGAAACCCATCACTCCGACCACGAGAAGAAGCGCATCCATCATCGGCCAGTCTAAGAGCCCCCAGACGGAAGCTTGATCCCACACTTTTAGGAGCCAATCTGAAGTGGGTCTCGTCCCCGGGAAGATGCCACGAACACGAAGGGTAGAGTCGAGGGCGAAAACGGCATTGGGATGCAGGAACCCCGCCTCACTGCTTCTCATCGGGTGAAAATCAAGGACCTGTAAAACACGCGCTATATTATCGGAGTTCCCCAAGAGAATTCGCCAATCTGAAGGAAGCTGCTGTGCCTTACGGAAGCTCGCCACACCTTCGGCAGTATCTTCAGGGTCAAATGACAAAAGCACCACCCGAGGACGCTCCTGGAGTGGAATTCCTTGAATTGCCCCCTTCACACCTGCAGCGATCGCCGCACAAGTGTGCTTGCAAGACGTAAAAAGCGGGGCCACCAAGAAACGTTTTCCTTCGGACCGAAGCTCGACCAAAGAAAACGGCGCACCCGACTCGTCCCGAAAAACTGCGTCACCCGGTAGGCGCTGGCCGACGACACGGGATTCCAGCGGCGGTTCAGGAAAGTCTGGGTTCGCTTTGGCTTGAAGGTGGGTAACCAACAAGGAAATTACGATTAAAACTCCCTGAATCCGCTGCTGGACTTTCCGCATGACTGTGGACTCCTGCTAAAAAGGGGTTACCTGAATCACCGATTCGCTGAGGTCTGAATGGGAATCGGTGAATCAGGCTGGAACGGAACCGCTCCGGGCACTTTCCCTCGAGCAATGTCCACAAGCGGTGGAACGTAGGCCAAAACCAGCATCACGACAGCACCGACCAAAAAGGGACGGAAGTTCTCGAGCACCGGCACTTTCTCGTCGTGAAGAGGTTCTGAAGTTGGAAAATTCAACTCAGGCTTTTCCACGGTCTTCTTGGAGAAGATCATTTTGAAAAACGCGATGAAGTAAAACACCATCGCAAGCGTCATGAGCGTCCCCCCCACAGCGGCCATGGTGGTGCTAGAAATCCATTCATGCCGAAAGAGGGGGGAATCGGGGTTTGTGTAACTCAGACCCAAGTTCGTGCGACGCGGCTCTCCGCGAACGCCTCCCAAGAAGAGCCCAGACGACATGATCAAGATTCCAACCATCCAAAGGTAAGGCACGGAAAGCCGGAGTGCAGGCGAACCCAACGGTTTTCCAGTGAGCTGGGACACCAACATCAAGGTCATGCCGATCAGCGCTAGAAAGACCGGACCTGCTACCGTCATGTGAAAGTGAGCAGGCATCCACGAGGTATTATGGACGACCAAGTTCATTTGGTAGGAGGCGTTCACGATTCCCGTGATTCCCCCGAAGATGAATAAGATCAGGCCACAAAACAGGTACGAAAAGAGCCAATCGTTCGCCGAGAAATAAGGGAGTTTTCCCCACCAAGCAAAAAGCCCTCTACCTCCGCGTTCACGCGCTCCATTTTCCATCGATGCCGCGAGCGTAAAAGCAGTGAGCATGCTGGGAATAGCGACGGCAAAGGTCAAAACCCCATGCAAAGCTTTCCAAGCCGTTCGAATGCCTGGGTCGGAATACTGATGGTGAAACCCGATGGGAGCGGAAAGAACCACAAACATCATGAACGCAAAGCGCCCCGCGAAATCGGAGTAAAGGCGCCCACCCGAAAGTTTCGGCAGCATCGTGTAGTACATGACGTAGGCCGGGAGCAGCCAGAAATAGACCAAAGGATGGCCAAAAAACCAAAAGAGCGTTCGCGCCAGAACTACATTCACCGTTGAAGTCCAGCCGAGCGACCAAGGAAGAAGCAGAACTAAAACTTCATAAGCCGCCGGCAAAGTCGCGATGAACCAGACAATGAAAGTAGAAAGAATTCCCACAACCGCCAGAGGGGTTTTCTTTCCAGGATTCTCTGATCTCCAGGCTTGGTAAGCCGGAATCCAGCTAAAGAAGGCAACCCAAGACCCGACGATCAAAGACGCCACGCCCAAGTAAAATGCGGGATGCGCTTTCAGAGGTGGGTAGAACGTGTAAAGCACCGTGGCTTTTCCCGTCAGCATGGCCCAAGCGGCTGCGAGTGTTCCCCCAAGCATCAGAGTGATCGAAATGCGTGCAGCGAGGTCGGAGAGTTTTTTTCCTAGAAAGTAACTGACGAGCACGTTTCCAAAAGCCACTGCAAAGAATGTCGTCAGAACGACTGCGTTGATCGTGCCATGAAGAGTCAGCCCCTGATAGTACTCGAGGCCCAGAAACGAGCTCGCCCGGATGAAACCCGCTCGGTAAAGAACCTGAAGAAGGCCGTGATAAATCCCCAGAACCAAAAGGGTGATTGGGAAGAACAACTGAATCAGCACCACGCGCCTGAGCGTGTCGGAAAGCTGACGAAGCGGCTGATTCAAAGACAAAGTTTGTGAGCTCATTTTTGCTCCTTCAAGTAGCTAATCAAAGTTTCCAATTCGTCATCTGCAAGCGGAAGTTTCGGCATCAGAGGCTGAAAGCCCGAGACGATTTTCTTGTTCGGATCCAAGATCGATTCCCGTAGGTACTCTTCAGTCACTGAAATCTCGCTTCCGTCGGACAGCTTTTCTGCGCGCCCAAAAATCTTTTGAAACGACGGACCCACCAGAACTTTTCCGTCCGCGCTGTGACACCCGATGCAACCCTTGGTTGCCAGGAGTTTTTGCGCTTGAGCGGCCACGATCGGCGTGAGCTTGCTCTTTTGAGAACCACCTGATGGAGCCGCGCTTTGAGCGAGCGGCACGGGAATGATCGCATCCGGTCCTGCCGACTCGCGCACTCGGATGACTGCCGCCATGTTCTGGTGCCCTGCCCCACAGAATTCGTGGCACACAATCGGGTAGTCGCCTTCGCGAGTGACTTTGAGCTTTGCAAAATTCACGGCCCCCGGAACGGCCATCAAGTTCACGTTCGTACCGTCGATGTGGAACCCGTGATTCACATCCGCGCTGTGCAGATAGATCAAGAGCTCGGTCCCGGGCTTCACTTGAATCTCGGCAGGCTCAAAAGCCCACATCTTGGCCAGGTACTTCACTTCTACCTGTTGGTCCCCTAAACGCTTCACCGAGGCTTCTTGGTAGGGGGCCACATCGGTCACGCAACCCGGAAGATCCACCCCTCGTCCCCAGTACAAATAAGCCAGGACACCGGCCGAGAAAGTCAGCACGCCAATGGCGGACAGAAGAACTCGCTTTTCCTCAATTCCCACGTATTTCAGCATCGTCTTGCTCCCGACTCCCGCTTAGCCCTGGCGCGCGGCTACGAGGTAGGCCATGCCCATCCAAACCGCCCCGTAAAAAGCGAGAAGTGAAACAAAGAAAGCGATCGCACCTTTTGGAACCATCTGGATGTCTCCTCTTCCTGCGCAGCTAATGCAAAGCACAAGCCAAGCGGCTAAAAGAGCTCAAGTCTCCCATTTCAAACCACTTCACGTTTCCGTGACAATTTCACGCGCAGCAGGAACGAGACAAAACGCCCCAGCAACCCGACGCGTTTGTCCCATGCTTGCAATTCGCAAGTAACGGGAGCACGAGTAGAGCAGCATGAATCTTTCGATCGACCCTCAAAACGTTTTCTTCCGCTGCGTAGAAGACTCCAGCGAAGCCATCATGATCAGCGATCCGCGAGGGATCCTTCAGTACGTCAACCCCGCTTGGGTCCGCACCTATGGCTACACTCAAGAAGAAGCCATCGGAAAGACACCGAGTCTTCTCCACTCAGGCCTGCACTCGAAAAACTTCTATCAATCGATGTGGAAGGAAATCAGTAGCCAGGAAACCGGGCACTGGAAAGGAGAACTCATTAATCGGTGCCGAAGCGGTGAACTGATCCCAGTGCTCCTCACGATTACTCCCGTCAAATCAGCCGATGCAAAAATCATCGGTTACATGGGAGTCGCCGTCGATATTCGATTCAAAAAGGAGCTTGAAGCCAAAGTGGCCCATCAGGACCGACTGGCTTCGATTGGGCTTCTGGCGAGCGGCATCGCTCATGAGATTGGAAATCCGCTGAGCGTGATCCGAGGTCGCGCAGAGCTCATTCAAAATGAATCCCTCAGCGCTTTGGCAAAAAAGGGAGTCGACGTCATTTTGAAGCAAACGGACCGGATCTCTCATCTGATCCAGTCCCTTTTAGGTTTTGGCCGCAATTTTGGAGAACTCCAGTTGGAGTGGGTCAATCCGGCTCCGGTCTTCGATGAAGTTCTTTCGCTCGTGGGAGAGAATCTTCGGTCCCAACTTGCGAACGCGCGCTATGAAGTCGAGCCGGGAACAAAAATCTGGGCGGATCGATCCCGCCTGCAGCACATTCTCCTCAACCTAACTCTGAATGGGACTCAAGCGATCCAAAAAGCGATCTCAGAAGGTCGTGACGGAACCCACGAACTCGTCCTGACCGCAAAAACCGATCCGAGCACTGGCTGCAGCTTGGTTTCTGTTCGCGATACAGGCTGCGGAATCGAGCCCACGCTTCTGAAGGAAATCTTCAAGCCCTTCTTCACCACCAAAGATGTCGGCGAAGGAACCGGATTGGGCCTCAGTATCGTTTCTCAGCTTTCCTCAGAAATGGAAGCACAAGTGGAAGTCGAAAGTACAATCGACGTCGGAACGCAGTTTACGCTTCGATTTAAGCCAGGGCACGCAAGCTCTGGGCAAGCCTAATTGCAAAACTGGGGTTTGGATCCCCCTTTCCGATCACTCAAATCGGGTGCGACTCGCGTCCGCTGCGCTCGATTCGGAGTCGTCAAAAGTCGAGTCTTCTCGCACCCAGCCGGCCTCACGCTCCTTGCGATACAGAGTGCGACGGTTGATGCCCAAGATTTGCGCGGCTTGCTCTTTCTTCCCGCCTGTTTTTTCTAGAACCATCCGGATGTAACGCAGCTCGAGCTCGTCCAAAGTCGGAAAGTCCCGAGTGCCGGCGGCGAAAAAATCGTCTGAGTTCGCAGGCACGGAATCAGGAAGATCGACTTCATCCACCCATTGGCCCTGACAAAGAACCACCGCGCGTTCGACCACGTTTTCTAACTCCCGAACGTTCCCTTCCCAGCGCAGGCTGAGAAGTCGTGTCATCGCCCGACGCGTGAAGCCTCCTACTTTGGAATGATTGGCGGCAGCGTACTTTCTCAAGAAATGATCGGCGAGAAGCGGGATGTCCTCGCGACGGTGCCGAAGCGGAGGAATCACGATCGGTATCACTGAAAGGCGATAGAACAAGTCTTCTCGAAACAGCCCCTCTCGGATGGCAGCTTTCAAATCCTTGTGAGTAGCGGCAACAATCCGGACGTTCACTTGACGCCCTTGAGTCTCGCCTACCGCGCGGACTTCGCGCTCCTGAATGACCCGCAGAAGTTTGGCTTGAAGCTGGACATTCATGTCTCCAATTTCATCGAGAAAAAGAGTTCCCCCTTCTGCTTCTTCGAAGAGTCCTTTTTTTCGCTGATGTGCCCCCGTGAAAGCGCCTTTGGCATGACCAAAAAGCTCGCTCTCGAGCAGGGATTCAGGGATCGCCGTGCAATTGATCGCGACAAAGGGGGCCTTCGCCCGCGGGCCGCGACTGTGAATGGCGCGCGCGATGCGCTCTTTCCCGGTTCCACTCTCCCCGGTGATCAAAACGTTGGCCTGTGCTTGAGCCACGCGTTCGACCAGATCAAAAACCTGGTGCATCGAGGGGCTTTTGCCGATGATTCCGTCCAAGGACCACCCCTGGCGCATCTCGCGAACCAAAGCGGAATTGGCGCGGGTCAGCTTTCGATGTTCAAGAGCTTTTTGAACGATGACTGCGATCTCAGCCAAACGAAACGGTTTTACGACGTAGTGAAACGCTCCAAGCTTCATCGCTTCCAGGGCAGTTTCAATACTTCCAAACGCTGTGATCAAGATGACCGGAATCTCAGGGCGGAGTTCCCGCGTCAGCCGCGTGAATTCCAGTCCGTCCATCTGCGGCATTTTGATGTCGGAAATGATCAGATCGAGATCGCCCGCTTCTTGATCCGCAGCCAGTGCGCCTCCCGGAGCCAGGGCTGCAAGGGCGGCTGGGGCCGATGAGTATGCAATGACCTGATACCCATCGGCCGCAAGCGAATCCTCTAAAAGCGAGCGCATCTCCTGTTCGTCATCAATGATAACGACTCGGCCTTTCAACGGAGGGGTTACGCCGGCTTTCATCGGAAGGGATTCCTTCAATCAGTGTTTATAATTGGAATCCAGGATCTCGCCCAGAACCCGCATGCCGTCAACGGCCGTGAAAATCCCCACCACCTTTCCATTATCCTGACGGACAATGGCGCAGCCGTACTTGTGTGCTGCCATTTCACGAGCCACATCAGCTGCGGGAGTATCGGGACTCACGGTGTAGGGATCCGGGGTCATCACATCTTCCGCAGTCAAGCGATCGGCACCCTCGAACGAGGAAGCCAGCTTCACATCTCGGTCGGTTACCACCCCCAAGAGGTGGCCTCCTTCAAGAACGGGGAGATGACGAATCTGATTTTCGCGCATCAAACTCACTGCGTTCCCAATCGGACTGTCACGCCGAATCGAATGGGGCATCGCGGTCATGTACTTTTGAATCAGAGGCATGTTTTTCATCGCTGAAAGGTTCCTTTCCCTTGCCCTCTTCAAAGCAAGCCCGGTGCCGAACCGAGCCAACTCAAAGCGGCAACCGACAAAAACCTTAATGCCCTGATTTTATGAGCTTTTAAGCTTTGGCTTCTCGAAGAGCGCTCGCATCCTTCCCCGGGCAACGGGCCGCCACGAGGCACATCGACCCGCCCATGAGACAGTTTGTCTCGAGCGCTCGCTTCGACTCACCAGTTCCAGGCAGCAAAAGTGTAGAGCGCATGAATCATCCGGTCTTCGCTCGTGGGCCGACTCACCCAAGCATTCAAATAGCCTACTTCCCACCAAACCGAGTCGCTCACCCGAAAGTGACTGCCCAGGAAAACCCGGTTCTGATCAAAACCGCTCGTAGGCCCCCGAGGTACCGAGTTCAAGTGAAAGAAAACCTCGTCACTGACTGCGAGCTTCCCAAGCCCCCAGGTCTCCGGGCCGACCGAGATTCCGCTCAGCCAGCGAAACATCTGCCGAAGACGATGGGAAGTTTGCTGTGAGGGATGAATGCGCCTTTGCTCTAAACGAGTGCGTAAAATGATTTTTGATAAGGTTTCATGCGGCGTGAATTCCGTTTGAAATTGTTGCCACAGTCGATTTTCCATCTGAAAGGTCGGCGATAGCAACGGAGTCCAAGCGTAACCCAAAGCCAATGTACTCACCCCGTCCGACAATTTGCGGATGATCGCGGGCCGAAGGAGGAAGCGTTCCGTCGTTCCGGGAGAAAACACGGCCCGATCATTGATCCATCGGAAACGAGGCTGAGCCTCCAAATAAAGGGACCACTGCGGCGTGAGCTTTCCTTGGGTGAAAAAAAGGTGCCAACCCTGGAGCTCTGGCTCAATGGCCTTCGCCGCTCCTGGCATCCCAGGAAGAATCATCAGAACGACTGCAAGAATCCGCAAACCAGAGTTGAGTCTCATGACCCGCTGTCTACCACTATCAGAAGGACTCGACCAACCCCGGGTCCAGCCTTAGAATCAAAGCATGAGCTTGACTCATCCCTGCCAGCAATGCGGAGGATGCTGCGCGTTTTTTCGCGTGTCCCTGCACCTATCTGAGACGACAGCGCCCCAGAATGCCGTCCCCAAGGAGTGGACCGAAGCCCACCCAAGCGACCCTGAGCAGGTCAGCTTGCGAGGGACGGGTGATAGCCCCGTTCGTTGTGCGGCACTTCAAGGTGAGCTCGGAAAAAGGGTTCATTGCGCAATCTATTCCGTGCGCCCCAGCGCCTGTCGCGAGTTTTGGCCAAGCTTTGAAAATGGCCGCCATAATCCGGCTTGCGATGACGCGCGCGCCGCGATCGGTCTGCCCGCTTTGACGCCTGAGTCCTGGCAGACGAGCTGAGATCACGCGCCGCAGGTGTCACTGCTCTTGCATTCGCTCCCTGACGAACCCCACCCCAATCGAGGAGCACCACACTATGGCTAACCTACCCAGCCTCTTTCGCCCCGGAAGCCTTTGGAGCCGAAGAGACACTCCATTTCAAGAGATCAATCGCCTTCAACGCCAGATGGACCGCATGATGGATGAATTCAGCAACTACTGGCCCGAAGAGTCGCGCTTCTACGGCGCCGCTCCGGTCGCTGGCTTCGCCCCCGCTTGCGATGTCGAGGACACTGACACTCACACTTTGCTGAGCTTCGACCTACCCGGAATGAAGAAAGAAGATATCCGGATCGAGATGTTCGAAAATGAGCTGCGAGTGTCGGGTGAACGCCACGAAGAGCACGAGGAAAAATCGCGCACTCGCACCCAAGTGGAACGCTTTCGCGGAAACTTCTATCGTTCATTCACTTTGCCGGCCGGCATCAAAGCCGAGCAGATCGAAACCGAATATTCGGACGGCGTGCTTCGCATCGCGATTCCCCACGTTGAGGCGGTTCTTGGAAAACCCATCGCCATCGGCCAAGGAAAGCCGGGTTTCTTCCAAAAGCTTTTGAGCGGCAAAAAGGAAGAATCCAAAAAAGTGGCCTAAGTCAGACCCAATCTGGGTTCTGATTCAGGTCCTGAGGCACGATCGGGCGCAGCCCGAGACACGCTCCGGAAATGTTGCGTCGCTCCTCCCCCCAGGGTCGGACGCAGCCAGCCCAAGCGTGGCTCGAGCGGCAGGCGCCCGATCGGCCTTCAGGAGCCGCTGAGTTCATTTCTGAGACGCTCGAGCGCTTTTTCGAGAGCAGGCCCGACGATCTGGTCGCTTGCGCGAATGCCACGAAAAGTCGCACTGAGCGGCGAACGGCGCGCATTCCAGATCCAGCGAACTCGGGTCCCTTTGGACTCCGAAACAAACAGGATCTCGTTCTGAGATTCTCCCTGATCTTTTCCAAATACGACGCCACTGAGTTGAATGCGCCGCGAGGGAAGCTGATCTGAAATCTTGAGCGAGCCACACTCGCACCACTTTGAAACCCGCTTCGCATCCAAAAAAGCCTGAAAGATTTCTTCAGCGGAGGCTTGAATCAGTCTTTCGCGAACCACTGTGACGCCTTGAGGACGAATACTCGCCATCGCACAGAACCAGAACCCACCCGCTGCGACGGTCCAAAGCCAACCTTTCCAGCTCGAAGTCCGTCCATCATCACGAATGAAATCCCACGGTGGACGAGAGTCGTCTGGCATGAGCTCAGTATGAGGCAATCTCAGCCTGGTTCCTCATAAAAAACGACCTTCATTTTTGCCTAGTTTTCGGCTTGGAATGAGCGATCGCCTGGGATTGAATGGAAACATGACTACAGCCCCTCCCTCCTCTCTCTACGACATTGCTCTGAAAACCTTGGACGGCCGCGAGACCACTCTTCGGGAACACCAGGGCAAAGTTCTCCTCATCGTCAACGTCGCTAGCCGCTGCGGATTCACTCCGCAGTACGAAGGACTCGAGGGCCTCTACAAGAAATTTCGCGATCAAGGCTTAGTGGTCCTCGGTTTCCCGTGCAACCAGTTCGGAGCGCAGGAACCTGGAAACTCGACTGAGATCCAAAATTTTTGCTCACTCACTTACGGCGTGAGCTTTCCTATGTTCGAAAAAATTGAGGTCAATGGCCCGGGAACCCACCCGCTCTATCAAGCACTGAAAGCCTCGAAGAAGGGCCTCCTGGGCAGCACTGGGATCAAGTGGAACTTCACCAAGTTTCTGGTGAATCGATCCGGCCAGGTCGTCGATCGCTTTGGACCGATGACAAAGCCCGAAGCGATCGAGCAAACGATCCAAAACCTTCTGAGCTCTTCGTGACCCTCACTTGGCTCTGGAAGCTCCACTCGGCCTGCGTGTTTTTCATGTGCGGCGTGATCTGGGTCGTGCAGTGGGTGCACTACCCCCTGATGCGTTACGTGGAGCCCGGGCGCTTTTCTGAATTTCACGCCGCCCATAGCGCACGAATCACGGGAGTTGTTCTCGTTCCCATGATTCTTCAGTTGGTCACGGCAGCCGGCCTACTTCTCAGTCCGGATGCTCAACCAGGGCCTATGAATCGCGCTCTCGCCCTAGCCCTCAGCTTCGGCGTTTTCCTCGCCACAGCCCTGTTTTCTGTTCCTTGCCACTCCAAACTCGTAACCGGTTTCCAGGCGAAGGCGCACCTTCGCCTGGTCCGAACGAATTGGATCAGAACCGCCCTTTGGAGCTTTCACGCTACTTTATTGCTGATCTGACTGATCGCTTTCAGCGAGGGAACTGACCGCGTTTCAAAACACGCCCCGTGTCGTAGGTGTACTTCACGCCGTTCAGTTGGATGGTCCCCGTCTCTTGATCAAAAGCTCCGGTTCCATTCGGTCCCGAGCCAAAGACATACTCAAAGCCGGAGCCCTGAAATTCAATCTTCCACTGCCCGTCCACCGACACCAAGGAGTCTTGGTTCACGTTCGTGCTGTTGGCGGACGACACCAGCTTCACCGGGACAGCCTTCATGCTGTTCAGCTCAAAGCCACCGCAAAGTTCTGACTCCAGCGTCAGGAGGTACTGAGAGGCTTCTGCGGTGGGCTCGATCATGAGCTTTGCCTTGCAGACGCGCGAACCCAGATTTTGAACCAACGGATAGAATTTCACCGGTTGGCCCATCACTCCGCGAATCGGCAGGACTCGAGGGAGGACCTCCGTTACCGGAGGCTGCTCGGGGTTGGATCCGCCGCCTTGAACCGGAGGACGGCTCGGACCGCCGTTTCCTGGACCTGGAGCACCCGTTCTATCGGAAGCTCCCGGTGCAGGGAGGGGCTGGATGATTTCGGACAGCACATAGAAATATTCGGCCTGAATCCTGGAATCCGCTCCCTGGAAATCGATCCAGATTTTTCCCGACTCCAGCTGACCTGACTTTTTTCCGTCGAACCGAATCGACCCAATCGGAATGAGTTTTTTTCCGTCGTGATCGATAGCTTCCAGACGATCGGTGTTGATTTCCTCGTGATTCGCAGAGGCGATCAGTTGAAAATCTTGCTCCTCATAGCCACGGCTTTGGTTCGAAAATTCCGCCAAAGTCACTTTTACGCGCCCCAACTGGAGAGGAATGATCCGGAGCTCGAGATCGGGAGCATCTCCTGGCTTCATTTCCGCGGACTTAGAAAGGTGGAAAACGAGAACTTTTTGAGAAGCGACGCCAATCGCCGCAGGATTTCCACCCATGCCCGGGCCTGGACCTGGGCCTGGACTAGGACCTGGCCCGGGGGGAGTCACCGGGGCCGCCTGACCCACCTCTGTTCCTACCTTCTTGGGTTGGCTACCAGGCTTTGCGCCGCAAGCTGCAAGTCCGGGCAGAACGAGTGCCAAGATCCAAGTACTGACTTTTCGATTCAAAGAGTGACGCATCTTTCAACTTTCCTTCGACTCAATTCGACAGAGCCGCGCCCTGAGGCTCTTGCGTGACGCCGGCACTGGACGTCTCTTGAGCTTCTGCCTTCTTTACAGCACGGTACCAGTACTCGACCTGGTCGATCGTGACGATGCCTTTCTCGACTGCTGCTGCATCGTTCTCGTCTGCCAGTTTTTCAGGATTCTTCGAATCTGCGAGATATCCCTGGAAGTGAATTTTCAGAGCCGTTTCCGAAGAATTGGCCGACTCATAGGTATCCCAGTTGTTCAAAGCGCGCTCACAGGTCGAAGTGAGCTTCATCGTTTGCTCAATCAGCGCACCTTTTTTCGGTGAGCAACCGGACTTCAGAGACATCTGAAACTCGTCGTCTTTCACGTACTGAAAAGACAGATCTCCATCGCAAGACTTGGAATCAGTCCCTTTTTTCTTCAGCTGATAAACCAGGCTTTGCTTCGAAGCTCCTCCCAAGGGCAGCCGTTTTCCGGCTTGAGTTCCCGCCCCTTCCCCTTCAGGAAGGACTTGGGTGGTCGGTTTTGTAGAGCCTTGCCCAGAGTTCACTGAATCAGGCTTCCCTACCGGCTTCAGATTCGTGCTCGGCCGAATGGACGGCTTGATTTCCGAAGGTTTCGGTTCAATGAGACCGGACCCACCGTCGTCATGCGGCTGAATCTTTTTCTTTGGGTTCACGTTCGAGCCCGTGCTCTCCCCCTGAGGAGCCTTGTCCTCTTTTTTCGGAGCTTCCGGCGGGGTCGTCTCTTCTTTCTTAGCCGGGGTCCCTTTCTTTGCTTTCCCTTGATTCTTTGGCGCGCAGCCCGCGCCAAAAACCGAAACAGAAGCAATCAAAACCAAGGAAACCAAAAACCGCGAGTGACGAAGCATGAGCGATCCTCCAAAAAAACTTTCGCTCCGGCTTTTGACAAAACATACATAAATAGTCAACAACTATTTATTCAGAATGAGTGTAGGATTTCTTGATTCAACTCGGCCAAAGTCACCGTCTTCCAGCGCCCCACCTGAAGGAACTCGCCTGAGGACTGCAGAAACACCTCGGCCGCGATCAAGGTAGCGCGATAGTCCGAGAGCTTCCGCGCTTTTCCTACGAAAAACCCAGCACTGCCT
>JACCDJ011821835.1_pt1 | contig 20422 bp, 18 predicted proteins | sample 7444481 | NCBI WGS metagenome assembly JACCDJ01 (sample SAMN15323435, study PRJNA562643) | freshwater metagenome | isolation source: river surface water | place: USA:Blue River Watershed | collected 2017-08-15 | reverse complement strand
TCGCTTGAATCGCCATTCCCGGTCAATTTCGCTGGAGTAGCCATTTTGCGCAATCAGCACAGCATCCGTCGAAAATTGGGTACTGCTCCCTACATCCTTGCCCGCCTCTAGCATGACGAGATACTTTGGTCCCAATGGGTAGAGATAGCCGACCGCGATGGTGCCTCGAAACTCGGTCTTGCCCGAATCGGTCTTCAGGGTGGACGGCAGACTGTCCAGCCCGACTAAACCCGAGTCCCCGGCAGTTGTGGCATAAGAGGCCATCCCGGCCGCCATATAAAAACCGGGCTTGTCGGTGGCCAAAGCCGGCAGAGTCGTTGCGATAGCAAGTAAAAAAACACAGCATTTTCTCCAATGCATAGTCGCAACCTCAAATTTGTTGTCGAGATAGCAATCTAGCACTGGGGTATGGCCTGGCGGATACCAGCGATGCGTTACTGCTGGTCGCTTTACAACCGACTTGTATGCATGGGGGTAAGCTCGCGTGGCATCTGCAACGCAAGGCGCGAAAAAACGACGCGGGCGCTACTTACTGCGCATCAGTCCTGCCAAACGCCCAAGGTAGTCCCGGCATCGGAGATAGTCGCCCGGCATTACGGACTGGCAATCAAGTCTGGCGCGTGCAAAGTCCACATCGCCGACGATGGCCACGGACCATTCGATATAACGATTGAGCAGGGCATCCAGTTGCGCCGGATTTGTGTGCGCGCGCCACTCGCTCTCACTGAGCTGCAGCAAGGCGTACAGTGGTGCAGGGTCGTGGAACGGTATCTGGCCCAGCGTACGAAACACGGCGGGTATTTGCTGACGGTTGTTGTCGATGATGCTGTCGATATCGGCGAGGTGCAAGCGACAGGCTATTTCGGTATGCGCGTTTTGGCAGGTATCACGAATACCGCCAAATACTTTTGAGATGGGATAGAGCGAATAATGATCCGGAAGAAAGCGCTCAATGACCTCGTGTATCCAGTCCCAGTGCACGGTAAGCGCCGACTGCAAGGTGGGTGCATCTAATACGGTCATTGCATTGAGCACAGCGCTGTCGCGAAAAGGGAGTTGTGCAGGGCGTAAAAGCACAGGTAGCCGCGCTCTCGACTTCATCGCTGCCTTGCCCTTCTTTTTCATTTGAAACGACAGGAAATCCATGTACAGGCGACATGCGGTGGGCTCTTTCTGTTGTGTGCATCCCTGTCGCATTGCGTCAAAAAACAATGACGATGATGTGATCTTCGCCCGCAATGGCACAAACATCGCCAGCGTGCGTTCTATCCGGGGCCAGTCCTGCCGTATGGCTGATTCGAACGCTGTGTCATCGCCCGCTAACAAAGCATCCAGCGGACGAGGATCCCGGTAGGGCAGGTCCGCCAGCGCGACGCTTTGTGCTTGCGCCATCAGGCAGAGAAATGACAGCCATCCCAGCGTTATCGACAGCAGATATCGTTGCAATCGCATGCGCAGCATCCTTATTCGCTCATGAGCACTCATGTCCCATGATCGCGATATCGATGCGCACTGACCTTGAGCCGTATCTAGCCGGCGATGAGCGGGCGTGTAATCAGATTTGGATAGAGCTCTTCGATGATCGCTGCACCATGCTCCAGAACAAAGTAGCGGAAGGCCTCGGCAGACGAAGAGTGATTGCCGCGATTGAGTGCGACGACGTGCCAAGCCCGCGAGATGGGCGTGTCATCAATATCGAGGATTGCAATCTTGCCGTAGGCCTTTTCCAACCCTACGGTATGCAGAGACACGAATGAAATCCCCAGATTCGCCATCACTGCTTGCTTGATACTTTCTGTCGAGGACATTTCCATCGACACGCGCGGCGTCAGGCTATGGTCGTGCAAAAACCGCGACATGATGGCCCTCGTACCCGAACCTTCTTCGCGAGAAATCAGCTCTACCTGATTGAGCGCTACTGGCGAGATGCCCTGTTGTTTTGCCAGAGGATGATCCGGGCTCGCTATGAATGCATGCGGGTGGGGTGCAAAAGCTTCAATGCGCGTATCCAGATCGGCGGGTGTGCGGCCCATGATCGCAACATCAATATCACCATCACGCAGCAGCTCGACCATCTGATCACGGTTGCGTACCTCGATTTTGATTTGCAGTCCAAAATGTTCTTCTCGAAAGCGCGACAACAATTGCGGTACAAAATATTTCGCCGTGCTCACCAGCCCAATCTTCAGCATGCCACCCTGACTGCCGCGCAGCTTGGATAGCATGACTTCGGCTTCGCGCAGGTTCAAGGCGACCCGTTTCACATACACCAGAAAGTACTCTCCCGCCGTCGTCAGCTCGACGCGTCGGCCCACCCGCGAGAACAGCGCCACCCCCAAATCGCCCTCAAGTTCCTTGATTTGCATCGAAATGGCGGGCGCAGTCAGATTTAATTCCGTTGCTGCTTTGCTAAAACTGGCATGCCGCGCCGCGCTCAAAAATATGCGGAGTTGGCGCATGCTCAGGTTTCTCAGCAGTTTTAGGCTTTTCATAATAGTAATAGATAAGAATATTTGATTAGTAGACAAATGATAGATGAATATACCTTAACAGATGAAAACTATACATTCTAGTCACCGCTTGTTCTAATGCGTTCATTCTTGACCAAGACCGTTCAATGTTGCCCGGCCGAGGATACAAACAACGCACCGGCATGCGTCCCGCGCGTCAGGCGCTTAACAGGAGACTGCAATGAACAAACCCGCCGAAGGTCGGATCACAGATATGAAAGAGCGCTACAAAGGTGGCGTTCTCAAGTACGCGCAAATGGGCTACTGGCGCCCTGACTACGAGCCCAAAGAAACCGACATGATTTGCGTATTCCGCATTACCCCGCAGGAGGGTGTGGACGCAATCGAAGCGGCGGCGGCCGTTGCGGGCGAATCATCCACAGCGACCTGGACCGTGGTGTGGACCGACCTGCTGACTGCGCATGAAAACTATCAGGCAAAGGCCTACCGTGTGGATCAGGTTCCCGGTACCGGCCCCGGCACCGACAAAGAGCAGCAGTATTTTGCCTACATCGCCTACGACATCATCTTGTTTGAAGAGGGCTCGATTGCCAACGTGACCGCCTCTCTGATCGGCAATGTGTTTTCGTTCAAGCCTCTCAAGGCAGGTCGCCTCGAAGACATACGCGTGCCGGTGGCCTATGTAAAGACATTCAAAGGCCCACCGACCGGCATCATCGTCGAGCGTGAGCGTCTCGACAAATTCGGTCGCCCCCTGTTGGGTGCCACCATGAAGCCCAAGTTGGGCCTGTCAGGTAAGAACTACGGCCGCGTTGTCTACGAAGGCCTGACCGGTGGTCTGGATTTCACCAAGGACGACGAAAACATCAACAGTCAGCCCTTCATGCACTGGCGTGATCGCTTCCTTTTCTGTATGGAGGCTGTCAACAAGGCGCAGGCAAACACGGGCGAGATCAAAGGTCACTATCTCAATGTGACTGCGGCTGACATGGAAGAAATGTATCGCCGCGCCGAATTTGCGAAATCCCTTGGTTCCAACATCATCATGATCGATCTGATCGTCGGATGGACGGCCATACAGTCCATGTCCAACTGGTCGCGTCAGAACGACATGATTCTGCATATGCACCGCGCGGGCCACGGCACCTACACGCGCCAGAAGAATCACGGTGTTTCCTTCCGAGTGATGGCCAAGTGGCTGCGTCTCGCGGGCGTTGACCATTTGCACGCAGGCACGGCCGTGGGCAAGCTCGAAGGCGATCCGATGACCGTGCAGGGCTATTACAACGTCTGCCGTGAAGGCTACAACAAGCAGGATCTCTCCCGTGGTCTGTTCTTTGACCAGGACTGGTGCGATATGAAGAAAGTCATGCCAGTGGCCTCAGGTGGTATCCACGTTGGTCAGATGCACCAGCTCATTGATTTGTTTGGCGATGACGTTGTGCTGCAATTTGGTGGCGGCACTATTGGTCACCCTGCCGGCATACAGGCGGGCGCGATTGCCAACCGCGTGGGTCTCGAGGTCATGATCAAGGCGCGTAACGAAGGCAAGGACATTATCAACGAAGGTCCGACCATTCTCAAAAATGCCGCCAAGACCTGCAAACCGCTCGAACAGGCGCTCGAGACGTGGAAAGACGTGTCCTTCAATTACACATCGACCGACACACCGGACTTCGTCGCGACACCTACTGCGTCGTAAATCAGAGACCTTACAAGGAGCATCATCATGCGCATCACACAAGGACAATTTTCCTTTCTCCCGGATCTGACCGACGACGAGATTCGTGCACAAATCGATTACGCCATCAGCAAGGGCTGGGCTGTTTCCGTGGAATGGACGGATGATCCGCACCCGCGCAACTGCTACTGGAACATGTGGGGCATCCCCATGTTCCAAATCAAGGATGGCGCCGCAGCACTCTACGAAGTCAATGCGTGCCGCAAAGCGCATCCCGAGGTCTACATCAAGGTCAACGCGTTTGACAGCACGCGTGGTGTGGAATCCATGGTCATGAGTTTTATCGTTCAGCGCCCCAGCCATGAGCCAGGCTTTGGCTTGCAGCGCACCGAAGAGGCTGGTCGCACCATCCGCTACACCACGATCAGCTATGCCACTCAGCGTCCGAGCGGCGAACGTTACTCGTCCTAAGACAGGAGCCATGCCATGAATGCGCCGACATCACCTGCCTCAATAGACTTGCAGCAAATACTGCGTGACGCCGAGGTACAGCCAGTCATCGATCAGCTCGAAAACGAGCTGATCGGTCTGGCGCCGGTGAAGGCGCGCATTCGGGAAATCGCTGCCTTTCTCGTTGTCTCGCGTGCGCGCGCGGCAATGGGACTGGAAGCGGCAACCCCAAGTCTGCACATGTGTTTCACCGGTAACCCCGGCACGGGGAAAACGACCGTTGCCATGCGCATGGCTGAAATTCTGCACAGGCTAGGCTACGTAAGGAAAGGTCACGTCGTGTCGGTAACGCGTGATGATCTGGTCGGCCAGTACATCGGTCACACCGCGCCCAAGACAAAAGAAATCCTGAAGAAGGCCATGGGTGGTGTTCTTTTCATCGATGAAGCCTACTACCTGTATCGCCCTGAAAATGAGCGCGACTACGGACAGGAAGCCATCGAAATTCTTTTGCAGGTGATGGAAAATCATCGTGACGACCTGGTTGTCATTCTTGCCGGTTACAAGGACAGAATGGATACCTTCTTCCAGTCCAATCCGGGTATGTCATCGCGTATTGCGCATCACATTGATTTCCCCGACTACGGTGAGCCTGAGCTTTTGCAAATTGCCGGAAAAATGGTCGGTGCGATGAATTATCGCCTCGATGATGAGGCCAGCAAGGCGATGGATGAGTACATTCATCTGCGCCGCCAGCAGCCGCATTTTGCGAATGCACGTTCGATACGCAATGCCCTTGATCGCGCACGGCTGCGACAGGCAAACCGCCTGTTCCAGCTGGCCACGGAGGGCTCGGTCAGTGTCACTGCCGACGACTTGTCTACCCTCAGTGGCGCGGACATTCGCGCATCCCGGGTCTTCACTGGTGGACTCGCAGAAAAAAAATAAACAGGAGGCAGCATGCATCAAGGCCGCACGACTTTATCGAAGTTCCTGATTCAGCAGCTCAAGGGGTCGCCCGAGCAAAGTGATCTCGCCGCGCTGCTGGTGGATATCGCTGCTGCCGTCAAAGCCATCTCGGCCATGACAGCCAAAGGCGAACTGGGTGGCGTGCTGGGCAGTCTGGACAGCACCAATGTGCAGGGCGAGACACAGAAAAAACTCGATGTCATGTCTGATCGGGCTTTCATCAATACCTTTTCGATGGGTGGCTTGGTTGCGGGTCTTGCGTCCGAAGAAAATGACGATCCCATAGAAATCGATCCGCAGGATGGCAGCGGTCGCTTTCTCGCGGTGTTCGATCCGCTGGATGGATCTTCCAATATTGACGTGAATGTGTCTGTCGGTTCCATATTTTCGGTGCTGAGGGCGCCTGAGGGTCGTGCGCCAGTGATCACCGACTATCTGCGTCCTGGCAATCATCAGCTCGCTGCAGGCTATGCAATCTACGGCCCATCCACGATGTTTGTGCTCACGGTCGGTAAAGGCACGCACGGCTTCACTCTGGATCGTGAAGTAGGTAACTTCATCCTCACACATCCGCATGTGCAGATCCCCGAGGACACCAGCGAATTTGCGATCAACGCCAGCAATGAGCGCTTCTGGGAGCCGCCGGTGCAGCGCTATGTCGCCGAATGCAAAAACGGCCGTACTGATGTGCGTGGACGCGACTTCAACATGCGCTGGATTGCCAGCATGGTGGCAGATATTCATCGCATTCTCATGCGCGGTGGTGTTTTCATGTACCCGCGCGATACCAAAGATCTATCCAAACAAGGTCGTCTGCGTTTGATGTACGAAGCCAATCCGATGAGCTTTGTCGTTCAGCAGGCTGGCGGCATAGGATCAACCGGGCGCACGCGCATTCTCGATATCGAACCCGAGCACATTCATCAGCGTGTGCCGGTCATTATCGGCTCCCGCAATGAGGTCGAGCGGCTCGAGCGCTATCACCGAGAATATGACAGCGGTACCGATGAAAAATACAGCTCCCCCTTGTTTCAGGAGCGCTCGCTTTTTGCGAGCTGATCGACGCGACGTCACCTTTGCTTTGAAAATTCAACTGTCGGGAGACTTCTGTGTCGGTTAAACATCCCATCGTTGCCATTACCGGTTCTTCGGGAGCGGGCACGACCACGGTCATGAAAAGCTTTCAGCATATCTTTCGCCGCGAACAGATCAAGGCGCAGATTCTGGAAGGCGATTCCATGCATCGCTACAACCGCATGGAAATGCGGGAAGAAATGAAAAAGCAGCAGGCTGCGGGAAATACCTCTTTCAGCCACTTCACGCCCGAAGCAAACATACTGAGCGATCTCGCCGACACCTTTCAGAAGTTTGGTGAAACCGGAACTGGGCGTGTACGCAAGTACATACACGATGACATCGAGGCGGCGCAATTCAATCAGCCACCGGGCACCTTCACGCCCTGGCAGGAAATGGAAGCCGGCGCCGAGCTTTTGTTTTATGAAGGCCTGCATGGCGGTTATGTCGGTGATGACGCTGACGTTGCAAAGCATGTGGATTTGCTAGTGGGTGTTGTGCCCATCATTAATCTTGAGTGGATACAAAAGCTGCATCGCGATCAGAATATGCGCGGCTACTCGCAGGAAGCGGTGATGGACACCATCTTGCGCCGCATGCCGGATTACACCCGGCACATTTGCCCGCAATTTTCGCGCACGCATGTGAATTTTCAGCGTGTGCCTACGGTGGATACCTCCAACCCCTTTATTGCCAAAGACATTCCCAGTGCTGATGAAAGCATGGTGGTCATTCGATTCGCCAATCCCAAAGGCATCGACTTTCCCTACCTGCTATCCATGATCGAGCGCTCATGGATGACACGTCCGAACACCTTTGTTATCCCCGGCGGCAAAATGGGACTGGCGATGCAACTGATTTTTACGCCGATGATTTTGCGTTTGATGGACAGGAAGCGGCGAATTTAAGCAGCTCTGTACGTATTTTAAATCCGGTGTCCCAATGCTCGGTAGTGCTACCGGAAACGCCGCAATAAAAATTTCGCCATAAGGCCTCATCATGCAATCCACTCAAGCCAGCGCCAGAGAACTCGCTAACGCCATTCGCTTTCTTGCGATCGATGCCGTCAACAAAGCGAAATCCGGCCATCCGGGTGCGCCCATGGGCATGGCGGATATCGCCGAGGTTTTATGGCGCCGTCATTTGCGCCATAACCCAACCAATCCGCATTGGCCCAACCGGGATCGCTTTGTGCTGTCCAACGGCCACGGCTCCATGCTGATCTATGCGCTGCTGCATTTGACAGGCTACGAGCTCAGCATTGACGATCTTAAGCAATTCCGTCAGCTGCACAGCAAGACACCCGGGCATCCGGAAGTTGATATCACTCCGGGTGTTGAAACCACCACCGGACCACTCGGTCAAGGCCTGGCGAATGCGGTGGGCATGGCGCTCGCCGAAAAAATTCTCGCGCGCCGCTTCAATCGCAGCGGTCACACCATCGTGGATCATCGCACCTGGGTGTTTCTCGGTGATGGTTGTCTGATGGAAGGCGTCAGCCACGAAGCGTGTTCGCTGGCTGGTGTGTGGGGACTCGACAAGCTGGTCTGCTTCTATGACGACAATGGCATTTCCATTGATGGTCATGTCCAAGGTTGGTTCCGCGACGATACGGCTGCGCGGTTTCGTGCCTATGGCTGGCATGTCATCGGCCCCATCGACGGCCATGATCCTGCTGCCGTGGAGCAGGCAACGCTCGAAGCCAAACAGGTGATAGGCAAGCCCACGCTCATCATCTGCCGTACTCAGATAGGCTGGGGCTCCCCCAACATGGTGGGCACCCATGATGTGCATGGCGCGCCGCTGGGTGACAAGGAAACCGAGGCAACACGCGCTGCATTGAACTGGCCGCACGCGCCCTTCGAGATACCCGAAACATTGCGCAGCGCATGGAATGCGCAAGCCACCGGCATCGCGCTTGAAGCCAAATGGCAGCATGATTTCAACGCTTATGCCAAAGCGCATCCGGAGCTCGCAGCGGAGTTCCTGCGCGTGACGCGTCGTGAATTGCCGGGCGACTGGCCCGAACTGAAACAATCGCTTCACAAGCTTGCCACAGGCATCACCGCAGCGACTGCCAGCCGCAAATCCAGCCAGCAAATGCTTGATCTGCTGGTAGCCGGTGTGCCCGAGCTTCTGGGTGGGTCAGCCGACCTGACGGGATCCAATCTCACGGCCGGCAAGACCAGTCGCGCCTGGCATGACCATCAGGACAGCGACGCCAACTATTTGTCGTATGGCGTGCGCGAGTTCGGCATGGCTGCGATCATGAACGGTGTGGTGTTGCACGGCGGGCTGGTCCCTTATGGCGGCACGTTTGCGGTGTTTTCCGATTACGCGCGCAATGGTATGCGCATGAGTGCGCTGATGAGACAGCGTGTCATTTACGTACTGACCCATGACTCGATTGGTCTTGGCGAAGACGGACCCACGCACCAACCCATCGAACACGCTGCCAGTCTGCGCCTGATACCCGGCCTTGATTTGTGGCGGCCTTGTGATGGCATGGAAACGGCCGTGGCATGGACTAGCGCCATCGAGCGTCATGACGGGCCGTCTGCGCTGATGCTCTCACGGCAGAATCTTCCGCAGGTCTGCGGCGCAATTGATCCCGCGACGATCGCCAAAGGTGGCTATGTACTTTCCGATTGCGATGGAACCCCGGACGCGGTCCTGATTGCCACGGGATCTGAGGTGATGCTGGCAATCGAAGCGCAGCAAGTGCTCAAGGCACAGGGCAGGCAGGTGCGGGTGGTTTCCATGCCGTGCACTGCGCGCTTTGACGCGCAATCCATCGGCTATCAACAGCAAGTTTTACCGGAGGGCGTGCGTCGCATCGCCATCGAAGCCGGTCATCCCGATTACTGGCGCAAGTACGTGGGCTTGTCCGGCGCCGTTATCGGCATCGCGCGTTTTGGCGAATCCGCACCTGCGGCACAGGTGTATGAAACCCTGGGTATCACCAGCGCGCAAATTGTTGCAGCTGTCTGAGGAGAAAAAATGGCACTCGTTATGTATGATCTGGATGGCACGCTGCTTGAGACTGCAGGTGAAATCGCACAAGCAGTCAATCTCACTCTCAAAGAGTTCAATCATGGCAGCGTCAGCCAAGAGCAAGTTCGCAGCTGGATAGGCCACGGCACCGGTTGGTTGATGAAAACCGCCTGGCAACATACGCAAGGCCCTGATGTTGAGCCCTGGGATGACGTGATGGCACGTTTCATTCACCACTACGAAGCGACAGCTGGCACAACCAGCACAGTCTTCCCGCATGTGCTCGAGACACTACAAAAAGCGCGTGACTATGGTGTAAAGCAGGCGATCGTTACCAACAAAGAGCGTCGTTTCACTGATCGTATTTTGGAAAAGCACGGCTTGCAGAATGCTTTTGAGCTGGTCATTTGCGGTGATTCGCTGGCAGTAAAAAAACCCAACCCCGCTGTCATTGATCACTGTCTCGCCACGCTGGGCGCGACGCACGGCGAATCATTGTTCATTGGCGATTCTGAAATCGATGTATCGACTGCCAAAGCAGCCGGTGTCGTTTGCTGGGCCGTACCCTATGGCTACAACATGGGTCGTCCGATCGCTGATGCGATGCCGGACCGTATCGTGCCGGATATTCGTGAAGTGCCGAATTATTTCCGGCATCTCTGAAGCACACCTCACGCAAATCACGAAGCTGTAACGAAATGAGTAGCGCGAAGAAAAACAGTCGCTGGCAACGCACTACCAACACAGGCTGTATTTTGTTACAGCGCTAAAAAAGTTTTCGGAGGACACACCATGGCATTAATCTCTTTGCGCCAGCTGCTTGATCATGCAGCCGAACATCACTACGGCCTGCCGGCCTTCAACGTCAATAACATGGAGCAGATCCACGCCATCATGCAGGCCGCTGCTGAATGCGACAGTCCGGTGATTCTTCAGGCGTCAGCGGGTGCACGTAAATACGCCGGCGAGCCTTTTCTGCGCAAGCTGGTTGAAGCCGCACTCGAGCAGTATCCGGATATCCCGGTCTGCATGCACCAGGATCATGGCGCATCACCGGCGGTGTGTCAGGGATCGATACGCAGCGGTTTCTCCAGCGTGATGATGGATGGCTCGTTGAAAGAAGATGCAAAAACGCCGGCTGACTATGATTACAACGTCAACGTCACACGCCGTGTGGTCGAGATGGCGCATGCCGTTGGCGTATCCGTCGAGGGTGAATTGGGTTGTCTGGGTTCGCTGGAAACAGGTCAGGCTGGTGAAGAAGATGGCGTGGGGGCCGAAGGCACACTCGATCATTCGCAGCTGTTGACGGATCCCGATGAGGCCGCACAATTTGTCGCTGCTACGGATGTCGATGCCTTGGCTATTGCGATCGGTACCAGTCATGGCGCTTATAAATTCAGTCGCCCGCCGACCGGCGACATTCTGGCGATTGACCGCATCAAGGCGATCAATCAGCGCATTCCGAACACGCACCTCGTCATGCACGGTTCATCGAGCGTACCGCAGGAATATCTGGCCATGATTCGCCAGTACGGTGGCGATATTAAAGAAACCTACGGTGTGCCCGTCTCAGAAATCGTTGAAGGTATCAAGCACGGGGTGCGCAAGGTCAACATCGACACCGACATCCGTCTGGCCATGACGGCGGCGATGCGCAAAGCCATGGCTGACAAGCCCGATGAATTCGATCCGCGTGCTTTCCTCAAGGCGGCAACCGCTGCAGCAAAGTCCGTCGTGCGCGATCGTTTCGAAGCCTTTGGCTGCGCTGGCAAGGCCTCCAAAATCAAACCCATGACCATGGACCAGATGGCCAGCCTGTATCAAAAGGGTTCATTGCGCGCACAGGTGCACTGAGCATGATCCGGGCAGATCAGCATCGCTGCGTGTTGTTCGATGTCGATGGCACGATTGCCGAGACCGAGGGGCACGCCCATCTGCCTGCCTTCAATCAGGCGCTGGAAGAGGCCGGATTAGACTGGCGCTGGACGACGGCGGACTACAAGCGCTTGCTCAAGACGGCGGGCGGCTTCGAGCGTTTGTTGCGTTTTGCTGCCGAGAATGGTGACGATGTCGAGGCGTTGCGGGACACGCTGGCGGCTGTCCACAAGAACAAGAATCGTCACTTTGCTGCGATCATGGCTTCTGGCGCTGTGAAGCCACGTGCGGGCTTCGTTGATCTGGTAATAAGCCTCGCCCGTAATAATATCGGCTGGTGTGTTGTTACCACGACCAGTCGCGGCAACTGGGAAGCCTTGTGGAACTACTCGCTGGCGCCACTGGGTTTGCCTTCGCCCGAAGTTATTGTTTGTGGCGAAGATGTGGCGGCGAAAAAGCCAGACCCGGAAGCGTATCTGCTTGCACTCAAGCGCTTGAATATACCCGCAGCCCAATGCTGTGCGATTGAAGATTCACGCAACGGACTACTCGCTGCGCGTGCTGCTGGTCTGGAAGTGGCGATTGTGCGCAGCGAATTTTTTTCTGATGAACATTTTGAGGAAGCTGCTCGGGTGGTGAACGAACTTCATGACTTGTCTGTGATCGATGAAGCATAGCGCCACGACCCGTTGAAAAATCAATAGGTCAGAGAACAGGGTTCAGTCGTACGATCGTCAGATTCAAATAAGCAGCCACACTGACCCAGGCAAGGTAGGGCAGCATCAGCAGACTGGATCTTGGTGAGTAACGCAGAGGCAGCAGTATCAGCGGCAGGATAGAGAGCCACAGTACAACCACTTCAATCAGCGCGATGTCCGGACGCTGTATTTTGAAGAACAGCAGACTCCACAACAAATTCAACACGCAGTTGATCAGCAGCGCGCCGAGAAAATAGCGCCGTTGCTGCTCGTCGCCCAAACGCCAGGCACGCACGCCGGCAATGCCGGTGGTGATGTAGATCAGCGCCCAGATTGGGCCGAAAGCCCAGTCGGGCGGTTGCCACGCAGGTTTGACCAGACTGTAGTACCACGGGCCAATCTCGGTCGCGCCGCCGCCTATCCCGCCCACCAGAATCGCGAGCAGGAAGGCAATCAGTATCGGTTTTTTGCTGCTCTCCGCGGCTGGATTCACACCTTCGCCAATCCGAGTAAATGCGCCATGTCCTTGAAGAAGATTTTCACATGGGCGAGCGGTTTTGCGCGTACCAGCTCTTTGTTCATGTAGGAATCGAAGGTGAGCTTTTGCACATCCTTGTCTTTGCACATGCTGACAAAGCGCTCGCGTCGTTTGTCGCTGGAGTACCAGAAATATTGCATGATGCCGAGTACCCAGAACACTTTGCCGTGATCTTTCATGAAGCGCTTGCGAGCCTTGGCCAGGCAGCGTGCGTCTCCGGTAACCAGCAATTCTTCGGCGGCATCGGCAGCAAGTCGCCCACCCAGCATCGCGTAGTAGATGCCTTCACCTGAGGCAGGTGCCACCACGCCAGCCGCATCGCCTGCCAACACGACATCGCGTCCATTGTCCCAGCGCGGGAGAGGTTTCATCGGCAGTGGCGCGCCTTCGCGGCGCACCGTTTTTGCGTGCTCCAGACCGGCCGCTGCGCGCAATGAGGTGGTCGCATTTCGCAGTGAAAAACCTTTGTCTGCGCTGCCGGTACCAATGGAGAGTGTGCCGCCGTGCGGAAATACCCAGCCATAAAAATCAGGTGACAGATTACCCTGATAAAACACATCACAGCGTGTGTCATCGTAGCCCGCTGGCTTGACTGCAGGTGCTTCGACGATCTCGTGATAAGCGAACACGTATTTGGTTTTTTCTGCACCCGGCACGGTTTGCTGTGCTACTGCAGAGCGTGCGCCATCGGCGCCGATGATGCTTCGTGCGCGTACGGTATGACGCGTGCTTTCAGTGCCATCCTGAAAGATCACTGTGCTCATGCCGTCTTCATCCAGACCCACACGCTCGAAACGTCCATTGCGGCGGACAGCACCAGCGGAAGCAGCGCGTTCGCGCAGCCATTCATCGAAATGTTCGCGATCGACCATGCCGACGAAACCACCTTCGATGGGAATATCCACCTTGGTATTCGAAGGCGCAATCATGCGCGCTGAGCGCGCTTTGGCCACCAGCAAATGATCCGGGATATCAAAATCGCGAATGGCGCGCGGCGGTATCGCGCCGCCACAGGGTTTGATGCGACCTGCGCGGTCCAGCAGCAGTACGCGTCGCCCGCGTCGTGCGAGATCATGCGCTGCTGTGGCGCCGGCGGGGCCGCCGCCAACGATGACGACATCGAATTGTTCGTGGTTTGACATGCGCTTCCCCTTCGCGGCGTCGTTACTGCTTCATGAGAATGAAGGTTGCGCCACGCGAGCTGACTGCTGCTCGCGCTGATGCTCCGTCATCGGAATGCGTGACGCCAACAGCGCCGACGCGACAAACAAAAGTGCTTCACCGGCGAACACCGTGCCGTAGGCAATGCCTGAAGAAGGCAGAAGCCAATGCGCCAGATCACTGGCAGCCGTGCCCAGCAATCCACCGAAGCCAAACGCAATCGCCTGAGCAGCACCCCACAGGCCCATGCGCACGCCCTCGCGCGCAGAACGGCCTTCGGTCGCGAGACGCATCATCTGGCCAATCGCTGCAATGGAAAATGCGCCATTGGCCATCCCCATCAAAAATACATTCGCTTTCAGCGGCCACGGTGGTCCTACGTGGCCGGCTACGGCCAGACCCGCGAGCGCCACTGCCGATGCGATGCAGCCACCCACGCACCAGAGCCGCAACGAGCCTGCGCGGCCGTGGGCGAACTTGCTGCCGACTAGCGCCACCAGCAGCATGCCGACCAATACACCGCCATGCTGCACACCCGAGAGGCTGGTGGATTCGCCAGGCGTAAATCCGAACACCGTACCGGCGAAAGGCTCAAGAATCAGATCTTGTGCGCTGTAAGCCAGCATGGAAATGAAAATGAAAATGGTGAACTGACGCGCCGCGGATTCACGCCACACATCGGCCAGTGCGGTACGGAAGGACACAATTTGCGATGCATCCGGTTCAATGATCTCGTCGCCCGGATCATGCTCAAGTCGGAACAGAGCAATCAGCGTGATGATCATGGCGGCCGTGCACACGGACAGCGTGACGCCGAGCAGTCGTGTGGGTGTATAAGGATCCAGCAGCTGGCCTGCGCAGCCAGCGGTGACCGCAAAGCCGACGATCATCATCAGCCATACGGTCGTTGCTGCTGCTGCGCGCTTCTCGCTTTGCACGCGCATCGCCAGCAAAACGAGCAGTGAGGTGCCGGCAGCGCCGACACCCAGTCCTATCATCACAAAGCCGGCAATCGCCAAAATGACGCCGAGCACGGGTGAGTTCGTCATCCACAGTGTCGCGGCTGTTGCGCACAGTGCGCCCAAGGCGAGCAGCGTCATACCGCCAATGATCCAGGGTGTGCGACGCGCGCCCTGATCCGAACCATGGCCCATGCGCGGCCGTGAAATCTGCACCATGTAATGCAGCGCGACCAGCGCGCCGGGCAGCATGGCAGGCAACATTAATTCAACAACCATGATGCGATTGAGTGTCGATGTCATCAACACCACGATGGCACCCAATGAGGCCTGCACCATACCCAGCCTGATGATTTGCGCCCACCCGAAGTGTGAGGGAATCATTCTTATCCTCCGTTCATTCGCAACCCGAAGGCTGCCACCATCATGCCGGCCACCAGCAACGGCACACCAAACGCTGACATCTTCAGCGCACGTTCAATGGGAGAGGCAATAAAAAATCCCATCAAGCGCGATTGTCCAAACAGGAGCGCGACGATCGCCAGCGCATGCCAGGGTCTATCCCAGTGCAACAGCAAGAACACCACCACAAACTGCGGCAACAACATGATCCATGATGAGGTGATGGCGGCTAGCCGCACACCGAGTTGTACTGGAAGAGACCCGATACCCATCTGGCGATCGCCCTCGACGGATTTGAAATCATTGAGTGTCATGATGCCGTGCGCGGCGAGGCTGTAGAGCAGCGCAAGTATCAGTGATCGTGAGTCCGGCATGGCGCCGCCCGCCATCACTGCAGCGCCAGTGACCCAGGCCAGACCTTCATAGGAAAAGCCGCAGGCCGCATTACCCCACCAGCCGTTTTTTTTTAATCGCAGCGGCGGCGCACTATAGGCCCACGCCAGTACCAGCCCGGTGATGGCTGCAGCGAAGCCCCAGGGACCGAGTGCGGTGGCAACCAACAAGGACAGGCCCGTCCACACCACGGCAATATACAAACCCCAGCGGCCGGGCATGCGTCCTGAAGGAATCGGACGGTTCGGCTCATTGATCGCATCGACCTCGCGATCGAACCAGTCGTTCACCGCCTGGCTGGTGGCGCACACCATGGGGCCGGCCAGCAGGATGCCGACGATAATCAGCGGCCAGTTGTCCGCAAGGCTCTGGCCAGACGCCACCACGCCACAGGCAAACGCCCACATCGGCGGAAACCAGGTGATGGGTTTTAGCAATTCAGCAACAGCGGATAGCTTGGGACGGGACATGCAGGGGATTGTGCCCGTGACGGTTTGGAGCGTCAATTAAAATTGACACTCAGGCCAGGGTATCGAATGGCGGGCCCAGCGTGGAACGCCGCCAACAGCCAAAAGAATCAGGCCCTTACTTGTCTTCGCCGCCCAGATTGCCTATGCCGTACTGGCGCAGCTTCACATACAGGCTCTGGCGGGAAAGCCCGAGGATTTCCGAGGCGGTAGCGCGGTTGTCCTGCGTCAGCTGCAGGGCCGCTTCAATACAAAGTTTTTCAATCAGGTCTGTGGTTTCCCCGACGATTTCACGCAGGGGTACCCGTCCAACCAGTTCGGTCAGCTGCTCTACCGAGCGCGGCATCGGGTTGCGGGTTTCAGTACCGGCGCGGCGGCCGACATCGCGTATGGTGAAACCTAGCGCGCCGCTACTGCCTTGCTGGCTGACGGCCACGGCTGAGATCTCGACGGGTATCTGGCTGCCGTTTTCATTGCGCATCGTGGTCGCAAACAATCGTACCGAACCCCGCTGTCGCAGGTTGGCCAGCAAGACATTCAAGTCAACACCAGCACGACCCAGCCAGCGATCCAGTGACTCTCCCAGCACCTGCTCGGCCCGATTCATCTCCACCATTTCAGTGAATGCGCGGTTGGCCGCGAGGACATCACCATCGGTATCGGTGACGACAAAGGCATCGGGTGCTTGTTCGATCACGCGCGTAATCATTTCAGCTTGCGTTGCACTGCCGTTCTCGGTTCTTATCGCCGAATCGCTGCGCACGCGAATGAGCAGCAGCTCGCCACCTTCTTCGTGCATCACCGACACAGACAGGGTCATCGGGCTATTGCGAATTTTGGCGACAGCCTGATCGGATTTGCCACCGCCGCGTACGGTATCCAGCAGTTTGCCGATGACGTCGCGAGAATCACTGTCGATACAGTCAATGATTTGCTTTCCCACCATGCGGCGCACGGTGTCGCCAAAAGCCTCAGCGGCTGCCGGATTGGCTTCGACAATTTTTTGTGATTTGCCATCGACCACCAGCACGCCTTCGGAGGTCAGATCAAACAGGATGCGGTAGCGGGATTCGAGATGGCGCAAACGCAAATAGTCGCGTTCCATCGTTTGCTGCGCATCGACCAGCTGCTGCTGAATTTCTGACTGCGCACGCAGATCGCGCCCCAGTGCAATCAGGCGGCCCTTGGGGCCGACAGGGATGGAGCAGAAGGAGATCGGAATGTCGGCGCCTTCCTCGGCCGGGACATTCACCTGACGCCAGATCGCGCGATTGTCACCGCTACTGTTGAGGAGCTTGGCCACCTTGGGCCGACTTTCTATGGTGACGACATCTTGCCAGGCCTTGCCAATCCAGCTGCGCAGTCCGCCAACGACCGGCAGCGCACCGGCATTTGAAGATACATCCTGCACCACGCCCTGACCATCCACTACCAAGACAAGATCTGCCGCTGCCGACAATAACGCCGCATTCGCTTCCGTACTCAGCCCGGCAAGCGATTGTTTCGGAGAGTCGAATTGTGTCACGTGGTGTGTGCCGGCTTGGGATCTCATGAATTGCAAGGCCGGGCGTGCAGAGGCGGCGCGACCGGGAAAAAATACTCAACGGTCACATTGTGTACGCATTCAGGCAGATTTTCAAGCGGACTTACAGCGATTTGTGTCAATTCATCCTGACGTCTTGTTGCTGCTGGATGAGTTGGAGTGCCAGGGCGAGGGCTTCTACCGCATCGGATGAGCAGCCGTCTGCCCCCGCGGTTGCGGCGAGACCGGGTTCGCGGAGGAAGAGTGGACCGCCGACCATGACAGAAAGCCGGGGGTTGCGCGAGGTTTTGCGGGCAGTGCGTATGGCTTTGCCGAGTTCGGGGAACTCATTGTCAGTGCTCACCGACAAGGCCAGTACATCAAACCAGTTGGCTGACAGCGCATCCTGCAACTCGCCGGGCTTGGGCGAGGGTATCGACAGGACGACCCAGCCTTCCTTGCGGAAGAATTCCGAGAGCATTGACAGGCCGAAAGTGTGCTGCTGGCCCGGCATGGTTGCCATGACGATGCGCCGCTCCGACTCTGGAGCGGGTTTGGTATTTTTGGCGTTGCTGTGAAATGCCGGGCTCAGATCGTAGAGCAATGTCTGCAGCCGCCAGAGGCAAAGGGTCACTTCCGAGAACGTGCAGAGGTCAGCTTCCCATAATTCGCCCAGATAACGCGCTGCCGGAGCGAACAGATCAAGATAGACCTTATCCATCGATATGCCGCGCGCGCCGATGTCGGCCACGATGTCGTTGGCGTCAGGCACGCGATTCTCCATCAGCGCCTTGGCAAAACCGACCACGTCCCTAGTCGCGATTGCAGGCGCATTCGGTGCCTGAAGGCGCTGATCCTGGTGGGCCATCATGAGTCGCGGGATGATTTCCGTTTCCACCAGAGGTAGAAGCCGGTCCTCGCTCGCCGCCTCTTTCAGCGCCCCCGCGCTGTGGCCGGGGGCACTTTTGCTGCCACGGCCGTCTGAGGCTTGGTCCATTCTTGTCTCCTGCTGTTGCGCTCGCGGGCCTCACTGGGAACGACGGCTTGTCAGCCGGACGCTAGCGTGGATCCATCATTAGTCCGCCCTATCTTGGGTGGTTGATGACATAAGGGGTCGATCAACGAAATGTTTCCTCTTTGTACTCCCCGAAACCCTGCATGTCAAAGAAATACGCGAAAAATGCCCGAATCCGGAAATTGTGTCAACCTAGATTGACGTAATCAGTTGTTGACATACTGGCGGGTCACACCTACATTGCATTACACCTCCCTTCGTGGGCCCCGAGCCAGACCATGCCAAACCCGACGCAATCAGACCACCAGACCCGGCCGCTGTATACCAGCGAAGAGCGCGCTCGTCGTGACGCGACGGTCTGGACGCTCGTTCAGGGTGTGCTCGCGCCGGTGCAGTTTTTTGTCTTTCTGGTAAGTGTGGTGCTGGTTGTGCGATATCTGCAGACTGGTCAGGGCGAGACAGCGGCGACGTTCTCCGTCGTTCTCAAGACCTTGCTCCTCTACACCATCATGATCACCGGGTGCATCTGGGAAAAAGTTGTGTTTGGGCGGTATCTGTTCGCCGCCAGCTTTTTCTGGGAAGACGTGTTCAGCATGCTGGTGCTGGCCTTGCACACTGCCTATCTCGTCGCACTCTATACAGGCAGCCTGTCCGTACGCGAGCAAATGCTGCTCGCACTCGCGGCTTATGCCGCCTACGCCATCAATGCAACGCAATTCATACTCAAGCTGCGCGCTGCCCGCCTGCAGTCCACCCAACAAAATTCACAGCAGGTGGCCGCATGAATGCCGCAATCCCTATCAAGCTCGACGATGGCTGTATGGATTCGCCCGTACTGCGTGAACGCGGTCAGCGCGAAGTATTTTGCGGGCTGACCGGCATCATCTGGATGCACCGAAAAATCCAGGATGCATTTTTTCTCGTCGTGGGCTCACGTACTTGCGCGCATCTGATTCAGTCTGCTGCTGGCGTGATGATTTTTGCCGAGCCCCGTTTTGCCACTGCCATTATTGATGAGCGTGATCTGGCCGGCATTGCCGATGCTAACGAAGAGCTCGATCGTGTGGTTCGTCGTTTGCTCGAACGCCGTCCCGATATCAAGATGCTCTTTCTTGTCGGCTCTTGTCCGTCGGAGGTAATCAAGCTCGATCTCTCACGAGCAGCAGCGCGCTTGTCCAAAGAATTTCTGCCGAATGTACGCATCCTGAATTACTCCGGTAGCGGCATCGAAACCACCTTCACACAAGGTGAGGATGCCTGCCTTGCTTCGATGGTGCCGCTCTTGCCTGCAACCGACGCCAATGATGCGACATCACTGATGATCGTCGGCTGTCTGCCGGATGTCGTCGAAGATCAGTTCACCCGTCACTTCAAAGCGATGGGTATCGATCAGGTTCAGTTTTTCCCGCCGCGGAATTCGCGTGACTTGCCCTCCATCGGACCCAACACCCGTTATCTGCTGGCGCAACCCTTCCTCACCGGCACAGCGCGCGCGCTCGAGTCTCGCGGTGCGACGCATTTGCCGGCACCTTTCCCCTTCGGCGTCGAAGGCACGACTGAATGGCTGCGTGCCGCAGCTGACGTGTTCGGTGTCAGCAGCGAAGTCTTCGATAGCGTCACGACACCGTCGCGTGAGCGTGCACAGCGCGCATTGGAACGTCATCGTGAGCAGCTGCAAGGCAAACGTATTTTCTTCTTCCCGGATTCACAGCTCGAGATTCCACTGGCTCGTTTTCTCGCGCGCGAGCTT
>JACCDJ010076070.1_pt1 | contig 20440 bp, 26 predicted proteins | sample 7444481 | NCBI WGS metagenome assembly JACCDJ01 (sample SAMN15323435, study PRJNA562643) | freshwater metagenome | isolation source: river surface water | place: USA:Blue River Watershed | collected 2017-08-15 | reverse complement strand
TTTCAACCTTATAATTTGAGCGAATAAAGATACCTATAGCTGCAATATGTCCCTGAGTAAAATATGAATCTGTGGATAAGCGAATTCTTTCTATTCGCTTTAATTCTGAATATTTTTCCATAACGCTTGGAATTAACTTTATTAATTCAGCATCTTCATCTAAGCTAAAACCATTGGCACTAGATCCAAGTCCAGACTTAATCCGCCAGTAGGTCGCCAACGATAAATCTTTTGCTACACCCATACCTTCGCCGTAGCATCGACTCAAACTTAGCTGAGCTTTTGCATGACCTTGATCCGCCGCCTTGGAGAGCCACTCGAAGGCTTTCTATTCATTCTCCTCAACACCCTCGCCAAAGTCGTACATTAACGCCAGATTAAACTGAGCCTCTGGGTGGCCTTGGCCAGCCGCCATCTGATACCACTCGAAAGCTTTCTCTTCATTCTGCTCAACACCCTCGCCTTCGTCATACATCATCCCCACAGTAAACTGAGCATCTAAATCGCCTTGCACTGCCGCCTTGTGAAACCACTCGAAAGCTTTTTCTTTACTTATTTCAACACCCACTCCATCTCTATACATTATCGCCACAGTAAACTGAGCCGCTGCATGACCTTGATCCGCCGCCTTCTGATACCACTCGAAAGCTTTTTCTTTATTCTCCTCAACTCCCTCGCCATTGACATACATTACGCCCACATTAAACTGAGCCTTTGAATAGCCCTGCACCGCCGCCTTCTGATACCACTCGAAAGCTTTTACTTTATCGACCTCAACACCCTCGCCCTTGTCATACATTTCGCCCAAATTGAACTGAGCTTCCTTATCGCCTGATAGCGCTGCCTGTTTTAGATTTTCTAAAGAGTCATCTGTTGTATTAGGTAATGCCGCTAGAATTGCATTAGTGGAGCGAGGGCTTTTTTCTGGCGCTGAATGTTCGACTATTGGAGTAGATGGCCGATTTAATTCATCGACTACTTGTACTGATGAATTATTCTTTGCCGGATTTAACAGCACAGGTTCGATGTGTTCAGATTTGGATTGATTCACCGCGGCGGCTGCGCCTGGTACAAGCGCAGCAGGCAAGTCTGTGTCTTGCTGCTGGGTAGTTATGGGTGGTTGTACTGCGCTTGAATTGAGGCTCATGACTGATATTCCTTAACGAGTGTTAAGGAATATCAGTCACGGTATTTATTCGATAGTTCCGGAGCATGAAGTACTAGTCATTCATCCCCTACAAACAACGAATACGCTAATTTTCTAACTTTGCTTCGCGGGCGAGTAGTTGTTGTATGACGCGTGATGGCGCTTCTGAATCAAATACTACGCGCGCAACTGCATCAACAATAGGCATATCGATATGATGTTGATGCGCGATAGTACGTACTGCTTGCACACATCGCACGCCTTCAGCGACATGGCCTAATTCGGTAACGATGTCTTGCAATGACTTACCGGCTGCCAAACCTAATCCCACTTGTCGGTTACGTGACAAATCACCGGTGCACGTTAATATCAAATCACCCATGCCAGTGAGCCCCATAAAGGTTTCGCTGCGTCCTCCGAGCACAACACCAAGGCGGGTAATTTCAGCCAAGCCACGGGTAATTAATGCAGCGCGTGCATTCATTCCTAAACCTAATCCATCAGCAATGCCGGTGGCGATAGCGAGAATATTTTTTACAGCACCACCGACTTCAACACCAATCACATCATCGGTCGCGTACACACGCATGCTGCCGCTATGAAAAGCTGAAACAACACGCGCACATAATTCACTACTGCTTGAGCCTATGGTCAACGCACACGGCAAACCGCATGCAACTTCTAATGCAAAGGATGGGCCGGACAATGCGCCAACGGGCAGATCGTGTGGAAGTAGTTGTTGTACTACCTGATGCGGTAGTAATGCGCTGTCTTGTTCAAAACCTTTGCACAACCAAACCACGTTATCGATTGCGCATGAGCGTAGTTGATTGGCGATAGGGCGCAATCCTGACACGGGCGTAGCAACGATGACTAGCCCGCCCTTAGCATGCTCGACTGCTTGTGAAAAATCGGAACTGAGTTGTAGTGATTGCGGCAGACGAATGCCTGCTAGATATCGTGTATTTTCTCTAGAGGCTGCGATCGCATCAAGGAGTGATGCATCACGACTCCAGAGTGTGACTTGATGCCGCTCTGCCAGTGTCACTGCGAGCGCTGTACCCCAGGCGCCGGCCCCGAGTAATGTGATGTTCATGGGAGTGGAGAGGGCTTATTCGCCCCAAACTTCGAGGGCTTTGATATAGCCAATATCGCCATCGCGATGTTTGACTTTGATCCAGCCCGAGGCTGGCGGCTCGGCTAGCTCTAACACCACGCCTTTGGCAGCATGGAAAATGATGGGAGCGCTCTCGCTAGCGGAAGCACGCGCACTGGCTTGTGTGACTTCAACCACTACCGTGCGCTGCGCTGCTAAGGAGCGACTTTCCATCCAACTCAACTCACCTGCTGCATCACGCACGCGCACCCAATCACCATTGGCGAAAACGATTTCCACCGGCATGCCAATGGGTGCCACATGCATCTTGCGAGATTTTTGTGTTGGCGCGTCATACATGATGGCTGGCCCAGGCCCCACGGATTTGAAATCAATAGCGCTACTCTCGGTACTAATGAGTATCAAACCGAATGCAACGCTAAGCAGGGAAACAAGCCGCATGATGATTAGTGCTTAGCTGCTGCAGACTCTGCAATAGCAAGTTTGCGCTGTTGATAAAACGCTTCGAAATTAATTTCGTTGAGATGTATCGGCGGGAAGCCAGCGCGTGTAATCGTATCGGCGATGTTCGCACGCAAATACGGATACAAAATGTTAGGGCAAGAGATACCAAGTATCAGTTCTAACTGTTCGTCGGGAACGTTACGCACCTCAAAAATACCTGCTTGTTTACCTTCAACCAAAAACGCAATCTTGTCTTGAATTTTTGCAGTGACAGTAATGGTGATGGTGCCTTCGTGAATAGATTCGGCGAGAGTTTCAGACGCGATATCGATCGCTACTTCGATAGTCGGCGCTTCTTGTTCGAGAAATATAGCCGGCGAATTGGGCTGCTCAAGTGACATATCCTTTAAATAAACGCGCTGGATATTAAAAATAGGTTGCTGATCGGCAGCTTGGTTTTGTTCGGACATGAAACGCTTTCGTCAAAGTGAATAAATGCGCAGGAGTATTAAGCCTGCAATAAAGGATCAAGCTTACCTTCGCGATCGAGCGCTGACAGATCATCAAAGCCGCCCACGTGGGTGTCACCGATATAAATCTGTGGCACGGTACGACGACCGGTTTTTTCCATCATCAAGGTACGTTGCTCAGGGTCGAGGTCGATACGAATTTTTTCGATCTCATCAATGCCCTTGGCTTTCAATAAACGCTCTGCCATAGTGCAGTAAGGGCAAACGCCGGTGCTGTACATCAAAACTCGTGCAACCATCGCTGAGTACTCTCTTTCTTAAATTCAGTTAGCGACAGGAAGGCCCTGAGAGCGCCATTCGGTGTATCCACCATCGAGTATGTAGACCTCGCCGAATCCTGCACGCCTAAATTCAGCCGCCGCACGCGAAGCGCGAACTCCGCTCTGGCAAACGACGAGCACCGCATGAGATTTGTCGAGTTCGCCGACTCGCTTATCAAGATCATCAAGGGGAATATTTTTTGACTCACGCAGATGGCCTGCGCTGAATTCTTCCGACTTGCGTACGTCGACGATGGATACCTTACTTTTGTTAAGCAACTGAATTGCTTGCAAGGTGGATAGGGAATGCTTACCGCGGGTTAAGCTGGGCCAAGCCAACGCGCCCCCTGATACCAGAGCGAGCAAAATGAGCCAGATATTGTCAATCAAGAATTTCACGAAGATCCTATCGTCACCATCAAGCGTGCCATTATAAAATAGAAGGCTGAAATAATTCAGCACGGCTTTCACGCCGTTTCTCTACTCCGCGGATTGTTAGCCACTAATGTACAAGATTGTCTTCATGCGCCATGGTGAATCCACCTGGAATCGCGAAAATCGCTTCACTGGCTGGACCGATGTTGACCTGACCGATAAAGGTGAGGAAGAGGCGCGCCAGGCGGGCCGCCTACTGAAAGAAGCGGGTTTGAGCTTTGACCTAACCTACACCTCGGTGCTGCGCCGGGCGATTCGCACTTTGTGGATCACGCTCGACGAAATGGACCTGATGTGGCTACCCACGGTGCACAGCTGGCGTCTGAATGAACGCCATTACGGCGCACTGCAAGGCTTAAACAAGACGGAAACGGCCGCTCAATACGGTGACGATCAGGTATTAATATGGCGCCGCAGCTATGACGTCCCGCCCATGCCTTTAGACCCGTCGGATGAACGCGCCTCGTTCCATGACGCGCGCTACGCCGGGTTGAGTCGTGAACAGATTCCACTGACTGAATGTCTGAAAGACACGGTGTCGCGAGTAATGCCGTTCTGGACCGAATCGATAGCGCCGGCCATTCGAAGCGGCAAACGCATCCTCATTTCTGCCCATGGCAACAGCCTGCGCGCGCTGATTAAGTCACTCGATGGCATTAGCGAACAGGATATCGTCGGGCTGAACATACCTAATGGTCAGCCGCTAGTGTACGAACTGGATGCCGACCTGCGCCCAATTAAGAGCTACTACCTCGGTGATGCATCGGCAATCGAGGCTGCGATGCACGCTGTCGCTAGTCAGGGTAAAGCGCGCTAAGCAACGAATGCTATTCATCCGCAGGGTGCTCACGTTCTGGATCGCAGCCACCTTGGCTGCGTCATCAGCTATGGCCGAGCCATCAGCTAAATCACTGGAACGCAGTCGTCAAAAAGAATCCGCAGAACAAGAACGTGCGGAACTTCGCAAGAAACTGTTGACTCTAAAGGAAGACATCGGCAAAACCGAAAAGGCGCGCGGACATGCGGCCGATTCGCTAGCCGCTTCAGAAGCGGCAATATCGAATGCCAATCGAAGCCTGCGCGAACTCGCTGCTGAACAAGAAAGAACTAAAAAACGCCTTGAGAAATTGACGGTTAGTCAGGAAGCATTGGAGACAGCGGTAGCTCAGCAACGTAATCGACTCGAAAAAATGCTGCGCGGGCAATATGTCGGCGGTCAGGATGATCGTGTAAAGCTGCTGCTATCGGGCGACAACCCGAATCGCATCGCACGCGAGCTGCGCTATCTGGGCTATGTGTCTGCTGAGCAGTCGAAAGCGATCGACATACTGCAGCAAAATCTGGCAGCGATTGAGGCCAATAAGTTGGATGCGGAAGAAGCCCGCAACGCACTCGAAGACATCGCTGACGAGCAGCGTGAGCAAAAAGCGCTACTCGAAAAAGAAAAAAATAAGCGCAAGGCGCTGCTATCGCAACTGTCGACTCAGCTCAGCTCACAGCGCAAGCAAGCCGGTAATCTGTCGCGCGATGAAGAACGACTCTCGTCGTTGGTTGAAAAACTCACTGCTTTAATTGCACAACAGCGCAAAGCCGAGGAAGAAGAAGCCAAGCGACGGGCGCGCGCCAAGGCTGAACAAAAACAAGCGGCTAAGGGGCGCTCAGCTGACAAATCTGCCGAGCGGGCCGAAGCCAGCCCACCCAAAGCAGCCAGCAAGACGGCGGCTGAATCTGAACCCGAACCGCCACCAGTGAGCGATGGCAGCGGATTTGGCAGCATGAAAGGCAAGCTCAGGCTGCCAGTCAAAGGTGAGGTAGTGGCCAGTTTCGGCGCGCGTCGTGCGGACGGCCCTAACTGGAAAGGCTTATTCATCAAGGCGTCTGAGGGTGCGGAAGTGAGGGCAATCGCGGCCGGAGAAATCATTTTTGCGGACTGGATGCGGGGGTTCGGCAATTTACTGGTGGTGGATCACGGCGGCCAGTACATGACTATTTACGGCAACAACCAGTCCCTACTCAAGCGGCCGGGTGACAAACTCAAAGCGGGGGACGTAATAGCCACTGTAGGTAATAGCGGCGGCAATGAACAATCAGGTTTATACTTTGAAATGCGATATCAAGGGCGGGCGATTGATCCGTCCTCTTGGATGAACAGGTGAGACATGGGTAGCAGAATGAAAAATATCGGACTAATTGGGCTCGGCCTTATTGCAGGCATTGCGGGCTCGATGCAGTTCGACGCATTAGCCCAGCGGAATGCGGGTACGCCACTCCCTATCGAAGAGCTACGTCAGCTCGCCGATGTATTTGGTTTGATCAAATCAGATTATGTCGAACCGGTTGAAGATAAAAAATTATTGACTGAAGCTATCTCAGGTATGGTGGCCTCACTCGATCCGCACTCAGCCTATCTAGACAAAAAAGCATTTAAAGAACTTCGTGAAGGTACGCAGGGTAAATTTGTCGGCCTGGGTATCGAAGTTGGAATGGAAGACGGCTATGTCAAAGTGATTTCGCCGATTGAAGATTCACCCGCCTACAAAGCAGGATTAAAGGCGGGCGATCTGATTACTCGCTTAGACAGCACGCCCGTGAAAGGCATGACGCTGGATGAAGCGGTCAAACGCATGCGTGGTGAACCCAATACGAAAATTACACTTACCGTAGCGCGCAAAGAAGAAGACAAGCCTTTGCTGATTACCATCACGCGCCAAGAAATTCGTGTGCAAAGCGTAAAGGGCAAAATGATCGAGCCGGGTTATGGCTGGATACGCGTATCGCAGTTTCAAGAACCCACCGTCGATGACTTAGCTAAAAAAATCAGCGCACTATTCCAACAAGATCCGAATATGAAAGGACTGGTTCTCGATCTGCGAAATGATCCGGGCGGCGTATTGCCGGGTGCGATTGGTGTTTCAGCGGCTTTCCTTCCGAAAGATGTACCGGTTGTTTCAACCAATGGTCAACTACCGGATTCCAAAGCGACCTATTTTGCGCGTCGCGAGTATTACGCGACTCGCGTCGGCGGTGATCCACTGACTCGCATACCTGAAGCCGCTAAAAAAGTAAAAATGGTGGTATTAGTGAATGCAGGTTCTGCATCCGCTTCAGAAATCGTTGCCGGCGCTCTGCAAGATTACAAACGCGCCACCATCATGGGTTCACAAACCTTTGGTAAAGGTTCTGTTCAAACCATACGTCAATTGTCTGCCGACACGGCGGTGAAACTAACCACTGCGCGTTACTACACTCCGAATGGTCGCTCGATTCAGGCAAAAGGTATCGTGCCTGATTTGATGGTGGATGAATACGCTGACGGCGATGGCATGAATGGTTTGCGCCTGAGAGAAGCGGATCTGCAAAAGCATTTGTCGAACGATAAAGACAAAGAAGCGGGCAACGGCGCTAATGTCGTCGATGAACTCGAAGAACAGAAACGCATCGCTGCGACTGAGAAAAAACGTAAGCCGCTTGAATTTGGCAGCAAAGAAGATTTCCAACTGGCTCAAGCACTGAATCATCTGAAAGGTCAAACAGTGCAGCTGTCGAAATCAGCGAAAGTCGAAAACAAAAAAGAAACGACGATTAATAATTCGGATGGAAGCGACAAGAAGTAAACGCGCTTTCATTAGCTTACCGGCCGCAGTGATGCGGCCGTTTTCATTCCTAGTCTGATGAACGATCAACAACTACTACGCTACTCGCGCCACCTACTGCTCGATGAGATTGGTATCGATGGCCAAGCCAAACTACTTGCCGCCCACGCAGTGGTGATTGGCGCTGGTGGTCTGGGCTCGCCCGTGGCTATGTATCTCGCCTCGGCCGGCATCGGAAAAATTACCTTGGTCGATCATGATGTCGTTGATCTCACCAATTTGCAGCGGCAAATTATTCACACCACAGCGAGTGTCGGTCAGCACAAAGCTGAATCTGCAAAACACACACTCGCACAAATTAATCCCGATACCGAAGTCGTCACACTCTGTGCACGAGCTGATGAGGCAACGCTGGCCAGCTTAGTAGCGAATGCCAGTGTGGTGCTGGACTGTACGGATAACTTTGTAACCCGACACGCGATTAATCGCGCCTGCGTTGAGGCACGCGTGCCCTTAGTGTCGGGTGCGGCGATTCGTATGGATGGGCAAGTCGCCGTATTTGACTCTCGCTCAGGCACGACGCCTTGTTACGCTTGCTTGTTCCCGCCGGATCAGCATTTTGAAGAAGAGCAATGCTCAACCATGGGTGTGTTTGCACCACTGGTCGGCATTATTGGCACGATGCAGGCGGCCGAAGCACTCAAGATTGTGGCTGAGCTCGGCGAATCGCTTGCGCAGCGTTTATTACTGCTAGATGCAAAGCATATGGAGTGGACCAGCATACGCACCAAACGTAACGACGATTGCGTGGTATGCGGGCAGCTGTCTAAGTAAGACGCTTAAAGCCTGACTTGAAAGCCCTCTTAGGCGACCAACAAGCCTAGCATCAGATCAGCATCGTCTGAGGGCTTGAGATAAAAACCACTCTTAGCAAAACGATGCCAGCGTCCAATCACAAACGCCATCATCATGCTGGCCCGAATCGCGGCCTGGTTTTCAGAAATGATGCCCTGACTCGCGGCTAATTTCCATGACTGTCTAAGCCCGAGTTCAACGCGCTCGACAAATTGATTCATACGGTGCTGGAGACGCTCATCTTCATTCACCAGCACGTCACCGATCAGTACTTTGGTCATACCGGGGTTTTCTTCAGCAAAGTCGAGAAGCACGCCGGCGATACTGGCGGCTTGAACTTGCCCCGATTCTTCGTTCTGAGTGATCTGATTAATCAGGGTAAAAATACTGGTCTCGATAAATTCAATCAGGCCTTCATACATCTGCGCCTTGCTGGCGAAATGCCGATACAGCGCCGCTTCAGAGACGTCTAACCGCGCCGCTAGCGCTGCTGTGGTGATTTTCTCGCTCTTAGGGTTCTGCAGCATCGCTGCCAGAGCCTGAAGGATCTGTAGCTTACGCTCACCTGGTTTTGTAGTGGCCATGGTTGTTTTCAGTCGAGCAATCGATGGTAGCGGCGGAGAAGTCCGGGTTGCCGCAAGGTTTCCTACGTAATGTAACCCAGACTTGGAACCGGCCCCCGAAAGCTGCCGGACGGCTTAGCCTGCGCCGAGTTTGCGACGCTGGCGCGCAAGCTGGTTAAGCGATTTTACTTTCACATCGACAAAGGCGGGGCGATGACGTGTACCCCGTGTGTAGCCCGTCAACCAAACGGTTCGTATACCCAGCGTTCTGGCTGATTTTAAATTTTCTAATGAGTCTTCCACCAGCACGCAACGTCTGGGACTCAATCCTCGTGACGATAACAAGCGACGTAATAACCACGGTGACGGTTTCGGACGCAGCTGACGATGCACCACCATCGATTCAATCGGCACATGATCGGCAAAATGTTTATGTAAACCTAAATGCCGCACAACATCGCGCGAGTAACCTGCCGGTGCATTCGTCAACAGAATTTTGCGACCTGGCAGTCTGCGCAAAAGATAGGAAGTGCCACGCTCGGCTCGAATCATTTGTGAGAGGTTACTGAACTCGTGTGCGTCGCGTAAAAAATCTTCTGAGCGAATCGCATGATGGCGCATCATGCCCAACAAGGTTGCACCGTAACGCTGCCAATACGCTACACGCATCTCGTTAACGGCCTCTGCATGAGAAGGTTTAGCTTCTGCTTCGAGCACGCGTGCAATCAGCGCATTCATATTGCGATTTATCGCAGGGAAAATCGCATGCCCGGCATCATGCAAGGTATTGTCGAGATCGAATAGCCAGACTAGTTTGCGCTTCATGCTTGCTCCGCACGACGTAGACACAACAGGCACGCTAGACGCGTCAAACGGATTAACCGCACTTGTTCAGCTAAAAATTTACTGTCGATCAGCAGCAAATTAATGCGATCGGATCATCGTGCCAAACGCTTGCTCTGTTAGCACTTCTAGCAATAGCGAATGTTCAATCCGTCCATCGATGATGTGCACCGTATTAACGCCTGATTTTGCGGCATCTAATGCAGAAGAAATTTTCGGCAGCATGCCGCCGGAAATCGTACCGTCTTCAAACATCTCATCAATTTCGCGCGCGGATAAATCGGTCAGCAGCTTGCCATTTTTATCCATGACGCCCGGAATGTTAGTCATCATGATGAGCTTCTCTGCACGTAAAATCTCAGCAATCTTTCCGGCGACCAGATCAGCATTGATGTTGTAGGCTTGTCCATCTACACCAAAACCAATCGGCGAAATAATAGGAATGAATGCATCATCCTGAAGCGCCTTAACGACTGCGGGATTAATCGCTTCAATCTCACCAACAAATCCAATGTCGAGAAACGTGCCCGGATGTTCTTTGTCTGGCATCTGCATCTTGCGCGCTCGTATCAAACCGCCGTCTTTACCAGTCAAACCTACGGCCTGTCCGCCGTAGTGATTGATTAGCATAACGATGTCTTGCTGCACCTCACCACCCAAAACCCATTCAACCACTTCCATGGTTTCTTCATCAGTGATTCGCATGCCTTGCACGAACGTGCCTTGCTTACCAATTTTTTTAAGCGCACTGTCGATCTGCGGGCCGCCACCATGCACCACCACTGGATTCATACCTACTAATTTCAGCAAAATCACATCGCGCGCAAAGCCATGCTTTAAGCGCTCTTCTGTCATCGCATTACCGCCGTATTTAACAACGATGGTCTTGCCATGGAATTTACGGATATAGGGCAGCGCTTCAGCCAAAATTTCGGCTTTGATTTCTGGAGCAATCGTCGTAGTGGGCATTGCGGTGGCTATCGAAGAGGTGGTGGGGAATAGCGCGCGATTTTACAGCTAAACTGGATCGCGTTCGCGTCTTATGAAATGATAGTGACCTGCTGTTACCGAACGACTCCTAAAAAGCGCGGAGTCGAGTACAGAACCGCTTCCCCAACACGGCTGAACCAGACTAACACTGGAGATATTTGATGAGCGCCTGCGTAAAATGTGGCCTAAGCTTTCACTGTGCAATGATGGACGGAGCTGAGGATGAGCGATGCTGGTGCATGGAGCTGCCACCGATTCCCACCAGCGTCCTCGCTGAGGCGGGTGGTACAGGTGATGCCTGCTTTTGTCCGGCGTGCCTAAAAGAGATAGCCCAGAGTGACGCAGGCGTCTAAGCGCCTTTAGGTGCTAGTGCTTGCAGCTGCGCAGCGTGACTCCTGAAAACTCGGCAATCAGCGCTTTCAGCTCAGGCTTGTCCTCGCTCGCGTAGCCCTTTAACTGATAGGAAAAACGCGCCGAGTTGAGCGGATGCTCTTCGATACGCGCATCAGTAATCCCAGCTTTTTTCAAATTCTCTAATTGAGCAGCGGCCAATTCGGCACTGGTAAACAAGCCCACTGAAATGCCCCAGCGCCGCGCGAGCGGCTCTCTCACCACAGACACATCGGTAAAACCCAACGCACGCAACTTGGCAATGCGACGATTGGCACTAGCCTCATCCGACTGCGGCGGAATGAATACCAAGCTGGCTTGTGGGGATTGAACTTGTTGTTTGAGCGGCAGCGAAGGGAGTTTTAATTTTGCCAGTCGTGACTCAAATTTTGTCGCCGCCGATGCACTGAAATCACCCATTTCAACGCACGGCTCTGCGGGCGGCGCTAGCTTCGCCGTGTCATTAGTCAGCGGGTTGGGAAGTAGCTTCACGCTATCAGGCTGCACTTGCTGCAAGAGCCGCTGTGGCTCGAGCGTCGCCATCCAAGGTAAGGGCCCGGGAAGTAAAGTAAGCAACACCAGATTGGCTAGCAACAACAGCCAGAATAACAATCTAAACATTAGTAAGAGACTCCCCCAACAGCGGCATCTAAGCCCAGCAAAACCAAATTATCCACGGCATCAAATGGCACCGGCAAATACGGGCCAAGGTACTGCGCGGCGCCGCCAGAGAGCACGCATCGAGCGGACGGGTTCGCGCGCTGCTCATACGCATACCTGATAGCACCCACCTGTGCCGTCAAGCAGCCACTGATAATGGCGTCATGCGTATTATCGGCAAACACGCGCACTCTTTCTGCCTTATCAACGGCAGGTAGCAGCGCAGTGTTAACTGCTAGCGAAGTGGCCATTGTGGCCAGCCCGGGCAGAATCATGCCGCCGATAAAAGTGCCATCAGCTTCCAATGCATCGATGGTGGTCGCGGTTCCGCAGGTCACCACCAATAACCGCTGCCCGCCATACCGATGACGTGCTCCAATCAGTGATGCAAACCTATCGCTGCCCAGTTGGGTCGGCTGCGCATACGCATTGCGCACACCGGCACACTCAGCTTGAGCACGAAACCACATTAGCGATGACTCGGGCACAGTTAACTCAGCTAACATTTTTTTCAACTGAAATGCTACCGCCTCGCCTGCCACATTTGAAATCAAGACGCGCTGAATGTTATGCGCTGACCATGCTTGTTTTAATTTTTCCAGATCGGCGTGCACAACGCTGCCCATTGCATGCCACTCACCCACAACATGATCGGTGGCGGCTAGCGCCCATTTAATGCGCGTATTTCCGGCGTCAATCAACAGCTGCATGAGTCACTCCCGCTGTTGTATGAGGTGCAGCCGATCGAAGTGACACATCGCCGGTCGAAATAGTCCGTTGAGTAGTTGCGGTATCAAGCAGCAAGCATCCATTGTCATTAATGCCGCGCGCAACACCCTCATGTAATAACCGACCATTTTCATGCAGTGTTACCTGCTGATTTTGGTACGCATGCAGTGCATGCCAGCGATCGACAAAAGGTTGCAATCCATGCCGATCAAACTGCACTAACATCGCGCATAAAGATTCTGTAATTTTCGCCAGCAAATTATTTCTATCCAGTGGCTGATTACTTAAAAAAGCTGTTGGATATTCAATCGCCGCATCACGCTGCGGATTCGCATGAATGTTGATACCCACGCCAATCACAACCCACACTCGGTGATCATTTGTTGTGCGAGCAGTCGAGACTGTTTCAATCAACAAACCACCGAGCTTGGCCGAATTAAGAAGCAAATCATTCGGCCACTTCAGTTGCACCGACCAGCCCGATCGATGCAAAGCATCTGCCACCGCAACACCGGCCGCTAACGGCAAGCCGGTGATGCGATCGATAGGAAGTGTTAATGGCCAAGCCAGCGAAAAACACAAACTATCGCCCGGCGCTGAATGCCAGCTACGACCGGCGCGCCCACGCCCTGCGGTCTGATTTTCGGCAACCAATAAGAGCGGCGAGCTTAACTCGGTAATACGCGAACGCAAATCAGCGTTGGTTGACTGGGTAGTGGCCAGCACCTCAACCTTCAGGTCGCGCGCTACGGCACCGAGCTGGCGGATTATTTGGTCTGCGATCAAAGGCGTACTCATGACGCACATTGTATCGGTAGCCGCTGCTGAGGGTGACATACGGATGATGCGCGGATGACGAGCGGGCTAAACTCAAATACACTGCCACTCATGCCAGCTCTAAGAACACCGCTTTCCGGTGACCCGAAATCTGTTACGCAAATCACCGGTAAAGCATCTGCGTCGGTGCGCGTTGCCTTAGCTTTTTACTCGCTGCTGGTGGTGTATGCAAGCTGCTATCCTTTTTCGGGCTGGCATGACAAGGGATTACTGCCCTGGTCATATCTCACCGAACACTTGCCGCACTACTGGACGGGATTTGATCTAACGGTCAATGTCATCGGCTACATACCGCTAGGCCTGCTAGGCGTATTAGCGCTTTATCCTCGGTTGCGCGCACTACCCGCTATTGTGGTGGCCAGCCTGTGTGGAATTTTTCTAGCACTACTGCTGGAATCGGTACAAAGTTTTTTGCCTTCGCGCGTATCCAGCAATTTAGATGTGCTGACCAATACTTTCGGCACGATACTTGGCGCATTACTCGGTGAGTTACTACGCCGACCGATACTGGAACAAAGCCAATTGCGAGCATTACGCCGGTTATGGTTTTCTCAGCAAGCGAGTCGGGGACTGATAGTGATTGCGCTGTGGCCTTTGGCACAAATTTTCCCGCAGCCTTATCTGTTTGGTCATGGTCAAGTGTTAGGGACGATCTCGAGCTGGTTCTCCGATGTACTTGAAAGTCCTGTGGATCTGGGTCAATGGATCTGGACACAAGCAGGTGCAGGTATTGAGCACTATCTGCCTGCCGAAGTTATCATCACTGCCTGTGGCATGACGGGGGCTGTATTAACGCTGTTGTGCCAGACCCGAAACACAGCGCCCAAAGCGATGCTAGCTTTTCTGTTGATGGTTTCTGCAATCACCGTCAAAACATTAGCGCATGCGATTTTGTTCGATCCGGATGATGCCTTTGGCTGGTTCACTCCGAGTGCCGCGAGTGGCTTGATGATGGGCTTAGTGATGCTCGGCGGATTATCCTTCGCCCCTGCTGTGGCACAGCGTCGCGCTGCAATTTTCTCTTTAGGTATCAGCCTAATGTTAATAAACATCGCACCGGCTAATCCCTATTTTTTATCGACACTACAAGAGTGGGTACAAGGTAAATTTCTTAACTTTAATGGCGCTGCCCATTTTCTTTCGCTGACGTGGCCTTTATTGGCGCTCTGGTTCTTGACACATAAAACGCATGGCTATTCGGAGTAATCCTGACGTCTCTTTCGGTCAGTGTATGATGACTCATTCTTATTTATAGCTCTTGTATCAGTTCTCGTTTTCATCTATCAAACCTAACTTAAACTCAACTCAAACGCTTTACTATTATGAGCGATCAGCCCTACTATCAACACCACGTATTTGTCTGCATTAATCAGCGCGAGGACGGCCGCACTTGCTGCCATGATCGCGGCTCGGCAGGCATACAAGAATATGCAAAAAAACGGCTTAAAGCACTCGACATGAACGGCCACGGCAAAGTACGCATGAATAAAGCGGGTTGTCTTGATCGCTGCGAAGAAGGTCCTGTGATGGTGATTTATCCCGAAGGTGTCTGGTACACCTATGTCGATCAACAGGATGTGGATGAAATCATTGATTCTCACTTGGTCGGCGGGAAGGTTGTTGAACGTTTAAAGATTTGAACATGAATTCGCAAACGCAAGAATTCACGTTAAGCGGCAACGTCGGCTCATTGGAGTGCCGACTCGATAAGCCAGAAAATCCTCCGCGCGGCATCGCACTGATTGCTCATCCTCACCCCTTGTATGGCGGCACGATGGATAACAAAGTGGTGCAAACCTTAGCACGAGCTTTTATCGCGGTCGGCTATCTGAGCGTGCGCATGAATTTTCGTGGGGTAGGGCAATCTGGTGGCACTCATGATGCCGGATTGGGCGAAACCGATGATATGGCTTTACTACATGCGCACATGTCAGCACAGTATCCGAAGTTGCCGATAGCGCTCGCTGGATTTTCATTTGGCACATTTGTGCAATCGCAATTACAACAACGACTAACGGCGCTAGAAAATCCCGCGCAACGACTAGTGTTGGTGGGCTGTGCCGCGGGTAAATGGGCCATGCCCGAGGTTCCATCGGATACCTTGCTCATTCACGGCGAGCAGGATGACACTATTCCTTTAAGCGATGTACTTGACTGGGCACGTCCGCAAGATTTACCAGTCATTGTCATTCCTGGTGCCGACCATTTTTTTCATCGTAAGCTTCACCACATCAAGCAACTTGTTATCGATTACTGGCACCCGTAGTCTTCAGTGGGCGTTATAATTCGCACTACTTTTCTGCTTTATTCAACTCAAAATTCTCGAATGAAAAAATTCCTCGTAGCCTGCGCTGCCTTTCTTATGTTGGGTGCGACAGCTGCACAAAATTTGCCGGCTCCAACTATTGCAGCACGTTCATGGCTACTGCTCGATGCCAGCAGTAATCAAGTCTTAGCCGCACAAGATCCTGATCAACGCATAGAACCTGCATCACTGACAAAAATCATGACGGCGTATCTTGCGTTTTCTGCGGTGCGCGAAAAACGGCTCGATCTGAATCAAACTATTAATGTGTCGGTTAATGCCTGGAAGGTCGATGGCGATAGCTCAAAGATGTTTATTGAGCCAAATTCTGCTGTTCGCGTGAATGATCTGCTGTATGGTTTGATCGTGCAATCGGGTAACGATGCAGCAGTGGCACTTGCCGAAGCGGTATCGGGTACCGAAGCAGCGTTTGCTGATCTGATGAATCGCGAAGCACAGCGTATGGGCATGAAAAACACACGCTACGCTAATCCACATGGTTTACCACATCCGAATAATTACTCAACGGCGCGTGATTTGTCGATACTTGCGGCGCACTTAATTACTGATTTTCCTGAGTATTACAAAATCTATTCAACTAAGAACTTCACCTACAACCGCATCACCCAACCAAATCGTAATCGCCTGCTCTGGTTAGACCCTACGGTCGATGGTATGAAAACCGGTCATACACAAGCCGCCGGTTATTGCTTAATTGCGTCAGCTAAACGCGTCAGCGGCAATCATGAACGGCGACTGATTTCTGTCGTATTGGGTACAGATTCCGATTCTGTGCGCTCACAAGAAAGTCAAAAATTATTGAATTGGGGCTTTTTGAATTTTGATTCATTCAAAATTTATTCCAAAGAGCAGGCTGTTTTAACGCCTACCGTTTGGAAAGGATCGCAGAATGAAATTAAACTAGGTTTTGATCATGATGTGTATGTGAGTTTACCGCGTGGCTCTAGCGCCAAACTTAAACCGGTGGTCGAACGCACCGATCCTTTGGTTGCACCGATTGCACAATACAGTCGCGTAGGTACACTAAAAATGATGGCTGATGGTAAGGTGGTGAATGAAATTCCTTTGCAGGCACTAGAACAAGTGAATCAGGCGACGATCATTGGTCGAGGGCTCGATTCGATCAGGCTGCTATTTCAACGTTAGGACTGCCGTATGCTTAACCCTGCTGATAGTTTGATTGACTATCCCTGCGATTTTCCTATAAAGATCATGGGTGCAATGCAGGATACGTTTGCCCAAACGATGGTGGATGTGGTGATCTCTCATGATCCGGAGTTTCATGCCGGTAAATTAGAAATGCGGCCGTCAACGAAAGGGAATTATTTATCGCTGACAGTCACGGTACGTGCTACAAGCCGCGAACAGCTAGATAATTTATACCGCGCTTTATCCTCACACCCCATGGTCAAAATGGTGTTGTAAATCGCATGATAGATACGCTGACAGAGCAGCGCGGATACGAAGCCTACGACACGACCTTTGCTGCCATGCGTGCTTTTACCGATGCTCGCAGTGCGGCCACAGCGAATCAACTTTGGATGGTGGAGCACCCTCCAGTCTTCACCTTAGGGCTGGGCGCCGACCCGGCGCATATTATTCATGCCCATGACATTCCCATTGTACAAACCGATCGCGGCGGCGAGGTGACTTATCACGGGCCGGGTCAGGCGGTCGTGTATTTACTGTTTGATTTACGTCGGCAGGCGAAAAAGATATTGCCACGCGAGTTTGTTAACCGTATCGAGCAAGCAGTGATTGATACGCTTGCGGCGTATAATTTAAGCGGTGAACGCAAGCTAGGCGCGCCCGGTATTTATGTAGCGAACGGCGAGCATCAAGGCGCAAAGATTGCCGCATTAGGATTGAAGATTCGAGGTAATGGCTGCACCTATCATGGTGTATCACTAAATGTGGCTATGGATCTTCAACCTTTTTCGTGGATCAATCCCTGTGGCTATGCCGGCTTGCAAACTATCGACATGAAAACCTTAGGTGTAACGACGTCGCTGAGTGAAGCGCAGCAGTTACTTACCCATCATTTGCACGTACAGCTGACCCAACCATAAATCGCATGAGCTCTAACGATACACTGCCACCCTACCAAGCGAGCGACAAGCAAAAAGGCGCTGGAAAAACTGCGCGCATTCCTATCAAAATCATTCCGGCTGAACGATTACCCAAGCCTGATTGGATACGCGTAAAAGCAGCATCACCTAGTACTCGCTTCTACGAGATCAAAGATATTTTACGTAGCAATAATCTCGTTACCGTCTGCGAAGAAGCGTCTTGTCCGAATATTGGTGAGTGCTTTGGCAAAGGTACTGCGACATTCATGATCATGGGTGATAAATGCACTCGCCGCTGCCCTTTCTGCGATGTCGGCCATGGACGCCCTGATCCACTGGATACGAATGAACCAGAAAATCTGGCTAAAACTATCGCTGCGTTGAAGTTATCGTACGTTGTGATTACCTCAGTTGATAGAGATGATCTGCGCGATGGTGGAGCGGCACATTTTGTTGAATGTATACAGCGAGTGCGCGCTTTATCACCCTCGACTCGTATCGAAATACTGACGCCCGATTTTCGTGGCCGTATGGATCGCGCGTTGGAGATTCTCAAAGCCGCACCACCGGATGTGATGAATCACAATCTTGAAACCGTGCCCCGACTGTATCGCGAAGCACGTCCGGGTTCGGACTATGCGTATTCCTTGAATCTGTTAAAACGCTTCAAAGAGCTGCATCCTGACGTACCGACTAAATCGGGACTGATGGTGGGCTTGGGTGAAACGGATGACGAGATAGTGCAAGTAATGCGTGACATGCGCGAGCACAACGTCGACATGCTGACCTTAGGTCAATACCTGATGCCTAGCGGCGATCATTTACCTGTGCGTCGTTACGTACATCCCGATATTTTTAAGATGTACGAAGAAAAAGCGATTGAAATGGGATTTGCTCACGCTGCTGTTGGGGCGATGGTACGTAGCTCGTATCACGCTGACCAACAGGCAAAAAGCGCGGGGCTAGAGTAAGCCACGTATTAGTCACGTACTAGTAACGTGACTCTGAGGCTAACGTAAAAGAGTTACTCGTTTCTAGTTAGCCTACAGTTAAATCGCCAGTGCTTTTTCCAGCAACTGATGCATAGCCGCAAATTCGGGAATGCCGACATAGCGCTTCAATATGCTGCCATCTTTACCAATCACAAAAGTTGTTGGTGTGAGTTTAACGTCACCAAATGATTTGGCAGCTTGGCCGTCGCTATCCAACGCTACTTTAAACGGTAGCTGGCGGCTCTCAGAAAAATTCATCACATAGTTTGGCGGGTCATAACTCATAGCCACAGCGATAAACTCTAAACCGCGATCAGAATATTTTTTATACGTCTCTACCATCTCGGGCATTTCTTGCACGCAGGTGGAGCAACTGGTGGCCCAAAAATTTACGAGAACAACCTTGCCGCGCAAGGACTCCATGGCTATTTGCTCGCCGTTTAACGTGCGAAAGCTCACAGCTGGAGCTGATTCTTTTTTGAATAATGACAGCGCAGCGAACAATATGATGCCCAGTATGACCAGCAACGACATAGTTTGAATAATGGTCAGGCCGGCGACGCGACGGGGGAAATGACGAGACATAAAAAATCCTGTTTAGGCAAAAGCGCTAATACAATTATAGGCTAGTCAGGTGGAGCCTAGTATGAGGCTCGCCCTGCGTAGGTCTTATTTTGCAGCATCCTTGTTGGCTGCATCCTTAGGAGGCTCAGCAGGGGGCCTGGGTGAGAAATCCTTCAAATCGTCTTCGGTGATGTACTCGAATAACTTGACGACTTTTTTGATTTTGCTGGCCGCATTGCGTGCCACTTCGGCAGCAAGCTTTCCTTCGCGCTGAGTCACGCGCCCCATCAAGTACACCACACCTCTGTCCGTATGAACTTTGAATGCACTGAGATACAAATCTTTTGTGTCGACGATTGCTGCCTTTACTTTGCCGCTGATAACCAAATCATTTGAACGCACACCCAGACTCGATACTGGAGCAATTTCTAAATCATTTTCGATTTGTTTAACACCATCAATGGTTTTAATTTGCTGTTCTACTTCGGCTTTCATTTTTTCATCTTTAACTTCACCGGTTAACAACACATGCCGATTGAAACTATTGACTGAGACGCGCCCTTGATCACCGGTTATTTTCATAGCACGGCCTTCTGCTTTGAGCACAATCGCGGTGTCGTCTGCCTGCGAGCCTAGGCTGCGTCTATCCGTAGCCGACATGGTTCCCATCACTGTGCCGCCGACCATGACAGGCAAACAACCTTGCAGCGTAACTGCCAATGCTGCAGACCAAGTCACAACGAGCAATGGGCGTCGAATGGCTTTCAACGTAGCGGAAAACTGTGCGTCAGATTTCATTCTGAATCTCCTCCGAAAAGTGCGACATCAATACCATCGCAAAGACAATTGACGATTAATAAATGTACTTCCTGAATTCGTGCAGCGCGCTCATAAGGCACACCTATGTGCACGTCGGCATCTGTCAGTGATCGCGGAATGTTTCCGCCACTGGCGCCGGTTAGTGCAACGACACGCATATCGCGCTCCAGCGCTGCGTCAATCGCTGCCATTACATTCGCTGAAACACCTGAACTTGATAACGCAAACAATATATCGCCAGCCTGGCCGTAGGCATGTATTTGCTTAGCAAAAATAT
>JACCDJ010264336.1_pt1 | contig 20454 bp, 19 predicted proteins | sample 7444481 | NCBI WGS metagenome assembly JACCDJ01 (sample SAMN15323435, study PRJNA562643) | freshwater metagenome | isolation source: river surface water | place: USA:Blue River Watershed | collected 2017-08-15 | reverse complement strand
TGGGTCAGTTTATGTTCAACGACGACAAGGCCATAATCCGGGTGGATATGTCGGAATACATGGAGCGCCATTCTGTGTCCAAGCTTATTGGTTCTCCACCAGGCTATGTGGGTTATGATGAATCAGGTCAGTTGACTGAAGCTGTCCGTCACCGTCCGTATGCGGTGGTGCTTTTTGACGAAATAGAAAAAGCTCACCCAGAAGTCTTCAATATGCTTTTACAAGTCATTGATGAGGGACGTATGACCGATGGTAAGGGGCGGGTGGTAAATTTTAAAAACACAATCATAATTCTAACTTCAAACATTGGCTCACAATTTGTCGAGAAGATGGAGTCTATCGGATTCTCCAATAATTCGAAAAAGGACGATTATGCAAATATGAAGGAAAAAGTAATGGAGGCACTCAAGGATAACTTTCGTCCAGAATTTTTGAATCGATTGGATGAAATAATTGTTTTTGATGTACTTTCACCAGAAGCTATCGCTCAAATTGTAAATCTGCGTATTCAGGTGGTAAAAGATAGATTGATGAGTAAGGGGATTGAATTTGAAATCAACCCCGAGGCTCTTTTGTATCTTGCCAATGAAGGTTATAACCCACACTATGGTGCTCGACCGCTAAATAGATTGATACAAACTAAAATTCTAAATCCGGTTGCTTCATATATTATAGGAAATGGGGTAAAGAAAGGGGATACAGTGATTGTGTCAATGAAAAACAAAGAACTTGTAATTGATACAAAGAAAGCTAACAGTAAAAGACGACTGAGCAACTTAAAAAGTGGATCCAACTTTCGGCCACACTCTGCAGTCTAGAAAATTTAAGGTAATTTATTTCAATCCAAGCTTATGTTGTAAGGGTTTTTCTAAATTCTAATACTTGACTTTTGGAATTATTTATCATATAATATAGTCTGGCGTTCCTTACAGACGAATAGTTACTTTACTATGGGCTACCTTGCCCTTATGCCTCTCTAACCAGGGGAAGTGCACTTAGTGCGCGCAGGGGACAAGGTTCACTCGAAAGAGTGTGTCTGCCTGTGGAGAAAAACGTGTTACCAATCGAAGCTGTACGAAAAAAGATCGTTTCGACGATCCAAGAGAATCAGGTCGTGATCGTGGTGGGAGCAACTGGTTCGGGGAAAACAACCCGACTTCCAGTTTTCCTATACGAGGCCTGCTGCTCAAAGCAAGGCGTCATCGGAATTACGGAGCCGCGTCGTATCGCGGCAACCTCCGTAGCGAAGTTCGTGGCCGAGCAACTCGGCACCGAGCTTGGTGACAAGGTCGGCTATCAGATTCGTTTCGACGACCAGGTGTCTCGGGAAACCGAGATCAAGTTCATGACTGACGGAATTCTGCTACGCGAGATTCAGGATGATCCTGACCTCAAGCGGTACTCCGTCATCATGGTCGACGAAGCGCACGAGCGTAGCGTCAACATCGACTTCACTCTGGGTCTTCTCAAGGATCTGCTTTCGCGTCGGCCGGATCTGAAGGTCGTCGTCTCATCGGCGACTATCGATGCGGACAAATTCTCAAAGTACTTCGGCGGCGCACCCGTCGTCGAAGTATCGGGTCGGACGTATCCGGTCGACATCATCTGGAGTGGCGAGAATCACTTCGCCCATCAGATGGTTCAAGCGGTTGTCGAGAAAGTGGTCGCTATCCACACTCGAGAAGCGGAAGGTGACGTGTTGGTCTTCATGACCGGAGTCGACGACATCAATCAGGTCGTCGAGCTTCTCGAAGAGAAGAAGTACGGCGATCTCGTCGTACTTCCTGCTCACGGAAGTCTGGCTCCAGAAGAGCAGAAACAGATCTTCCACCACTTCCCGGGCAAACGGAAAGTGATCGTCGCTACAAACATCGCCGAGACATCGATCACGATCGACGGAGTCGTCTACGTTGTCGATTCTGGATTGGTGAAGCAGACCAACTTTGACGCCCAGACAGGCATTCAAAGCCTGGATGTCGTCAAGCACTCGCAAGCTGGTTGCAATCAGCGCGCGGGTCGTGCCGGACGTACTCGTCCCGGCGTCTGCTACCGCATGTATACCCAGGCAGAGTTTTCTCAACGCCTCGCGTATACCGAACCTGAGATCCGCCGGATGAGTTTGGCGGGCGTCGTGCTTGCCATGGAGTCTATCGGCATCAAGGATGTCGAAGCGTTTTCGTTTGTTGACCAGCCGGATCGCGACGCCTTTCACGAGGCTTACGAAACGCTGGTTGCTCTCGGCGCCATCAAGGCGGATCGTTCCGCTCTGACGTCGATCGGTATCGACATGTCCAAGCTTCCCCTCGAACCCCGCATCGCGCGGATGGTCCTCGAGGCGGACAAGCATGGATGCGTCAGGGAGGTTGCGACAATTGCGGCCTTCCTTTCAATCCGCAACGTATTCGTACGGCCGAAAGGCAAGGAGTACGAGGCGGACATGAAGCACTCAAGGCTGAAGGTTCACACCTCCGATGCTCTGACGTTCCTCAAGATCTGGCAGAGCTACGAGGCCGCAAACTTCGAACGGCAGTGGTGTTTTGATAACTTCCTCCATGTGAAGAGCATGGACGAAGTGAAGAGCATCCGCTCTCAGCTTCTCAACATCCTCGAGCGTGGAGGAATGAAGTTATCCAGCACCATCGTCGAGCGAGACATCGTACGCTCAGTAGCTGCTGGACTGATTCAAAACCTGCTCCAGCACGGTTCACGCCACATCTACAGTGGTACCCTTCGGGACAACCTGTATGGTGTCTATGTTCATCCGAGTTCGGCTGTCTTTGGATGGTCGGATCCGCGGTGGATCGTCTGCACGGAGATCGTGACGACGTCGAAGCCATTCGCGCGAGGAGTTAGCGAGGTCAAGCCCGAGTGGTTGCCCGAGCTCGCTCCGAATCACTTTTCCTTTGGTCAGAGCCGGCTGGTTCGCCAGACGGACGATGATCAGGGCATGGTGGCTACTCGCGTGATCATGTATCGGAGCACGGTCGGCGTGACACCGACAGAGGTGGGGAGCGTCGAGTTTCAGATCTCAATGGCGGAAGCCTACGAGATTGAGCAGAAGCTCGTTCACACCGCTGAGGCAGAAGGGCTCGTTCCTCTTGTCTTCAGTGAGGTGGATGCCGGCGCGAACTACATGTGGGGGAGGACAAAGTTGGTTGGCGAAGATCGGCTCGGTCGTCGTTACGAGGTTCCGCACTTTGCCTTCAATCGTCCTCACCCGGGCGACACCTACTACTGTGCTCTCTTGCCATCGTTTTCTCTGGATGGCAGCATGAGGCCGGAATCGAGGTTCAAGTTCTTCAACATCTCGAAGCCGAAAGGTTACGAGGTGAAGGAGGGCCAAAAGCCTGTTGACGTAATCGACATGGCAGCACAACTCAGGGCAGCCTGGGTTAATAAGTAACAAAAGTCTGATCCGTATCCCCGCACCCTTGGCTCTGGCCCTGGGTGCGGTTTGTTTTTAGATAACATTAAAAGGTGCAAAAATATTTTTTTTGTGTTAATTTTACTGTATTGCGTCGGTGGTAGAGTGGTCAAATACAACAGACTGTAAATCTGTCGCCTCCGGGCTACGAAGGTTCGAATCCTTCCCGGCGCACAAAATTAAAAAGCCAGAGCAGAAGCTCGGCTTTTTAATTTATGTCTCGGCGAGAGTCCCGCATCTGCTTGCGGGACGTGGAGGATTCGAAAAGCTTTTCATTATGAATTTGAAACTTGTTTCGAATTCATTGAAAAGGTATACTGACCCTGTAAGGGTAGAAATTCCTTCCCGGCGCACCATGAAAAATTTCTTTAAATATTTTACAGCTACACTTGTCGGGGTATTTTTCGCCAGTTTTTTACTTGTTCCATTGTTTAACCAAGGAGTGAAGAATTTTATTTTAGCTAGTGTCATCGGTGATTCTTTTTGTCCTCAGGGTGATGGAAAAATATTTGAGAATGAGATGACTGTTTATGTTAATAAGACTGTCGGTTTACCGAGCGGATATGTTCCAGAAAATTTAATAGAGGTGTCTAATGAAATCAGGTCTACAAAAAATGGTTGTTTAAAAAGAGAAGCATTGGATAATTTAAAAATCATGTTTGCAGATGCTGACAAAGGCAACATCAAACTAGCGGTTACTTCAGCTTATCGAAGTAGTGTACTGCAGTCACAGCTTTACAAGGCATTATATGCGTTAAAGGGAGAGAAGGCTAAAGACCGAATAGCTCCACCTAGTCACTCCGAACACCAGCTCGGTACAACCGTAGATCTGTCTGGGGAATCTATAGATTATGTAAGTGCTAGTGATAGATTTACCGATACCCCCGAAGAATTATGGTTGCGTGAAAATGCTTACAAGTATGGTTTTGTGCAGAGCTATCCAAAAGGTAAGACTTCTATTACCGGGTATGACTATGAGTCTTGGCATTATCGATATTTGGGCACAGAAATTGCTAAAGAAATATCTGAGGGGGGAATAACTATCGAAGAATACTTCCAAGATTTGAAAGAAAAGGAGTAAACTTGTTGTTTTTGTAAAAGCATGTTATTATAAAAGAGTGTTTAAAGGGCCCGAAGCCTTTTTTTATTTCACCAAATTATCAAAAAATATGCATATTAGAAATATAGCAATCATAGCTCACGTGGACCACGGCAAGACGACCTTGACCGACGCTTTGATGAAGCAAAATGGCGGACTACAAGAAGAAGGACTTTCCATGGATTCAAACGATCTTGAAAAAGAGCGTGGTATTACTATTTATTCCAAAAATACATCTATCCAATATAAGGGTAGTAAGATTAATATCGTAGATACTCCGGGCCACGCTGATTTCGGTTCCGAGGTAGAGCGAGTGCTCCGAGCTATCGATTCAGTGCTTTTATTGGTGGATGCTGTAGAAGGGCCAATGCCTCAGACTCGTTTCGTCTTGAAAAAATCTCTCGAGCTCGGACTCAAGCCAATCGTGGTCATCAACAAAATCGACAAACCAGCGGCTGATATCAGTCGAGTTCATGATGAAATTCTCGAATTGTTTTTTGAACTTGGGGCTACAGATGAACAAGCTAATTTTGAAACTATTTACGCCATCGGTCGGGAAGGCAAGGCCTTCCGAAAAGTTGGAGATGATTCCAAAGATCTGTCTCCACTTCTTGATTTAATTTTAGAAAAAGTTCCGCCAGCGTCTGGTGGATCAGCTGATTTAAAAATGTCTGCGCAAGTCTTCAATTTGGGCTATGACAATTTTTTAGGCCGTATGGCTATTGCACGTATTTATTCTGGAAAAATTGTTGCGGGTAGTACTATTTTAGTAAAAGGAATACATGGTACTCGAAAAGGTAAACTTACTAAACTATTTAATTTTGAAGGAATCAATAGAAAGGATATTGAATCTGCAGAGTCTGGTGATGTGGTCATGATTGCCGGTATTCCAGACATATATATCGGTGAAACTTTGTGTGAGGATGAATCCGTAGAACCACTTCCAGCTATTGCTATCGATGAGCCTACTCTCTCCCTAAACTTCTTGGTCAACGATTCTCCTTTTGCTGGACGCGAAGGAAAACTTTTAACCTCAAGACAAATCAAGGAGCGTTTAGAAAAAGAATTGGAAATAAACGTGGGGTTGCGTGTGGATTTTTCTCCAGATCAAGGTGATAAATCAGGACCGAGCTTCTTTAAAGTGTACGGCCGTGGCGAATTGCATATTGCCATTTTGCTTGAAAACATGCGTCGGGAGGGTTTTGAGATGCAGGTGTCCGAACCGGAAGTAATCATTAAAGAAGATAACGGAATAAAGACCGAGCCATACGAAGAATTGGTGGTAGACGTGCCTATGGAGTCTTCTGGTGGGGTTATTGAAAAAATCGGCAAAAGACGTGGAATTATGAAAGATATGACAGAAAAGCATGGTATTGCAAGGATAATTTTCGATATACCTACTCGTGGCCTTTTGGGTTACCGAGGTGAATTTATCATCGACACCAAGGGTGAGGGTATTATGTCTTCTCGAGTTACTGGTTTCAAAGAATACGCTGGAGAGATCAAAAAACGTGAATATGGCTCCATGGTATCTATGGCTCCCGGCAAAGCAGTGGCCTTTTCACTTGCAAATTTACAAGAACGTGGTATACTATATGTAGGGCATGGTACGGAAGTTTACGAAGGTATGGTTATCGGCAATGTGTTAAAGGGAGAAGATATGTCAGTTAACCCAACCAAAGGTAAACAGCTTACAAATATGCGAGCTTCTGGTACTGATGAAGCCATCACATTGAACCCAGTCTTTGCTTTGAGCATCGAACGAGGCCTCGAAGTGATGAGCGGAGATGAGTATCTAGAAATTACCCCAAATTCTGTTAGATTGCGCAAGAAATTTTTGAGTGAAGTAGATAGAGCTAAAAGTAAAAGATAATAAAAAATACAAAAATAACAACATGTCAACAATATCTTTCAAACCGAAAAAAGTTACTAAAAAAATTACTTCTCATCTTCAGGATCGAGCGAGTGATGTTATCATGCATCGCTTCGGTCTGACTTCCGATGGTACTCGAAAAACTCTGGAAGAAATCGGAAAGAAATACAACATAACTCGTGAACGTGTACGTCAGATTGAAAACGTAGCTATTTCTCTGATTAAGAAGTCTAGTGCATACAAGGCTGAACAAGCCACATTTGATGAGTTGAAAAAGCTTATACATGAGCTAGGTGGGGTGGTGGCCGAACATGATCTTTTAAGTCATGTTTCGAAAGATAAGTCTACTCAAAATCATATTCATTTTTATTTAGTATTGGGTGACGCCTTCAAGAAGCACCGTGAGGATGATCATTTTCATGTGCGCTGGAGCGTAGATGATGTTATGGCTGACAAGGTGCATGATTCACTGCGAAAATTGTATTCAAGTTTGAGTGATGAGGATTTGATTCCTGAAACTGAAATGATCAAGAAATTTTTTGATCACATGAAGGATGTATCAGAACACCTAAAGGTAGAAGAAATTGCCAAGAGATGGTTGTCTATGTCCAAGGTGGTTTCAAAAAATCCACTTGGTGAATGGGGCAAAACTAGTTCTCCAAACATCCGCACTCGAGGTGTAAAGGACTATGCTTTTTTGGTTATGCGCCGACATGGTTCACCTATGCACTTTAAAGAAGTGGCTGAGGCTATTTCGAAAACTTTCAGTAAGAAAATCCATTACGCTACTTGTCACAACGAATTGATCAAGGATTCTAGGTTCGTTTTGGTGGGACGTGGTATGTATGCATTGGCTGAATGGGGTTATAAGGCTGGTATCGCTCGGGAAGTTATTCGCGATATTTTAAAACGCGAAGGGCCTCTGTCAAAAGAAGACATAGTAAACAAAGTAAATAAGGAAAGATATTTCAAAAAGAACACTATTTTAGTAAACCTAGTAAATCCAAAATTCTTCAAGAAGAATAAGGGTGGACTTTACACAGCAGTTTAGATAAAATAAGGGAATGATAGTTGATACTATTATTTTCACCCTCTATAAATTTATACTTACCGTAGTATTTCCTCTGCTCGGGGTGTTTATTTTAGGTCGTATAACTTGGAAACTTTGGATTCACTATATCCAACAAGATTTTATTTCTGGTATTGAGTATGTAGTTCTTGAGATAGTCCCTCCTCGTGAAGTATTGCGCAGCCCCAAGGCCATGGAGTTGTTTTTTACTAATGCTCTTTATCATCAGAGTGGAAAAGGAGGGCAAGAGGAGTATTGGCAAGGAGCTGTGCATTTTTGGTTTTCCTTGGAAATTGCTTCCATTGATGGACAGGTACATTTTTATGTTCGGGTTCCTACTAGAATAAAAAGTTTAGTCGAAACTCAAATGTATGCTCAATATCCACAAGCACAAGTAAAAGTAGTGGAGGATTATACTCTTGCCATAGATGAAATAAGTGAAAAAAGTAAATGGATGGCTTGGGGCTGTGAATTTAAATTAGAAAGACCGAGCGCTTTTCCGATTAGGACTTATGTTGATTTTGGTTTAGATAAAGACCCAAAAGAAGAATTCAAAGTGGATCCGATATCTCCGCTTATCGAATTCTTTGGGTCAATTGAAAAAGGAGAACAGGCTTGGTTGCAAATCGTTATTACTCCTTCGCATATATACAGTACATGGAAAAAATACGATTGGACAGCAGGGTCAAAAGAAGAATTAAAAAAATTGCTTCGACCCTTTACTTCTACTAGACAATCCGCAGACGAGCCTGCTCATTATGGTACAGAAGTCCGTGTGCCAGATTCTCTGAAAAAAGTCGTCGAAGCGGTTAATAATAAAACTACCAAGCTGGGTTTTGATACAGGTATTCGAGTCATGTATGTGGCTAAGAAAGAGGTGTATACAGTAAATCGCCGAAAAGATATTCGTCTTATCTTTCGTCAATATGCAAATCCAGACTCAAATCAATTTGGGCGCCATAATTCTACTCAAGGGGATGCATTGAATAGTCCAATTATGGGACTTTCGAAAAAAAGCGTTATGGTACTTGCAAATAGAATGCTACATGAATACCAAGAACGTGGTGGATTTTTTTATCACATGATGAGGCATAGATTATTCAATGAACACAACTTTCCTTGGGCGGTAAACTTATTGGTCAAACCTTTTTTCCTGCCTTATTTTCATTCTACAACATTCGTTCTCAATACCGAGGAATTGGCTACCCTGTGGCATTTTCCAGGTCAAATGCTCAAGGTTCCTACTCTTACTCGTATCGAGTCCAAAGAAGCTGCTCCTCCTCCAAATCTTCCACAATAAAGATGAAAAACATCAAACCAATAATATCAATAATTGTAGTTGTGGTTTTGTTCTTTTTTTTGAATGCTCCCACTGATTTTCCGACTGGTACGGTAATTACCGTAAATCCTGGAGATAATCTACGCAGTGTTTCTTTGAAATTAAAAGAAGGGAATATCATTCGTTCTCGCATTGTGTTTGAACTTTTTACAATAATCTATGGTGGAGAAAAACATATAATTCCAGCTGATTATTTTTTAGACAAGAAAGAAACTGTGTATGGTATGGCTCGCCGTATCGAGCGCGGAGAGAGACGTCTGTCTGCTATCACAGTCACCATTCCGGAAGGGTTTACAGCTCGTGATATGGCAGAAGTTTTTGACTCCAAGCTGAAAGCTTTCGATAAGGATAAATTTTTGTCTACTGCTAGTCAATATGAAGGCACGCTTTTCCCCGATACCTATTTTTTCTTTACTGACGATACTGAGGTTGAGGTTATCAAAGCCATGCGGGGTAATTATGAAAAGAAAGTTGACCCGCTTCGCAGAGAAATAGCTTTGACTAAAAAAACTGAAAGAGAAATTGTTATTTTTGCTTCGCTAGTAGAAGGAGAGGCAAATGGAGATGCTGACCGAGAATATATTGCAGGCATATTGTGGCGAAGGTTGAATATCGGTATGGCTCTCCAAGTAGACGTGGCTCCAGAAACATACCGAGCTCGTGGGTTACCCAAGGATCCAGTCGGAAATCCGGGTCTAGAATCTATAAAGTCAGTCTTGTTTCCGAAAAAATCTGACTATCTTTTTTATCTGCACGATAAAGAGGGTGTCATACATTACGCAAAAACATATACCGAGCACAATATTAATATCAAGAAATATTTAAAATAAAAGAATATGAGAAACCACAACCTGGCGTTTGTAGATATAGAAACCACTGGACTCGATGTCACCATGCACGAGATCATAGAAATCGGCTGCGTGCTCACTACCCCTGGTCTCGAAGTGATCGAGGAGTTTGAGATAAAAATAAAACCTGAGTGTATAGAAAACGCCAATCCGGTGGCTCTAAAAATAAATCATTATAACGAAGCCGACTGGGCTCATGCTGTGCCGTTTGAACAAGGCATGCAGATGTTTGCCGAGAAGGTAAAGGGTTGTATTATGGTCGGGCAAAACATAGCTTTCGATTCTGGTTTTATCGAATATTCTTTTTCTAAACTAGATATTGCGAACACCATGCATTACCATAAGTTGGATACGATATCTATCGCTTGGGCAAAATTTCACAATGATCCTACTCTTGAGCATTTCTCACTACACGAGATGTGCTTGCGTTTTGGTATCGAAAACAAAAAGGCTCACAGTGGGTTAGGAGACGCACGAGCGACATGTGAGCTTTACAAAAAGTTGATGGAATTGTAAGGTTTATTTATTATGAAGCAAAAGACAGTATTTGTGGGGCTATCTGGAGGAGTAGATTCTGCAGTTAGTGCAGCCCTACTCAAGCATCAGGGTTTTGAAGTCGTCGGAGTTTTTATCAAAACCTGGCACCCCGATTTTATAGCCTGCAATGAAGAAGAAGAAAGACGCGACGCCATGCGAGTGTCGGCGCATTTAGATATTCCTTTTCTAACTTTTGATTTTGAAGATGTTTATAAAAAAGAAGTAGGTGATTATATGATAGCTGAATACAAAGCCGGCCGGACTCCAAATCCAGATGTCATGTGTAATCAACATGTAAAGTTTGGTGCATTTTTAAATAAAGCTCTCTCTATGGGGGCGGATTATGTGGCTACTGGTCATTATGCCCAAGTTGCTTCTAGCAACCAAGCAAAACCAACTTTTTCTCAGTCGCTCGGTTCCTCGCTACGCTCAACCACTCCTTCTAAAAAGCAGGTTTTGCTTGGTTGTGGCATTGATAAATCTAAAGATCAAAGTTATTTTTTGTGGACATTGCGTCAAGAACAATTATCAAAAATACTTTTTCCAGTTGGTCATTTAGAAAAAAGCGAAGTCAGAAAGCTGGCCAAGAAATTTAAATTGCCAGTGGCCACCAAAAAAGACAGCCAGGGGATTTGCTTTTTAGGTCCAGTGGATTTGAAAAAATTCTTAAAACATTACATAAAAGAAAAAAGGGGAGACGTGGTAAATGAAGCAGGTGAAGTGATAGGCCACCATGAAGGAAGCGTGTTTAGCACCCTAGGTGAAAGGCATGGATTTACTATTACTAAAAAAACTCCAAACGATGAACGATACTATGTAGTCAGTAAAGACGTGAAGAAAAATATTTTGGTGGTTTCTGAAAAGCAAAATGTGAAGAATTTTGAAGGCGGAAGGTTCCAGCCATTGGCTGGAGTAATGCCAAAAAATTCTTCACATTTTGGGATACATTTAGAAAAAACAAATTGGATTTCAGAAATACCCAATCAAGAAAAAAAATATACAGCCCAGATTCGTTATCATGGAGAATTTTTACCCTGTAAAATAGTCTGCGGAAGTCCGACTTTCGCAGAAGTAATTTTTGAAAAGCCGACACTGGTTGCTCCGGGTCAGTCGATAGTGGTCTATGATGGGGATGTTTGCCTCGGTGGTGGGGTAGTGAAATAAAGCTGTTTTTGCTATATAATTGCTCTATATATGGATTCAAGTGAAATTAGGTCAAGATTTTTAAAGTTTTTTGAAAACCGGGGACATGCGGTCATTCCTTCGGCTTCGCTCGTTCCTGAAAATGACCCTTCAGTGTTGTTCAACACTGCCGGCATGCAACCCCTAGTTCCTTATCTTTTGGGCCAGGACCATCCTATGGGAAAGAGAATTGTCGACGTGCAAAAATGTGTCCGAACTGGAGACTTGGAAGATATTGGAGACATGAGACATCTATCATTTTTTGAAATGATGGGAAATTGGTCTCTCGGAGATTATTTTAAAGAAGATGCTATTAAATGGAGTTTCGAATTTTTAACTTCAAAAGAGGAAGGTCTAGGTCTAGATCCTAATCGTCTATATGTAACTGTATTCGAAGGAGATGATAATGCACCCAAAGATACTGAGTCAGCAGAAGTTTGGAAGAAACTCGGTATTCCTGAAAATAGAATTTATTTCTTAGGCGCAGATGATAACTGGTGGAGTGCTGGTGAGAATGGTCCATGTGGGCCAGATTCTGAAATGTTTTATGACATGGTTGGTAGTATGGGTGACCTGTCAAAAGAAGATTTTTTGGCTGCGGTAAAGCGCGAAGACGTTGTTGAAATTTGGAATGATGTATTTATGGAATATGAGAAAAAAGATGGCAAAGTTATTGGCAAGCTTAAGGCAAGAAATGTTGATACTGGAGCTGGGCTTGAGCGAACTAGTACTGTGATGCAAGGTAAACGAACAGTGTATGATACTGATTTATTCGCTGGAATAATGTCAGTAATTCCTCAAACTCTAAATGAGAAGAAACGTAGAATTATTGCAGACCACATGCGTGCATCTGTATTTATGATTGCTGAAGGTGTGATTCCATCTGGTAAAGAAAGAGGGTATGTACTCCGACGTTTGCTTAGACGTGCAGCCGTATATACTAAAGAATCTAATATAGATCCTATAACTGTTGCAGGTAAGGTCATTGAAAAATTTGCTCCAGTTTATTCTAATTTAAATAAAGAAGTCATTTTCCCTGTTATCTCTCTAGAATTTGAGCAATTTGAGAAAACTTTAACCCAAGGTTTAAAAGAGTTTGAAAAAAATACTGACCCTTTTGTTCTTGCTACTACATATGGTTTCCCAATAGAGCTCACACAGGAATTAGCTAAAGAAAAAGGTCAGACTGTAGATCTTGAAGATTTTCATAAAAAGATGGCTGAACATCAAAAGCTTTCTCAGACAGCTTCGGCTGGGATGTTCAAGGGGGGATTAGCTAATCACAATGAAAAGACTGTTCGCTTGCACACTGCTCACCACTTGCTATTGGCTGGCTTACAAGCTGTCGTCGGTAAAGAAGTAAAACAACGGGGTAGTAATATCACCGAAGAGAGATTGCGTATAGACTTTTTGTGTGACCATAAATTGACCGATGAAGAAAAACAAAAAGTGGAAGCTTGGGTGGATGATAAAATTTCTCAAGGATTACCAGTGACTCGCACTGAAATGCCTTTGGCTGAAGCGCAAAGATTGGGGGCTGAGATGGAATTCGGTGCAAAATATCCAGATATGGTTTCTGTTTACTATATTGGTGGAAACGGAAATGTGGAAAATGCTATTAGTAAAGAATTTTGCGGTGGGCCACATGTTCAAAATACCAAAGAGCTAGGCCAATTTAAAATTTTGAAAGAAGAAGCAGTCTCGGCGGGCGTTCGTCGCATCAAGGCAGTGCTTTTGTGACCCCGTAGTAGATTTTGGAAAAGCAAATTACTAAATTTGCGCGCCTGCGCATTTCCAAAATTCACTATCGGGTGATACAATAAAGGGTATGTTTGATATATTTAAGTCGAACGAAAAAAAAGAACTAACGCTTGTTTTTGATATTCGATCTTCTTCTGTCGGAGTATCTATTTTAAGTGCTCAAAAAACTGGGGTTCCGAAACTGCTTTTTTCAATCCGTGAACCAGTCACACAAGATGAAACTGTGAGTGTCGACAAATTTTTAATTTCCACCATGAAATCCTTGGACATCGTAGCTGAAAAAGCTTTCAAGTCTGGTGTCGGTGCTCCAAAAAATATTTATTGTGTTTTAGCCTCACCTTGGTATGTTTCGCAGACCCGAATTATAAATCTAAAAAAAGAAACTCCTTTTATTTTTTCTCAGGCATTAGCAGATGAGCTGATAAAGAAGGAGATGGAAAAGTTTAAAGAGGAGCATTTGGAGAAATATATAAAGGCCAACCAAGAGATTCGAGTGATCGAATTGAAAAATGTCAAAACAGTTCTCAATGGTTATGAAACTCATAATCCTATAAATCAAAAAGTTCAAGAAGCCGAAATCACTCTTTTCGTTTCCATGTGCCCAGATCAAGTTCTAAAAAACATGGAGGAGGTTATAAGAAAATATTTTCACCAAAAGGTCATCAAGTTTTCTTCATTTACCTTTGCCTCATTTGCTGTTGTGCACAGTTTATTTAAAGAACAGCCAAATTTTCTCTTGATTGATATAGGCGGAGAGGTGACAGATATTTCCATGATAAAGAGGGGTGTTTTTAGTGAGTCCATATCTTTCCCGATGGGTCGCCATTTTATGGTGCGCGGTCTCGCTCGTGATATGTCTTGTAGTGACCAGGAAGCTTCGTCTTATATATCATTGTTAAACGCAGGTCATGCCGACCCAGTTACCGAGAAAAAATTGACCGACATAGTGAATAAATTAAAAATAGAGTGGTTGAAAAACTTCCAAGAATCCTTGGCCAATCTTTCTCGAGATATTTCAGTACCGTATACTATTTATTTGTCAGCCGATTTAGATTTTTTGCATTTTTTTGGGCAGGTCATTGAATCCGAACAATTCAATCAATACACATTAACTGAGTCTAAATTTAAAATAATATTTTTAGACACTGTAACTCTTCACGGAGTTGTAGAATTCGAAAAGGATATTTCTCGAGACTCATTTATGATGCTTGATGCGAGCTACGTAAATCATTTCTTAATTTATGGAGATAAATCTGGTAAAATATAATATATGCCTAAAAGTATATTTCAAGACATGGTAAAAATAAATAGTTCCAAGAAACCAGAAATTAAGCGGGTGGTTAGAAAACCAGTCTTAGAAAAGCCCGAAGCTAGACCGAAGGTGGCTGTTACAAGTTATGAAGATGAACCAATATCTTCCAAGAATCGTCACGGTTTGTGGATAGTAGCGGGTGTGGCCATAGTATTCTTTCTTTTTTCGCTTTCATATTTTTTCGCTAGGGCTGAGATAATCATAGATCCAAAGATAAAAGATTTGTCCATCAATCTCAATTTATCTGCTGAGTTGGACGGCAATACTGAGGCGATGACTTTTGATTTAGTGGCCATCTCTGGTGATGTCAGCAAAACAGTGACTGCCACAGAAAAAAAAGAAGTTGCCGAGAGCGCTCGAGGTACTGTAGTTATTTATAATAATTTTAGTACGAATTCTCAAAAATTAGATATCGACACTCGGTTAGAAGGTTCCAATGGAAAAATTTACAAAACTGAAAAAGCTATTGTGGTTCCGGGTATGACTGGTTCTACTCCAGGTTCGGTGGAGGTGGGGGTATACAGTGTCGAAACTGGTGTAGGGGGTAATAGTAAACCCCTTGATTTTAAAATTCTTGGTTTCAAGGGTACTCCTAAATATGAGAAATTTTATGGCAGATCCAAAGGGGACCTGGTTGGTGGTTTTAAGGGTCTATCATACGTAGTATCGGAAACTGATAAAAGTAAGGCTTTATCCGAACTTCACACTACTCTTCAGAAAAATCTTTTACAAAAGGCTACTGATCAAATCCCGAGTGGCTTTGTTTTACTAAAAGATGCTGTGTATCTAGAAACCGAAGAAAGTAGTGGTAGTAGCTTGTTATCTTCATCTTCTGACAAGTTGCCAGTTACTTTAAAGGGTACTTTACACGGAGTTCTGTTTGAAGAACAGAAACTTTCTACTAAAATAGTCCAGAAGGTGGTAGATGGATCTGATGGGGCTGATACATACATAGCCAACATAAAAGATCTCACCTTCAAACTCTCTAGTGCTAATTCTGTGATCAAGGATGCCAAGACCATAGATTTTAACTTATCTGGTTCGGCAAAAGTTGTCTGGAGGCTCGATTCCGTAAAGCTAATCTCAGATTTATTAGGTAAATCTAAAAGTGATTTCAATCAATTATTGCTAGGTTATCCAAATGTAGTTTCGGCAAATCTATCCCTGAGTCCCATCTGGAGTCGCACTATTCCGGGTAAGGCTAAAGATATAAAGATTATTGTAAATTACCCTGTTGATCCAAATGAGGGCGAGGTTGACTAGGTCAATTAGTTTTGTTATATTTATTTAACTTGATGATTGATCAAAAAAAGGAAAAGCTATTGTCTGTACGAGGCGTCATAACTGAAGCCTTGCCGTCGACTTTGTTTCGAGTAGAAATACAGGGAAAAAAAGAAGGTGATGTAGATGAAGCAAAAGAAATTTTGGCATATTTGTCAGGTAAAATGAGAATGCATCGCATCAAAGTTTTGATTGGTGATTCTGTCGAGGTTGTGCTCGATCCTTACGGAGGTAAGGGAAGGATTGTTAAAAGATTGTAGTAAATAAGGGGCCAGTATCCCGGTAAGCCAAAAACTTTGCCCCGGGGTTGTAATTTTTATTAGGATAGTGTATGATGTTTAGTACGTTTTAAAGTAATTGAAAGACATTGATAAATAAGGGTATTTTCCTTATTTTTCTTTTTTTGCGTAAAATTAAGATGAAAGTAAAATCAGCAATTAAAAAAATATGCGATAACTGCAAGATAGTCCGAAGGGCTCGTCATTTGCGTGTTATTTGCTCGAACCCTAAGCATAAACAAAAACAATAATTTATGATGAGAATTTTAGGAATCACAGTACCAAACGAAAAGAGACTAGAGATTGGCTTGACATGCTTCTATGGTATCGGCCGTTCAAGTGCAAAGCGTATTTTGAAACAAGTGGGTGTAGATCACGGCAAGAAGGCTAGTGAACTTACTGAAGATGAAGAAAACAAGATCCGTGCTGTCATTGAAAAAATTTCAATCGAAGGAAACCTAAAGCGTGAAGTAAGTGCCAATATAAAAAGACTAAAAGATATCAAAAGCTACCGAGGTGTCCGTCATATGAAAGGTTTACCGGTACGAGGTCAAAGAACAAAGACAAATTCGAGAACAGTCCGAGGTAACGTAAGAAAGACAATGGCATCTGGACGAAGAAAGGAATCTAAGACCTAGTAATTGAAATAAAGTAATAAAGTAATGACAAAAGAAAAAACTACAAAAGAAAACGCAGAGGAAGTAAAGGATGTTGCCGTTGAGGCACCAAAGGCTGTTAAGTCTTCAAAGAAGAAGGTTACTTCTGGAGTTTTGCACATTGAAGCTACTTTTAACAATACTAAAGTTACTTTTTCTGACAAGAATGGCAATACTCTTTTCTGGTCTAGTTCAGGTTCTCTTGGTTTTCGTGGTGCAAAGAAGGGTACACCCTTTGCAGCTGGAAAAGTTGGGGATTTGATTGGTAGTAAAGCGCTAGCTATGGGGGTCAAGGATTCTGATGTGGTGGTACTAGGAGTAGGTTCAGGACGTGAACCAGCTATTCGCGCATTTATGGCTCACGGTATCGAGATCACAGGAATACAAGATGCAACACCAGTGCCACACAATGGACCAAAAGCTAAGAAGCCTCGAAGAGTATAAAACATTTTTAAATAATAAATTTATATAAAACAAATAATATGATTACTAAGCCAAAATTTAAAATTTGCCGAAGACTAGGACCAGGAGTATACGACAAATGCCAAACTTCAAAGTTTTCTGCTGCGACTGGTAAGGTAGGGCTTCCTGGCGCAAAGCGACCAAAGGCTATTTCTGAATACGGTGCTCAGTTAAACGAAAAGCAAAAGGTTCGATTTTCATATGGTATTTCCGAGAGACAACTTTCAAACTATGTTAAAAAGGCTTCTAGTGTAAAGGGTTCTGGTACAGCTGAAAAATTCTATGAAGGCCTAGAATCACGCCTAGACAATGCAATCTATCGCATGGGTCTAGCAGCAAGCCGTCGAGCAGCAAGACAAATGGTATCCCATGGTCATTTTATCGTTGGAGACCACAAGGTTACTATTCCGTCATATGAGCTCAAGGTTGGTGACGTGGTTAAGATACGAGAAGGATCAAAAGGGAAGGGAATTTTTGCAAGCTTGGCTGAAAGACTAAAAGACTATACTGCACCTGCATGGATCAGGTTTGATTTAGATAAGATGGAAGGGCGTGTTTTAGCAAAGCCAAAAAATGTTGAAACTTTTTTGGATTTGAATGCTGTGCTCGAATTTTATAGTCGTTAATATTATTAGCAAGATAATTTTAGATAATTTTTTTTATGTCTGAATATAAAATACTTATGCCATCAAAGCCTCGTGTTGTTGAAGAAACTGGCAACAGGGGAGTTTTTGAAATAGATGGTCTATACCCAGGTTATGGTCATACGCTTGGAAATAGTTTGCGACGAATCATTTTGTCTTCTATCCCGGGTGCTAGTATTACGGCTATTAAAATCGAAGGAGTCTCTCATGAATTCCAAACACTAGATGGCGTCAAGGAAGACGTTATCGTCATGATCTTAAATTTGAAACAAGTTCGTTTTAAAATGTCTGGGGATGTTCCACAAACTGTCACTCTTTCAATAAAAGGACCAAAAGAAGTTACTGCTTCTGATATTAAAACTACTGGACAAGTAGAAGTATTAAACGGTGATATGCACATCGCTTCTGTCACTGGAAAAATCAACCTAAACATCGAGATGAAGATCGAGAAGGGTCTAGGTTTTATTTCTAAAGAAGCTTACCAAAAAGAAAAGGTAGATATTGGTACTATCGCCGTAGATGCTATCTTTACACCTATTCGCCGAGTATCTTATGAAGTTGAAAATATGCGTGTCGGTGATAAGACAAACCACAATCGTCTACGTATCGCTATTGAAACAGATGGCACACTTTCTCCTCGAGAAGCCCTTTCATACTCTATCGAAACTATGATCCACCAATTAAAGGCTATTGTGGACTTCAAGGAAGTAGAAGAAGAAAAAGTAGAAAAGAAATCTACAAAAGAAAAAGCTGGTGAAGAATCTAAAGACGAAGAAAAAAATCCAGATGTATCTGATATTTTGAAAAATCGAATCGACACATTAGACTTCTCAACACGAACCCTAAATGCTTTGACTGATGCAAACATCCGTACACTTGGCGGACTTGCACGAAAGAAGCGTGAGGATTTATTGGAAGTCGAAGGTATCGGTGAGAAGGGAATCACAGAAATTAAAAAGACACTAAGCAAATTTGGTCTTAGTCTAAAAGAATAATATGCGACACGGAAATAACAAAAGAAAATTCGGAAGAGTGCGAAAAGTCAGAAATGCTCTGATGAATTCTTTAGCATTGAACCTAATAGTCCGAGAAAAGATCAAAACTACTTTACCAAAAGCAAAGGAACTTCGACCATTCGTAGAAAAGCTGGTTACTCGTGCAAAGAAAGGCGATGCAGCATCACGACGTCTTGCTACTGCTAGTCTTTCTGGGAACACAAAGGAAGTAAAAAAGCTTTTTGATGTGATTGCTCCAAAGTATGCAGATAAGAAGGGGGGATACACAAGAATAATGAAATTAGGAGTAAGAGTAGCGGACGGCGCACCGATGGCTGTAATTGAATTTGTCTAAGAAAATATTGATATATGAAAACAACAGAAATTAAAACTATAGATGCATCAGGACGAACTCTAGGACGAGTAGCTAGTGAAGCTGCAAAATCATTGATGGGTAAGGACAAGGTAACTTTCGAGAGAAACGTTTATACTGGTTCTCCAGTTACTATTATAAATGCCAACCAACTAAAAATCACAACCAAGAAATTGGAAGAGATTTACCATACAAGGTACTCAGGTATTCCAGGAGGTTTGAGAATTTTATCAGGTACACACACTGCAAAGACAAAGGGTTATCGAGAACTTATAAAGATGGCTATAGAGCAAATGCTTCCTGATAACAAGTTGCGTCGAGAAATGATGAAACACTTAAAAATCACAGACTAATTTTATGGCTGATAAAAAAATAACAAGAAAAGAAGGTGAGTATATAGAAGCTATCGGACGACGAAAGACTTCTACTGCTCGCGTGCGAATCACTGAAGCTTCTAAGGCAAGCTTTACTGTAAACGGTCTAGATGCCAAGGATTATTTCAAAACAGAAGAACAGCGCAGGTCAATACTTGACCCTATGGTAAAGGGCCTAGAAGGCGTAGAAAAGCCTCAAAAATGGGCTGTAGAAGCAAAGGTTGCTGGTGGAGGGATTCACTCTCAATCCGGAGCTGTACGGCACGGGCTAGCTCGCGCACTTGTAATGCATGATGAAGCAAATCGTGGAAATCTAAAAACTCTCGGATACCTAACTCGTGATCCTAGAGCAAAAGAACGAAGAAAGTTCGGATTGAAGAAAGCTCGCAAAGGACCAAAATGGAGTAAACGCTAGAAAACAGCCCCGTTACTGGGGCTTTTTCTTTTATGGGGTATAATTATTAGGTCGCAGACTTAGGTTGTTAAAAAGAAAAGAATCTCACATTATGATTAAAATATTCACCTTAAACTTATGGCGCTACTATGATTTTGATATTAGGTTATCAAATATTATCAACTCAATTCAAGATAAAAACCCGGACGTTATTTTTCTACAAGAAACACAAATTGATGAAGCGAAATCTCCATTTTCACAAGTGGAATTAATTAAAAATAAATTAGTTGAATATAAATATTCCTATCATTCAACGATTTATCTTAAAAAGATTCAAAGAGGGGTCACCCTCGATAAGCCGATACAGGAGGGGATGTCAGTTCTGTCAAAGTACCCCATTGTAAACTTTTTTGAGTATTATATATATACAGAACCAGAGAAAGAACCCAGATCAATAATGTGTTTTGATATGGAGATAAATTCTAAATTCTTTAAGTTTGCTAATATACATTTTAATAATGACGAGGAATCCGCAAAAATTCAGCTGAAGGAT
>JACCDJ010495668.1_pt1 | contig 20494 bp, 19 predicted proteins | sample 7444481 | NCBI WGS metagenome assembly JACCDJ01 (sample SAMN15323435, study PRJNA562643) | freshwater metagenome | isolation source: river surface water | place: USA:Blue River Watershed | collected 2017-08-15 | reverse complement strand
CAGCGAAAAGGTTTCTCCTTTTCAACTATTTCGCGGGTTATTCGCGAGCTAGGTGTTCAGTCAGACGAGCAGCGGTAGCAACCACTGCAGCGGCATGAATGCGGCCTGGTTGACGTCCTAGACGTTCGATCGGGCCGCTAATGCTTACAGCGGCGATTACCTTGCCATTTGGCGCACGTACAGGTGCTGAAACTGATGCAACCCCCGCTTCACGTTCTCCAACAGATTGCGCCCATCCGCGACGCCGATCAGCTGACAACTGCGCAGCTGTAAAACGTGCATTTGTTAAACCGCGATGAATCTTTTCAGAGTCCTCCCACGCCAAAAGAATTTGAGCGGCAGATCCTGCCTGCATAGTCAGAGCGGCGCCAACAGGAACAGAGTCACGAAGACCAGATAATCGTTCAGCAACCGCAACACAGATTCGTAGATCACCTTGGCGACGGTAAAGCTGTGCGCTCTCACCGGTTGCATCACGCAGCGCAGATAGCGCCGGAGCAGCAGCTGCCAATAAGCGATCCTCACCAGCTGCAGCGCCAAGTTCACCTGATCGAGGACCCAGAACAAAACGTCCCGTTAAATCACGGGCAACTAATCGATGAAACTCCAAGGCAACAGCTAAACGGTGAGCTGTGGGCCGTGCGATACCTGTGGCAGCGACCAGCTCTGCAAGTGAGTGTGGGCCAGCCTCTAAGGTGCTTAGAATTGCCACCGCTTTGTCTAATACGCCAACTCCGCTATTCTTTGTGTTCACAGAGTGATATTAGCATCTCAGTATCTGATACATCAAGCTGGATATAAAAAAGGAGCACTAAGGCCGTGGGTAAAACTTTAGCTGAGAAGATTTGGGCAGAGCATGTTGTTCGCCAAGCAGATGGCGAACCAGATCTGATTTACATCGATCTTCATTTAATCCATGAGGTAACAAGCCCACAGGCTTTTGATGGCTTGCGCCTTGCTGGCCGAACAGTGCGTCGTCCAGATTTAACTATTGCAACAGAAGATCACAACGTTCCAACCTTGAATATCGACAAGCCAATTGCAGATCCAGTATCAAAGTTACAGGTTGATACCTTGCGTGCTAACTGCGCTGAATTTGGCGTTCGCATTCACTCACTGGGCGATAAGGATCAAGGCGTTGTCCACGTCGTAGGCCCGCAGCTTGGTATTACTCAGCCAGGAATGACAATTGTTTGCGGAGATTCTCACACATCAACACATGGTGCCTTTGGCGCATTAGCTTTTGGAATTGGAACTTCAGAGGTAGAGCATGTTTTAGCAACTCAAACCTTGCCACTGCAACGTCCAAAGACGATGGCGATTAATGTCGAAGGATCATTAAAGCCGGGCGTAACATCTAAGGACATTATTCTTGCAATTATCGCCAAAATTGGCACCGGCGGTGGACAGGGCTATGTCATCGAATATCGCGGAAGCGCTATTCGCGCTCTATCAATGGAATCTCGCATGACGGTATGCAATATGTCTATCGAAGCTGGTGCACGTGCCGGATTAATCGCGCCGGATCAAACAACATTTGATTACATTAAGGGAAAACCACACGCACCAGAAGATTTCGATGCAGCGGTTGCTTACTGGAAGACGCTATTTACAGACTCTGATGCGAAGTTTGATGTTGAGGTTAATCTCAATGCAGATGAGCTAGAGCCATTTGTTACTTGGGGAACCAACCCAGGACAAGGACTTCCACTGAACGCGGTTGTTCCTAACCCTGCTGATTTTGCAGACTCAGAAGCGCGCACCGCTGCAGAACGTGCACTCGTTTACATGGGGCTAGAAGCTGGAACTCCATTGAAAAACATAGCGATTGACACTGTTTTCTTGGGCTCATGCACCAACGGTCGCATTGAAGATCTTCGTGCCGCAGCAGATATTTTGAAGGGAAAGAAGATCGCACCATCTCTACGTATGCTCGTAGTCCCAGGATCTGCCCGCGTTCGTCTTGAAGCAGAAGCTGAAGGATTAGACAAGGTGTTTCTAGATGCTGGTGCTGAATGGAGAAATGCTGGATGCTCGATGTGTCTTGGTATGAATCCAGATCAGCTAGCAGTTGGTGAGAGATCAGCATCTACATCAAATCGTAACTTTGAAGGCCGCCAAGGTAAGGGTGGAAGAACTCACTTGGTAAGTCCACTAGTCGCAGCTGCAACAGCGTTGCGTGGAACCTTATCTTCACCTGCGGATCTGTAAGGAGAAAATGACAATGGAAAAATTCATCACACATGTTGGAACAGGTGTTCCACTTCGCCGAAGCAATGTAGATACAGATCAGATCATTCCCGCGGTGTACCTCAAGCGTGTAACACGAAGCGGCTTTGAAGATGGCCTATTTGCAGCTTGGCGCAATGATCCAGAATTTGTTTTGAACCAACCACAATTTAAAGAGGCAACTGTTTTGGTAGCGGGTGCAGATTTTGGAACAGGTTCATCCCGCGAACATGCAGTGTGGGCGCTACAAAACTATGGATTTAAGGTTGTTATCTCTTCCCGTTTTGCAGATATTTTCCGCGGAAACTCGCTTAAGGGCGGATTGCTGACAATCATTCTCGATCAAAACGAGGTTGAAGCTTTGTGGACAGCTATCGAAGCTGATCCAAGTACTGCAATCACAGTAGATTTAGAAAATCGCACGGTTTCCTATGCGCAAAAGAGTCTGCCATTTGCCATCGATGATTACACCCGCTGGCGTTTAATGGAGGGTTTGGATGACATTGGTTTGACCTTGAAACAGACTGATTTCATTGACTCTTTTGAGAAAAAGCGTCCTGCATACAAACCAGCAACTCTTCCAATCCGTTCATAAGGCGTTAAAACAAGCGTAATTCGCCTCTTTTGCGCATGGGTGAGAAGGGTAAGTGAAAACCCTCAATCTTTGATTTAGAGTTTTCTACGCATAAAAACCTTTGTTTTCTCTACTTTTTCAAAAAAATTAAAATGCGACACGCGCATTTCAATAGCGGAATCACCCCTGTTGTGCGCGTAAGTTTGTGAACACGTTAAGCGATTGCTTAACATTTACGCGTAAATAAGGGGAATTCAATGAATAAGGCCCAATTCATTGCTGCGTTAGCACCACACTTCAACGACAGCAAGAAGGAAGCAGCTCACGCTGTAGATATCGTTTTTGAAACAATCGTTCGCACCCTTTCAAAGGGCGAAGATGTAATGATCAACGATTTCGGTAAGTTCAAGAAGGTTGATCGCAAGGCACGCATGGGACGTAACCCATTCACCGGCGAGACAATCAAGATCAAGGCTTCTAAGAAGGCTCGCTTCCTACCTGCAAAGGCACTTAAGGAAGTTATCTCAGGCGATCGCAAGCTAGCTCCAGCTCCAAAGCCAGAGCCAAAGGTTGTAGCAAAGCCAGCAGCAAAGAAGGCAGCTCCAAAGAAGGCTGCGAAGAAGGTTGCAAAGAAGGCAGCTCCAAAGAAGGCGGCTAAGAAGTCACCTGCTAAGAAGAAGCCAGCAGCCAAGAAGGTTGTAAAGAAGGCTAAGAAGAAGTAATTCTTTTTAACTTACGAAACGGGGTCAGCTAACGCTGGCCCCGTTTTTGCATGTACAGCACTAGTATTTACAGCATGACGGAGTACAAGATTTCATACGCTCCTCCCACGGGAAAGCCTCTTGGCACAAATCTGACCTTTAAAATTTGCACCAAGATTGCTATCCCCGTTTTAAATTTAGTTGGAAAGAAGCAATGGCGCGGGGGAGAGAACATCCCCAAATCTGGAAAAATTATCATCGCCAGTAACCATGTCTCTTACCTTGATGTTCTCTTCTTCGCACACTTCCTTTTTAGAAATGGGCGTGCGCCACGATTTATCGGAAAAGAGGGCGTTTTCAAGGTTCCGGTGATTGGGAAAATTCTCTTGGCAGCCGGTCAAATCCCAGTAATGCGTGAAAGTAAGGATGCGGCTAAAGCTTTGCAGCATGCAATCAAATTATTGGAAGCTGGGCATTGTTTAGGTGTATATCCCGAAGGAACTCTCACTAGAGATCCAAAAGGCTGGCCTATGGTCGCAAAAACTGGTCTCGCACGTCTTGCAATCATTACACAAACACCTGTTGTTCCTGTAGCTCAATGGGGATCGCAAATCGTTATGCCGACTTATGAAAAGAAGATCAAGCTTTTCCCTAGGACTCGTATCAAAGTGCTCGCAGGCAAACCTCTTGACCTTTCTCCTTGGTATGGCAAAGAAAATGATGCGGAAGCACTGCGTGAAGCAACAGCATTTGTTATGCGAGAGCTAACTACGCTACTTGAAGAGCTTCGTGGGGAAAAACGCCCATCTGAAATCTTTGATCCCCATAATTCAGATCTACCTCGGACAGGAAATTTTAAGAAGGCAAAGAAGAAGTGAGCAAGGTAGTTGTTTTAGGTGCTGGTCAATGGGGCACAACTATGGCGCAGGTGCTGTGCGATGCAGGCAATCATGTTTTGATGTGGGGTCGCAACCAAGAGTTAGTTGATGAAGTAAATGAAAAGCACACCAATTCGAAGTATTTGGATGAAAGTGTGTTGCCTCTAGGTCTACGGGCAACTACCAGTTTGAGCGAAGCCTTCGAGTACTCAAATATCTACATCTTGGCCGTACCTGCGCAAACACTGCGTGAAAATCTCAACGCCTGGAAGTCGATGGCTCAGCCAAACGCCTTGTTCATCAGTACCTTAAAAGGTATTGAGGTAAGCACTATGTCTCGCATGACTGAGATTATTAGCGAGGTCATGGAGACTGAAAACATTGCCATCATCACCGGCCCAAACCTTGCAAATGAATTGGTTCTGCGCCAGCCTGCGGCTGCGGTCGCAGCAGCGGCTTCTTTGCCAATCGCAGAAAAGGTGCAACAACTTTTTACCACTCCGTACTACCGCGTTTACACATCAGTTGATGTTCTTGGATGCGAGTTAGCAGGGGCGATCAAGAGCGTTATCGCTTTAGCGGTCGGAATCTCAATTGGAATGGGTTATGGCGAAAATACTCAGGCGATGTTAATTACCCGTGGATTAAATGAGGTAGCCCGATTGTGCGCAGCTCACAACGCAGATCCTCTGAGCGCCGCAGGTCTTGCAGGTATGGGGGATTTAGTTGCAAGTTGTGGCTCCGCCCTTTCACGTAACCGCACCTTTGGCGAGGTCTTAGGAAAGAGCGGTTCGATGGATGTCGCAAGAGTTCAGGTAGCAAAAACCGTTGAAGGGGTTGCATCTTCTAATGCAATTCTAGAGATCGCTCACCGTGTAGGAATTGAAGTTCCAATTATTGAGGCGGTAGCCGATGTTGTTTCAGGAACTTTATCCCCAGAACAAGCGCTAGATCGTTTGATGGAGATAACAACTAAAGCGGAAAACTTTATTCGATGAGCAAATCAAAGGTAGCAATTATTTGCGGTGGTCCCAGCAGCGAGCATGAGGTTTCATGTGTTTCAGGCGGGGGAGTTTTAAAGGGATTAGACAGGAAAAGCTTTGACCCTATTTTGATAGGAATCACTAAGGCTGGTAAATGGGTCGCGCTTGATGAAAATTACCCCTTAAGTATTATCAATAAGGCGATGCCCACAATTGAAGACAATGGAAGCTCTGTTGAACTTTCGCAGGGTGGCTTAGTTGTTGATGGAACCTTTGTACATATTGATTGTATTTTTTCTATTCTTCATGGCGAATTTGGTGAGGATGGAAAGATCCAACAGTTATTTGAAGATGCAAATATCCCTTATGTAGGAAGTGGTGTTAAGGCATCGGCAGATGCGATGGATAAGGCCCATGCCAAAGAGCTATTTGCAGCGGCAGGGTTAAAGGTTGCACCTGGCATTGTTGTAAAGAAGGGTGATGCGTTGCCCTCTGCCGAATCTCTTTCATATCCTGTTTTTGTTAAGCCTTCTAGCGGCGGATCTAGTCGCGGAACCCACAAAGTCAAAACTGCAGAAAAACTATTCGCCGCAGTTGAAGATGCTTTTTTATACGATGACAAAGTTTTGATTGAAAATGCGATCAACGGTCGTGAGATTGAGTGCGCGGTTCTAGAAAGAGATGGCACTAGTTACGCATCGGTTGTTGGAGAAATTGTTGTTAATCCTCAATTTGAGTTTTATGACTTTGAAGCTAAATATCTAGATGATGCAACGACCGTAAAAATCCCTGCGGCGATATCTGAAGAGGATGCCCAAGCCATTCAAATCGCTGCAATGCAGGCTTTTGATGCGATTGGCTGTGCCGGACTTGCTCGTTGCGATTTCTTTTACACCGATCTCAATGAAATTATTATCAACGAAATCAATACCTTGCCAGGATTTACCGGCACCAGCGTTTACCCAAAGCTGTGGCAGGCCACAGGGGTAAGTTATACAGATTTGATTACAGCGTTAATTGACTCAGCCATCAGTAAGGCTGAATAGAAAGAGTTGAACTCTGTTAGCTCAGGTGGGTAACTGGGCAGGTCAGGGTGCGTGTAATTCCAGGCACAGCTTGAACCTTAGAGAGAACTAGTCGACCAAACTCTTCCATGCTTGATGCTTCTGCACGCATGATGACATCGTAAGGACCAGTTACGCCTTCAGATAATGTGACGCCTGCAATCTTTGCAACAGCATCTGCAACTCCTGTTGCTTTACCTACTTCAGTTTGAATCAAGATGAAAGCCTGTACTGACATGAGAAGTCCCTTCTGTTCGATGGCTCAACGCTACCGCAGATGGGGCATAACGAGGTAGTCGATTAGGCTAGGAGGTATGAACTTCAATGAGGCCCAGGTTATTGCGGCGCTTGCACGCATATTTGGCAGCTCACAACGCGGAGTCGAGATCGGTATCGGCGATGATGCCGCGGTTGTAAAGACCTCGGAGCGCACAGCGATTACAACTGACATTGCCGTCGAAGGAACTCACTTCAAAACGCAATGGTCTAGCGCCTTTGATATTGGTCGCAAGATCACCGCCGCAAACCTTGCCGATATCTATGCGATGGGTGGCTCGCCCCGGTTCCTGGTTGCAGCGGTAACGCTTACGGGTGATGAGACGATGGAGTGGATTGAAGAGCTTGCAGAAGGAATTGCCCACGAGGCAAGTAGCTGCGGTGTATATGTTGTTGGTGGAGATCTAGCTAAGGCTTCTTGCAAAAGTATTTCAATAACCGCAATTGGTCAGATTGATACCGCGATCACACGATCAGGTGCGCAAGTTGGAGATTCAATTTATATTTCATCATTACCTGGATGGTCTGCTGCGGGTCTTGCAATCATTGAAAAAGATCTAGAGACCGATATCGCTGTCCATGCTGTTGCAGAGTTCTGTGCTCCAACAGTTGATTACTCAGCGGCGGTTCAATTTTCTAATGGGAAAGCAACTTCAATGTGCGACATTAGCGATGCCTTTGTAATTCAGGCAGAGCAGCTTGCCGCTGCTTCAGGTGTTCAGTTACATATAGAGAAGGAACTCATTAGCGAGCACCCTGAGTTTGGAACTTTGAATGAGTTAGCTGATTCCCAAGGTGTAGATGTATGGCAATGGATTCTGGCTGGAGGCGAAGATCATGTATTCCTAGCAACCGGCCGAGAGTTGGACGGATTTCGAATTGGCACCGTTCAATCAGGAGTGGGTGTTATTGGCGTAGAAATGAAAAAAGCGCCAGAAACCTGGCGCCATTTCAATAAAGATTAATCAGCGTTAGCGAGTTACTTTTCCAGCCTTGAGGCATGAAGTACAAACGTTTTGACGCTTTGCAGTTCCACCTACGAGGGTGCGGACGCGCTGGATATTTGGATTCCAACGACGACGTGTCTTCACCTGTGAGTGAGAAACATTGTTTCCGAAGCTGGGCCCCTTGCCACAGATATCGCATGTTGATGCCACAGCGGTACTCCTTTTAAATTCGACTAGTTCCGATGGGAACAGGGCGTAAGGGTAGCGTGAAGGCGGGTATGGATGCCAATTTGAGCATGGAGGAGCAACTCTCATGCGTAGGTAGACCAAAATAACGGTGATGCGAGGGAGAATGCCCACGTGGCCACATTAGAGAGCAAGGTATCTGCCGTAGTTGGCGACCGCACCGCAAAGGTGCTCTCTACAACCTTCGGAATTGCGACAGTTGGCGATCTCATGCGCCATTACCCGCGCCGGTACATGGTCCGTGGCGAGCTCACCGATATCTCCGAACTGCGTGAAGGGGATGAGACGACAATCCTTGCTCAGATTTACTCCACAACAAATCGACCTTTGCGTGGACGCAAGGGAAGCATTCTTGAAGTTGTTGTGACCGATGGCAGTGACAAGTTGTCATTAACATTCTTTAATCAAGCTTGGCGCGAGAAGGATTTAAAGGTTGGACGCCAAGGATTATTTGCTGGAAAAGTTGGCGTCTTCAATAATAAGAAACAGCTAGCACACCCAGATTATGAATTAATTCCTGATGGATCAGATGTAGATACCGCTGTTGAAGGTTTTGCAGGAAAGTTTTTACCGGTATATCCAGCATCTTCAAAACTTCCTTCTTGGAAAATTTCTCAATGCGCACAGCTTGCAATAGGTGCGCTAGATGACGTGGTTGATTTTCTTCCTGATGAAATCCGCGAACAGCATAAATATCCGACTATGCACGAAGCGCTAGTCCAATTGCATCAGCCCGCGGATTTAGATCACGCTGAAATGGCTCGCGAACGCCTTACCTTTGATGAAGCCTTTCTACTGCAATCGCTTTTGGTTATGCGTCGTAATCAATTAAAGAAGCTAAATTCCACATCAAGAAAAAGAGTATCTGGAGGGCTGTTAGATGCCTTTGATAAATCTTTGCCATTTGAATTAACTGCAGGACAGATAGCGGTTTGCAAAGAGATTGAGAGCGATTTGGCACAGCCTCACCCCATGCATCGATTGCTTCAGGGAGAAGTAGGTTCTGGTAAAACGATTGTTGCGTTAAGGGCGATGCTTGCAGTGGTAGATAGTGGGGGACAAGCGGCTTTGCTTGCACCAACTGAAGTCTTAGCTGCTCAGCACCTAAGAACTATTCAACGCCAACTTGGAGAACTAGCACAAGGTGGAATGTTGGGTGGGGCCGATATTGGAACTCAAGTCACTCTGATTACTGGATCTCAAACCGCACAAGCTCGTCGCGAAGCTCTTGCGATGGCGGCAGATGGAACCGCTGGAATTGTTATCGGAACTCATGCATTGTTAGGCGAATCTGTTGTATTTAAAGATCTTGGATTAATTGTTGTCGATGAGCAACACAGATTTGGTGTTGAGCAACGTGATGCACTGAAGGATAAAGCGGTACTTCCTCCGCACTTGCTCGTAATGACCGCAACACCTATTCCTCGTACAGTGGCCATGACAGTGTTTGGAGATTTAGATGTCTCAACACTTCGAGAACTTCCTCTTGGTCGACAACCAATCACAACACATGTGGTTCCTGTAAAGGAAAAACCAAATTATTTAGAACGTGCTTGGACTCGCATACGAGAAGAGGTTTCTCAAGGTCATCAGGCATACATTGTTGCTCCGCGCATTTCAGCTGACCCAGAAGCTGATGCGGATGCTGATCTAGATTTTCTCTTTGGGGAAGAGTCAGATGAGATTTCATCAGTTGAAGAGCTTGCACCCATGTTGCATGCAGGTCCACTTCAAGGCTTGAAAATTGCCATTTTGCACGGTCGCCTTTCATCTGAAGAGAAAGATGTGACTATGCAGGCTTTTTCTAAGGGAGAGATCGATGTCTTGGTTTCGACTACGGTGATCGAAGTTGGCGTAGATGTCCCCAATGCAACGATCATGGTGATCATGGATGCCGATAGATTTGGTGTTTCACAGCTGCATCAGCTCAGAGGCCGCGTAGGTCGAGGAACTTCTCCAGGTTTATGTTTGTTGGTTTCTAGTTGCGAGGATTTAACCCCTGCCCGTGAAAGATTAAATGCGGTTGCGGCAACTTTGGATGGTTTTGAACTCTCACGAATCGACCTAGAACAAAGGCGCGAGGGAGATGTATTGGGTAGAAGCCAATCGGGAACTCAGTCCCATCTTCGTTTGTTGCGGGTTCTTCGAGATGAAGCCTTAATTGAGCAGGCCCGCGATGACGCTGAACAATTAATAGCGAAGGATAATGATTTGAAGCAGTATCCTGAACTCAGGAAAGAGCTTGGTCAGTTGCAACGAGATCAAGCGGTCGATTACCTAGATAAGGGTTAATGCCTTGAGAATCATTGCAGGAGTAGCACGCGGACGAACTTTAGGTTCGGTCGCTGGCGCAACCCGTCCAACTTCAGATCGTGCCCGTGAAGGTCTTTTTTCATCACTGACCTCTGAGTTTGGAAGCTTCGAAGGTTTGCATGTTCTTGATCTCTTTGGTGGATCAGGTGCAATCGCGCTTGAATCTTTATCACGTGGCGCAACCTTGGTTCATGTAGTCGAAAAAGATGATGAGGCGCAGAAGACAATTGAAACAAATTATGAATTAGTTAAAAAATCTCATCCAGCAGGAAAGCTGCAGCTCTTTGGAATGAGCGCTGAAAGATTTTTAAAGGATCTGCCAAAGATTAAGTATCACCTTGTGTACATCGATCCTCCATATGATTTCAGCAATCAAGCTGTTGAAGATGTACTTTCTGCATTGCATGATGGTGAGTTTCTGAGCAGCGATGCTTTTATCGCCGTTGAACGAACTGCACGAGGCGCGCAGTTTATTTGGCCAGATGCCTTTTCACCTGCTCGTGAGCGAAATTATGGGCAGGCGACCATTTATTACGCTAATTACCAGCCGTAAGAATGGATTACTTGGCGCCATCTTGCTAGCGTTTACGCCATGAAGCGCGCTGTTTGCCCAGGATCCTTTGATCCCATCACCTATGGACATTTAGACATCATCGAGCGCGCAGCGCAGCAGTTTGATCATGTAGTTGTGGCTGTCCTTGAAAATAGAACTAAGTCCAGCTTATTTACCGTGCCTGAACGAATTGCAATGATTACTGAGGTGACAGCAAAGTTTCCCAATGTTTCAGTTGACTCTTGGAGCGGCCTGTTAGTTGATTACTGCAAAAGCAACTCGATTCAAGCAATTGTAAAAGGTTTACGCGCAGTCTCTGATTTTGATTATGAACTTCAAATGGCCCAGGTCAATCTTCAAGGCTCAGGGGTTGAAACTATGTTTATGGCAACCGCACCAACACATTCATTCCTGTCCTCTTCTTTGGTAAAAGAGTTAGCCCACTACAACGGAGATGTCTCAACGATGGTTCCACCATCGATCAATGAGGCGCTCAAGTTACGAATAGCAGGGAAGTAATCATGGACTCAGTAGATAAGTTAACCGCCGCAATCACTATGGTTGAAGAGGCGCGAAGCGTTCCTCTTTCAGCAAGCTGTGTTGTGCACCGTGCTGAAATGCTTGAAGTCCTAGATGAGGCACGTGAATCCCTTCCGAGTGATTTTGAATCTGCGCAAAAGATTATTGAAGCGCGCGATGCAATCATCGAAGAAGCTCGAGTAAGTGCTGAGCAAATGATCGCTATTGCCCGCGAAGATGTTGCACAAATGGTTGAGCAGACATCTATTGTTCAAATTGCTCGTGACGAGGCTCGTAAAATTCTTGATGATGCTCGCGAAACTGCGGAGATTGAAAAGGCTGAGGTCGAAGAATATATTGATGGGCGCCTTGCCACCCTTGAGGTAATTCTCAACAAAACCTTGGATGCGGTATCGCGTGGTCGAGATCGCTTAGCTGGGGCAAATGATAAGGATGTTTTATCTCAACTTGCTGATGAAAATTAATTGTTGGTAGTTCATCATGAGTAAACAAGTAGACACATTTCAGCTCAATACCTACGAACTTCCTCGTCGTGCCGGCGAGATGAAGGAGTATGAGCTCGACATCGTTGTAAAGGAAAAGTTCGGAGTTGATCTGATCGCAGTTCCTGCGGGGGATTTCATCGAGGTTGATGCACGCCTCGAGTCGGTCACCGAAGGTATTTTGCTCAGCGCAGATGTTTATGCCGTTGCCAAGGGAGAGTGCATCCGCTGTCTAGATCCAGTTGAAATCATTATTGACCGAAAAATTCAGGAGCTCTATAACTACGAGCCAACCAATGAACGTGGAAAGCGGAAGAAGAAGCAGGAAGAGAGCCTCGAGGATTTAGATATCGAGGATGAGTTGATGATGGAGGGGGAGATCATGGATCTAGAAACCCCAATCCGTGATGCTGTTGTCCTATCGCTTCCCATTAACCCGCTGTGCAGCCAGGATTGCCTTGGTTTATGCCCAGAGTGCGGAGGCAAATGGGCCGAGCTTCCCGCCGACCACGCACATCAGGCCATAGATGCCCGTTGGGCCAGCCTTCAGGGGTTGAGCCTTGAGGATCCCGATTTCAAGATTTAGCCCTTTTGAGGGATACTTTCCCTCTGCAGCCAAGCTGCTGCCAAATGATTGAGAAGAGGTTAGAACAGTGCCAGTACCAAAGCGAAAGATGTCGCGTTCAAAGACGCGTTCACGACGTAGCCAGTGGAAAACTACTGCAGCAGCTCTTTCAACATGTGGTCAATGCCAGCAACCAAAGTTGCAGCACACCGCTTGCCCAACTTGCGGTACATACAACCGTCGTCAGGTATTAGAGGTCTGATCTGAGCTCCATGCTCAGTGAGCAGCTGGGAGTAACACTCGATCCAGCTTTGCTTGAGTTGGCTTTTACTCACCGTTCATTTGCATATGAATCGGGGAGTAAGGAAACTAATGAACGTCTTGAGTTTCTCGGTGATTCAGTACTTGGATTAATTGTTACCGAAGAGCTTTACAAGCGTTATCCAGATTTTGATGAGAGTCGCTTATCTCCATTGCGTTCAGGTGTTGTCAACATGCGCGCGCTCGCAGATATCGCTCGTGGTTTACAACTTGGTCAGTACATCCGCCTTGGAAAAGGTGAAGAGGTAACTAATGGCCGTGATAAAAACTCCTTATTAGCAGATGCCTTAGAAGCGTTGATTGGCGCTATTTACTTGCAATTTGGTTTTGCAAAGTGCACCGAAATTGTTCGTGACTTGATAACACCAACTATGGATTCAGCGGTAGCTCGTGGCGCAGGACTTGATGGAAAAACCGCATTGCAGGAACTTGCCGCTTCTTTAGGTAAAGGGGCACCTGAATACATCGTTAGCGAAGAGGGGCCTGATCACGACAAGAACTTCACCGCGGTAGCGATGCTGGCCGGTGTTGCGCTGAGCGAAGGCACTGGAAAGAGCAAGCGAGAGGCGGAGCAGGTTGCTGCACGCGCCGCATATGAAGCGCTAAAAACCGCCAATCCGCAAGGCTAAATTCGTCAAAATCACGCTCAATAGGCGATAGGTTTACCGCGTGTATTTGAAGAGTATGACGCTCAAGGGCTTTAAGTCCTTCGCTTCGGCAACCACTCTTCGTCTCGAGCCAGGAATCACTTGTGTGGTTGGTCCTAACGGTTCAGGAAAATCAAATGTTGTAGATGCCCTCACCTGGGTTATGGGTGAGCAAGGCGCTAAATCTCTTCGTGGCGGAAAGATGGAAGATGTCATTTTCGCCGGAACCAGTGGCCGCGCACCATTAGGTCGTGCTGAAGTTTCATTAACAATCGATAACTCTGATGGAGCTTTACCGATTGATTACACAGAAGTCACAATTTCTAGAATTCTTTTCCGCAACGGACAAAGTGAGTACCAGATAAATGGTGAAGCTTCACGTCTGCTAGATATTCAAGAACTTCTTAGCGACTCTGGTATCGGTCGCGAAATGCATGTCATCGTAGGTCAGGGACAGCTTGATGCAATCTTGATGGCAACTCCAGAAGAGCGACGTGGTTTTATCGAAGAAGCCGCTGGTGTTCTCAAGCATCGCAAGCGTAAAGAAAAAGCGCTTCGCAAATTAGATTCGATGCAGGCAAATCTTGCACGCGTTCAGGATTTAACTGTTGAACTACGTAGACAACTTCGCCCACTAGGAAAGCAAGCAGAGGTCGCAAAGAAGGCTGCAACTATTCAGGCCGATCTTCGTGATGCAAAGCTTCGTTTGCTTGCTGATGACTTCATTTCAATGTCCAAGACATTAGAGCTTGAGGTCGCCGATGAAAACGCATTGCGCGATCGCAGGGCAGCTGTTGAAAATGATTTGGAAACAGTCAGACGACGCGAAGAGGCGTTAGATGCTCAGGCTGCATATGAAGGTCCACTTCTGGTTGCTGCCCAAGAAACTTTTTATAACCTGAATTCATTGCGAGAAAAGTTCCGCGGAACTCAGAGCCTTGCACAGGAGCGCTCACGTTTTCTTAATGAAGAGGCGGAAGAGGCACGTACTTCTGGTCGAGATCCAGAAGCGTTAGATGCTGAAGCACAGCTGTTACGTTTAGAGGAAACACAACTGCGCGCCGATGTTCTCTCTGCTCAACAGGAGCTAGCAACAGCAACGGCAACTCTTGCTCAGGCAGAGGCTTCATTAAAGAGCGATGAGAACACGATCGCAGCTGCGATGCGTGCAATCGCTGATGCACGTGAAGGTACAGCTCGCCAAGAGGGCCACATTAAATCTCTTCAGGCCCGCTTAGAGGCGATTGCTGAAGAGATTGAACGTCTGACAAAGGCGCGAGATGATGCTCAAGCTCGAGTAGATCTAGCAAAGCGTGATTACTCTTCACATGAGCTTGAGATCGCTAGTGCCGACTCTGGCGAACTTGGCTTGGATTCACAGTACGAGAACGCTAAATCATTACTTGAAGCAGCAAAGGTCAAGCACACAGATCTCATTGATGCTGAGCGTGCCGCCGATCGTGAACGCAACGCTGTCGAGTCAAAGCTCGAAGCCATGCAGTTAACTTCGCAAAATCGCGATGGCGCATCTGCACTTCTTCGTGATTCTCGCGGAGTATCAATTCTTGGAAGTATCGCAGGCCTAATTGAAATTGATAATGGCTGGGAAGCTGCAGCTGCAGCGGCGCTTGGAACCCTTGCCGATGCGGTAGTTGTGAAGGATTTGTCATCTGCGGTAACTGCGTTGACAACATTGCGCAATGAAAATCTAGGTCAAGCAGATGTCTTGGTTTATGAACCTGGGCACAATGGCAACGGCTCAATTCCTTCCGGACTTAATCCATTGTCTGCGCACATTCGATCATCATCTATTGGGGATCTGATCTCCTCCTTGCTTTCTTCAACCGTTGTGGCGGAAAACACCAATGCAGCTGAAGCGATCTTAAGATCTCATCCCAACGTCACCGTTGTTACCCGCGATGGAGATGTGCTTTCACGCAATCGTGCACGCGGTGGATCCAAATCATCTTCCTCATTGATTGAAATCAACGCCCTCATCCAAGATTTAGAGGCCAAGCTTCAAGATATTACGCATAACTGCGATCGACTGAAGTTTGAAATATCAACCGCATCAACTGAGGTCGCTTCACGCCAAGCAGATTTTGATGCAGCACTTTCAAAACTCAATGAATCCGATGCTCGCATCGCAGCTCTAACCGAACAGTTGGCGGTCTCTGGGCAAAATATGAAATCTGCGATGGCTGAGGTTGAGCGACTTAATACATCGATCAATGAAGCAACAGCGGCGAAGGCTCGCGATGAAGGTGAAATCACAATTGCGCAGAGTCAGCTTGCGCAACGTGGCGAAGTTGCAGAGCCAGATCATTCTCAAACTGAGGAGCTTCGAAACAAGGTCTCTTTAGCAAGAACCGCAGAGGTTGAAGCTCGACTTGCCGTTCGTACCATTGAGGAGCGTGTTAACTCAGTTGGAGCACGTGCTTTAGCTCTCGAGCAATCTGCACAGGCAGAACGTGATGCATCAGAGCGCGCAATTGTTCGCCGAAGTGCTCGTGCACGTGCAGCTGTTATTTCACAGGCGGTAGCAGAGGCGGCGTATGAAGTTTTGATTCACATCGAGCGTTCAATCGCAAAAGCTGCAACTGAGCGTGGTCGCTTAGAAGAGTCACGTGCATCACGTGATGGTGAGACATTAACTGTTCGTACCCGTGGGCGTGAGTTAGCGTCAGAGCTTGAGCAATTGACATCAAGTGTTCATAAGGATGAGATCGCACGAGCAGAGCAACGATTGCGAATTGAAACCCTTGAAGCAAAAACCGTTGAAGAGTTTGGTATCGACACCGTTACCTTGGTAAATGAATATGGTCCTGACAAGGATGTTCCTACATTCCACGAAACTGAAGATGGCGAAATCATCTCAACGGAAATGGTTCCTTACCGACGTGATCAGCAGGAAAAGCGTTTGGCTTCGGCAGAGCGTTCACTTAATTTGCTCGGAAAGATCAACCCTCTTGCTCTTGAGGAGTACACATCCCTGGAAGAGCGCCTGAAGTTCCTGGCCGAGCAGCTGGAAGATTTGAAGAACACAAAGAAGGATCTGCTCGACATCGTTAAGGAAGTTGATGATCGTGTCCAATCAATCTTCATGGAAGCGTACGAAGAGACCGCAAAGCACTTTGAGGATATCTTCTCTCGCTTATTCCCAGGCGGAGATGGACGTTTGATCCTGACCGATCCAGATAATCCTTTAACAACTGGCGTAGATGTCGAAGCCCGACCTCCAGGAAAGCGTGTGAAGCGTCTTTCACTGCTTTCAGGTGGAGAAAAGTCACTTACCGCTGTTGCGATGTTGGTTGCAATTTTCAAATCACGACCAAGTCCTTTCTATGTACTAGATGAGGTTGAAGCTGCGCTGGATGATGTCAACCTTGGACGTTTGTTGGGAGTTCTAGAAGAGCTTCGTGAAAGTTCACAGCTGATCATCATTACTCACCAAAAGCGCACGATGGAGATCGCCGATGCTTTGTATGGCGTAACGATGCGCGGTGATGGTGTTACCGAAGTTATTTCACAGCGCTTGCGCGAATCTGACGCTAGCTAAGGTTTGTTTCGATGGGTCTTTTTAGTAAGTTCATCGCCAAAATAAAAGGCACAAATGATTTCTCACCTGCCGATTGGGCTGAGTTAGAACAAGAGTTACTGTCTTCAGATGTTGGTCCGCGTCTTTCAAAGGATTTTCTAGAAGCGGCAAAAAAGGTCAAGAGCGATAATGCCGAGCAAGCGCTTATTGAAATCATGACACAACATTTATCCAGTAATTCACGTGATCCAATTCTAATGCAAGGTACTACGACAATAATGGTTGTAGGTGTGAACGGCACAGGTAAGACAACATCGGTTGCAAAGCTTGCATCTTTTTATAAGAAAAGCGGAAAGAGTGTAGTCCTTGCAGCGGGAGACACATTTAGAGCAGCCGCCGTGGATCAACTCAAAACTTGGGGCAACCGGATAGGCGTCGTAGTTGTTTCAGGAAAAGAAAATGGCGATCCAGCATCTGTTGCATTTGATGGTGCGAAAAGCGCACATGATTCAAATAGCGATATTTTCATCATCGATACTGCAGGCAGATTGCACAACAAGAGTGATTTGATGGCAGAGCTATCAAAGGTAAAGCGAGTAGTAGAAAAAGTTTCAGCAATTAATGAAGTCTTGCTCGTTATTGATGCAACAACCGGCCAAAATGGTTTACAGCAGGCAAAGATTTTTACAGAAAGCGTTGAAGTAACAGGAATTGTCTTAACCAAGCTAGATGGCAGCGCCAAGGGTGGCGTGGCATTGGCAATTGAGGCCGAGCTAGGAATTCCGATCAAGTGGATCGGCACAGGCGAGGGTGAGGGGGATTTTGCCCCCTTTGACGCCCAGAGCTATATCGCGGGGTTGTTGGCGTAACCCAGATGTAACACAACCCTAGGTTTTGTCACCAAGTTGAAACCAAGGAACCGCCTCTTTGTAACTGTCCAGATAGAGGGTTTACCCATCTCAAAGGCGAGAGTTTCTCGACATAACTTAGGTGGTTCTTCATGGAGGAAGTAGTTATTAATTCAGGTGATACAGCTTGGATGTTAATCAGTACCGGTCTAGTTGTTCTTATGATTCCGGGCCTTGCACTTTTCTACGGTGGAATGGTTCGCGTCAAGAGTGTTCTCAACATGATGATGATGTCATTTGGCGCATTAGCGATCGTTTTCGTTTTGTGGATCGCATTTGGATTCTCAATGGTCTTTGGTGATTCAGTGGGTGGCAAGGGATTGATCGGAGACATTGGTCAATTTACATTTTTGAATGGACTTGATAACTCATCGGCTCTCATCGGGACAATTCCAGCTGCCGTCTTTATCGCCTTCCAGGGAATCTTTGCCGCGATCACCGTTGCGCTGATTTCAGGATCAATTGCAGATCGCGCAAAGTTTGGCGCATGGATGGTCTTTGCCGGAATTTGGGCAACTATTGTGTACTTCCCAGTTGCACACTGGGTATTTGCTTTCGATAACTTTGTTGCAAAAACTGGTGGATGGATTGCAAATGATCTAGGCGCACTTGACTTTGCAGGTGGAACAGCGGTGCATATCAATGCAGGTGCTGCAGGTTTGGCTCTTGCTCTAATTTTAGGAAAGCGTGCAGGCTTTGGAAAGATTCCAATGCGTCCGCACAGCTTGCCTCTGGTTATGCTTGGTGCAGCGCTCTTGTGGTTTGGCTGGTTCGGCTTTAACGCAGGATCTGCTGTAGCTTCAAATGGAACCGCAGGCCTAGCTCTACTAAACACAATCGGAGCAACAACAGCTGCGGTATTGGCTTGGCTTTTGGTTGAAAAGATTCGTGATGGTCATGCAACAAGTCTTGGTGCCGCATCTGGTGTTGTTGCAGGATTGGTTGCAATTACACCGGCATGCGCTGCGGTCAATGCAAGCGGTGCTTTGATTATTGGTGCGGTTGCTGGCGCTCTTTGTGCGCTGTCAGTTGGCCTTAAATTCAAATTGGGATATGACGATTCTCTCGATGTTGTAGCGGTTCACTTAGTGGGCGGCATCGTAGGAACAATCATGATTGGCTTTGTCGGAGTAGATGTAGGCCTATTCAATGGTGGAGGCACAGAGCAGCTTGTTAAGCAGATAATCGGAGCTGGCGCTGTACTTGCATACTCATTCATTGCAACATTGATCATCGGAAAGATTATTGATGCCACTATGGGCTTCAGAATCACTCATGATCAAGAGATTGCAGGTATTGACCTAGCTATTCACGCAGAACGTGCATACGAGCTATCAGATAACGGCCAAGGCAGCGTCCTTGGATTTTCGAAGGGGGCGTAACAATGAAACTTATTACAGCTATCTTGAAACCATTTAAGTTAGAAGATGTTAAGAACGCACTTCAAGGAGCGGGAGTCACAGGTATGACCGTTTCAGAGGCAAGTGGGTTTGGACGCCAGGGTGGACATACAGAGGTTTACCGTGGCGCCGAATACACAGTTGATCTGGTCCCGAAGGTTCGTCTTGAAGTTCTTGTCGATGACAAGGATGCCGATTCTGTCGTCGATGTAATCGTTAAGGCGGCATCAACTGGATCAATTGGTGATGGAAAGGTTTGGACAACACCAGTTGATCAGGTAATCCGTGTCAGAACGGGAGAACGCGGTGTAGACGCGATCTAGAGTTACACCATGAGTACCCGAGAAAGACGCGAGAGATCGAACGAGAGCGATCTATTTCTGTCTCAGTTATTCCACAAGGCTGTGCAAGCACAGGGTGGATCACAATCGGGTAAGGAGATATCACTCGCCGCGGTTGGAGGGTTTGGCCGCGGCGAGTTATCTCCAGGTTCAGATTTAGATATTGTGTTTCTTCATTCAGGAAAAGTTTCACCAGAAAATCTAAAAGCTTTTGTTAATGATGTTTTATATCCATTGTGGGACACCAAGAGCGTTGACCACTCTGTAAGAACACGAAGTGAAACCCGTGAGGCTGCATCGGCAGATTTGCGCGTGGCTACAGGACTTTTGGATATTCGTTTCATTGCAGGAAATCCTGATTTAGTATCAGCGGTTCAAGCAGATGCACTGGATTTCTGGCGCAAAAATGCGAGAGAAAACCTTTCCAACCTTCGCAATAGTTTAGAACAGCGACATTCACGAGCAGGCGAGCTGGCATATTTATTGGAGCCAGATCTCAAAGAAGCACGCGGAGGTTTACGAGACATTCAGGCGCTTCGCGCGATTTCATTATCAGGTGCGGTGCAGGTGCCGCTCGAAAAAATTAGCTGGGCAGAAGGAACGCTCAACAATGTTCGTGAATCATTGCATATTGCAAGTGGTCGTGGAAAGGATCGTCTGCTCTTTCAAGAGCAAGACAAGGTCGCAGAGCTTCTGAATTACCGTAATGCCGATGCGATGATGAGCGATGTAGCAAGAGCTGCTCGTTCCGTTGATTACTTACTGAACTACACCTGGCACTCTTTGGAACATAAGAGCCGTGATGGCTTTGGGAGATTGAGTAAAAAAGCACGAACCACCTCTGTTGCAAAAAATGTAAGCGCCTCTAACCGAGAGATTCTGATCGACCCTCTTATTTCTTTAGATGAAGATCCAGTTGTTGGTTTGCGTGCCGCAGCGACCGCGGCACAACTTGGACTTCCGCTCTCACTTGACTCATTTACGAGTT
>JACCDJ010923022.1_pt1 | contig 20512 bp, 14 predicted proteins | sample 7444481 | NCBI WGS metagenome assembly JACCDJ01 (sample SAMN15323435, study PRJNA562643) | freshwater metagenome | isolation source: river surface water | place: USA:Blue River Watershed | collected 2017-08-15 | reverse complement strand
TTGTCTGATGGATTCATTTTTTTATGTGCATAAAACTAATATGCCGCCTTTTGCTCAAACCGTATCATTATAAAGCAAAAGCGAACTATGCTTCTATTAAACCACATTATATGCATGTGACCAAGGTGACGCTGTCGATAACCCAGATGGAAATCCGTCGGACTTTGATACTACCCTCTCGACTTATGTGCCTTTTTCGCTTGTAACTTTTCCAAGGTGACCAAAAGCGGAGACCCTATGAAGATCGAAGAGTACGTTCCTACGATGATTCCGATAATGAGCGCGAGCGAGAAATTCTTGACCGTCGTCGGACCAAGGAACCAGAGAACAACAAGGGCGATGATGGTTGTAAGAGACGTATTGATGGAGCGAGAGAATGTCTCCTGGACGCTCATCCCGACAACGTGATCGAAAGACCGCTTCTTCAATTCCCCATTCTTTAGGTTCTCACGCGTTCGATCGAATACCACGATCGTGTCATGGATCGAGAATCCGAGAATGACGAGGAGTGCGGTGATGAACAAGGCATCGATTTCATATCCTCCATTCCTTCCAAGGAAAGCGAAGATGCCTGTCGGCACTATCACGTCATGTGCCAATGCGGTAAGGGCAACAAAGCCGTATTTCCACGAAGAGACCGGGAGCGATACATGCCTGAACGCATACGTAATGAAAAGCAGGATGGCAACAAGAACGAGGATGATGGAGGACACGGCCTTCTTTTGGAGCTCCTGGCCCAGGATAGGCCCGACAGAATCAAACCGGGTCACTGTTCCGCCCAATGCCTGAAAGGCGCTCGAGATCTCGCGGCGATCCGATTCCTCCAATGTCTTCGTGCGGATTATATAGCCGGATTTTCCAGATACCTCCGTCGTCCGAACCAGGGCGTCTTCCTGACCGTTTTTCGCAAGCACCGCGTGAATGGCAGCATCGTCAACCGATGAAGCGACTACGGGAGAAGTCGATGTGGCGAGTGCGGGAGCATTGCCAAACTCAACCTCGAGAATGGATCCGCCCTTGAAATCGATACCGAAGTTCAGACCCCAGAACGAGATGGCGAAGATCGAGAACGCGATGAGTACGGCAGATATCGCATAAAATATTTTTCTATAAGTGACTACGAACATGGTATGTGGATTATGTTTTTGATTAATGGTATGTGGACGCGCAAAGATGCCTGATTCGATGTCTTATTTCCTGAATCGAAGCCCGTGACCAAACAGCGTCTTGTTCTTTCCGGAATAATGCCCCTTGCTGATCGCGAGAAGGAACGTCCTCGAAATCGTTATGGCAGTGAAAGCCGATACGAGTACGCCAATGATGAATACGAACGCGAATCCCTTGACCAAGGCAGAAGTCGCGGTAAAGAACAGGATCGCGCCAGTAATCACGCTTGACAGGTTGCTATCCCTGATAGAGAGCCATGCTCGCGCAAACCCTTCCTTGATACCGTCCTCGAGAGACCGATTCTTGTCTTCCCCTCTCTCGAATTCCTCTCTCATTCTCTCGAAGATAAGGATGTTTCCATCGACCGCCATGCCGAGGGATATGATGAATGCCGCCAACCCCGCTGACGTAAGCACGACGCCGAGAAGCTTGAACAGAGTGAAGTTGATTATGACATAGAGAACGAGCGCTAGCACAGCGACGATGCCTGGGACCCTGTACCAGATGATGAGAAATATCGAGATGACGATAAAGCCCCATATGCCGGCATTGATGCTGGCAGCGATGGCGTCAGCTCCGAGAGAGGCCCCTATCGTCTGCGTTCCTACCAACTCCACGGGAACCGGCAATGCTCCATATCGCAAGCTGCGAGCAAGATCCCTTGCTTCAGTTGCGGTATAGCTTCCGGTTATGACAGCCTTGCCGTCCCGAATCTCATCCTGTACGGTCGGAGCAGAGATAATCTGCCCGTCCAGGAATATTGCCAAAGGCTTGCCGATTTCCTCTTTTGTCAATTTTGCAAAAAGATCCTTTCCCTCATCGTCAAATTCCAAAGATACGATTGGTCGACGCGTCTGATCGTCATACTGGACAGCAGCGGACTTGAGATACCGACCCGTCAGCTCGGTTGCCAGGAACTGGTTCGTGACCTCTTCCGGAGTCGATGAGGCGGTGAGCGCGGCCGCATCCGGATTCAATCGCTTGAATTCCAAAACGGGAGTCTGTCCGATGGTGTCTACCGCCTGCTGAATATCAGTGACGCCAGGCAATTCGACTATGAGCTTGTGAACATCAACACCATTGATAGTGGTCTTTTCAGTCTGAATGATCGGCTCTGATACGCCAAGGCCATTGATGCGGGCATTGATGACATCACGCAGGCTCTGCATCGCATCGTTTACTTCCGTCGAAGGAATCTTTGACGTGTCGGCTTTGTATACAAGATGCGTTCCTCCGTTTAGATCAAGGCCGAGCTTGAAAGGAAATCTGGAGAGAAACCCCTTTTCACTCGCATCTGCTCCGAGAGAAGGCTGCGAATAGTGGATGAAAGCGCCGAACAGAACGCCGAGAATCAGAATGAGGACCGCTCCGATCCTCTTTTTTGCAATTGAATTATGGGCCATATTGGGCCATTATAGCTATAATCCGGTCCGTGACAAGAGAGTCTTTATGGTCGCGAATGCGATTTTCAGGTCCAGCATCAATCCCCTGTTCTTTATATAATACAGGTCATATGCCAATTTGACCTTTGTTGCCTCGACGGTTTGTGGAGGCACGTCGTGGTGGATCTGAGCCCAGCCAGATAATCCGGGCTTGATGATATGCCTCATATTATAGTGAGGTATTTCCTTATTATAAAAATCAACGAGATTCGGCATCTCCGGACGCGGACCAATGAGCGACAGATCCCCTCGAAGAACATTCCAAAGCTGAGGAAGTTCGTCTATGCGAGTCTTGCGGATAAATGCACCCACCGGAGTTATTCGATTGTCGTTTTTGACAATGACCTTTCCTGCATCATTGACCGTCATGCTTGAGAATTTTACGATCCGTATCTTCTTGGCATTCTCCCCTATTCGGTCCTGGAATATGAGGATCGGGCCGAGATTCTCTATCTTTCTGGCAAGGATCACGAATGGATAAAATACGATCGAAACGATAGCGAGCGGGAGCGCGATGACAATGTCCATGAACCTCTTCAGTGCATCATAGATATACCTGCGCCGCACCGACACGTATTTGAGAAACCATGATTCGTCGATTGCCTGCAATGGGATCATCTCGAATACCTCCTCATAAAAATCAGAAAAGTCGACATATACCACGCCCTTGAAAAGAAGGTCGTATATCTTTGCTGAGGCATCCTTGAATGCCGGATCAAAGCCGTTTGACACGACAACGTCAATGCGAGACCTGTCATTGTCGGTTCCCGTTACCGCATGCTCCTTGATCAGATTTTCGAGCTCAAGGACGCTTCGTACTGGCAATATCTCGATTCCGGACTGTCGCAGCTTTTCCTTTGCTGCAACCAGCCGCTCAAAATCAGGATCATTGCCGGCACACAAAACCCGAATAGGACGGAGTTCGGTTATCTTTGAATATGCATGAACCCTCCACAAGGTGATAAGAACGCCCGAGATGATGAGGTACAGAAACAAGATAGTCTTTGGCGTCAGTCCGCCCGCAATCATGGACGTCTTGAGGGTGTAAAAATAGAGAAATGCGACCATGACATTGATTATCTGAGCCATCCAAAGCTTGCCGAAAAGCTTGGATTTGGTGAATCGAAGATGCCTGTCATACAGGCCTCCGAGAACATATAGCCCCAGCCACAGAACGAATACGGGAACAAATGCACCCAAATGAGCCTTAAACAAGGCCACCGTAGGGAAATCCATATAGCGAACCAGCAATGAAAGCCATAGCGCCAAGACGAAAACTGCTATATCCCCCATAGCCATGGATGCTGATTCATACCTATATACGCTTCTCATATATTGGCCTATAATATCACAATGAAAAAGATTCTCTATGCCATCACCAAATCGAATTTTGGAGGTGCTCAGAAATACGTATACGAACTGGCCCTGCGCAGCAAGGAACAGGGGTTCGACGTACATGTTGCATGCGGCGGCAATGGCCACATGAAAACCAATCTGGAACAGGCTGGCATACCTGTCCATACGCTCGACAAGGCACAGAGAGACATGAGCCTTGTCGGCCTTTTCAAAGAGGTCTCCGTACTGCTTCAGCTGAACCGTATCGCGCGAGCCATCCGGCCAGACATCATGCATGTCAATAGCCCAAAGCTGGGAGGACTGGGATCAGTCATCGGGAGATTGAACGGAGTCGGACGAGTCATATATACGAACCATGGGTGGCCATTCAAGGAAGACAGGCCGTGGTGGCAAGTGCTTTTGATACGCTTTTTCTCATGGCTTACGGTCATGTTTGCCCATGTCACGATCGTGCTCTCGCGGACAGAATTCGATATGGCAAAAAAATGGCCATTCGTCGCCGGAAAGCTTGTCATCGTGCGAAACGGCATCCACTCCTTTGATCTATTGCAAAAAGAAGACGCACTGGAGAAATTGCTTTGCGCGAATCCAAAAGACAATATGAGCGCCATGACAGGCGAAGAAAAATTCCTTCGCATCATGCAGCGACATACGAGGGTACTCGGAATGAATGCCGAGCTCACGAAAAACAAGGGTATCACGTACGCTCTCGAGGGGCTCAAATCTTACAAAGACCTCCTCGGATCAAATATGAACACCCATCTCTTGATCGTGGGCGATGGCGTCGAAAAGCAGAACCTCATCGATTTGGCAAAATCGCTCGGTCTTCAGAATGACGTGACATTTGCGGGATACGTTATCGATGCACGCACATATATGAACGCCTATGATCTGTTTCTTCTAAGCTCGGTCAAGGAAGGCTTGCCATATACGATCATAGAAGCAGGGTTCGCCAAGATCCCCGTCATAGCAACCAATGTCGGAGGAATTGCCGAGATCATAGAGAACCTTAAAACGGGCTTCCTTATCAAGCCTAAAAAGTCACAGGAAATAAAAAATGCCCTGAACTACATCGATGATCACGGAGGAGAAGAGCGCCAATATGCGGAACTCCTGCATGAGAAAATCCTATCCGAGTACGATTTTGAAAAGCAGTATCAGGATCTGCTTCGCGTGATGAATGGCTAGTGATAAAAGACAAATTCCTCCTATCTGTTTGATCACTCCCGATCGCCGAACTGCCCTCACGACCTATTCGACACCCAGGAATTCATTCTTGATGCCATCCCTGTGGATCGGGCGGCTGTATTCCCTCATGCCCATCAGTATTCCGACCGCGATGCATTCTGCAAGTATGTGAGATCCTCCATAACTCATGAAAGGAACGGGTATGCCCGTAACCGGCATCAGTCCGATGTTCATGCCAATATTGACCGTAAGATGCGACATAAGCAAGATCGCCAGTCCAAGCGCGAACAATATCTCGAAGTTAGTCTCCCCTTTCCTGGCAGCGCCGAGTATGCGCGCGAACACCAGGCCGAAAAGCGTGAGCAGGATCACGACGCCGACCAGTCCCCATTCCTCTGCGAATGCGGCGAATATGAAATCCGTCTCATATTCCGGAAGAAAGCTGAGCCTAGACTGTGTGCCATATCCGACGCCCTTTCCGATCAGCCCGCCCGAGCCTACCGCTATGACTGACTGATATGCGTTATATCCCGTTCCTCGCACATCTGCCAAAGGATGTATGAAGTTGATGATGCGATGCTTCTGATAGTCCTTGAACCCGAAATTCCAAAGTACCACGAAGGCAAGGAGTCCGGTCCCGATAACGAGCGCCAGATGTTTTTTCGATATGCCTGATACAAGAACCATCCCAAACCATATGAGAAAAATGGTAATAGCCGATCCGAAATCCGGCTGCAAGGCCACGAGGCCAAAAGGTATGAGGGCATATGCTCCCGATACGAGTATGTGCCGTATATGCTTGATCTCGACATGCCTCCGGCTGAAATATTTCGCAAGAAGAATGATGAGTGCCACTTTTGCAAAATCAGCCGGCTGAATGGAAAACCCGCCGAGAGAAATCCAGCTCTTGGCACCCTTTGCTGCATGTCCGAATACGAATACCGACAACAGCAGAGCGATTGATACCGCGTAAATCGCGATGACGGCACCCGTCCTGCGGAGAAACCTGAAATCCATTTGCGCCCCGATCATGACGATGAGCAAGCCAACGCATGACCATATGAGCTGTCTACCGAAGAAATGACCATCTCCGATAAACGAATTCATGGCCACCATGCCCGCAGCAATGATCGGAATGATGGCACAAAAAAGCCACCAATCCACCTTGGACTTATGTCTCCCCATGCGTGCACCAAGCCTGTCGCCGACAGCGGAACCCATCATTTCCCCTTTTTGGATTGATTTGGCAAAAAGTCTATCCATGTCAAATCGGGAGTTTCGGTATTATGTCGATCTTGGTGACTGCCTCGGTAAATGGAAGCGGCCATGTGAATACCAAATCGGCCTGTGACTGGCTGCCGAGAACAGGCACGACAGTCCTTGAAGAAGCTATCGCATTGTCGCCTCCCCCATATACGATGGCAATGACCTCGATCTTTTCATATCGCACCAGAGTATTGTTCACGAGTTCCGCATCGATACGAGGGGAAGACGATGCGTTCTTGAGGCGGGGCTCCGAGACGGCAAGCTCAGGCCGCGTAGAAGCGGACCTATTCCAAACCAAAGGCTCCGTGAACTCGAACTGGACCTTGCCGACTTCCCTTTGTCCGACATCGACTGATTGCTCGAATATGGGAAACGACTTCACTGGCGGCACGGCAGATCTGCCGGTCTTGAGGCCGATGAGGACATTTTCCTTGTCGTAAATCTTGAATACGTATTCTGCGGGATTGGCGACATAATTCACATTGGCATTCTGAACATATGCAACGAGATTGTGGACGCCTCCAGCCACCTTGAACGCGCGCGCCCAAAGCTGGATAGGTTCCGGCAGGACATCGGCAACACATGCCCTTACGCACACACCACCACAGTCTATTCCGGTTTCATTCTGATTTTGTTTCTGATCCATGCACGTCTCCGGCTTGTCGAAGAAATACAAGTATGCGGGAATGCCGACAATCGCGAGCACGATCATCGAAAATATTGATCCATACAGAAGCTGCCGACGACTAGACCATGTTGTCATGCCATGGATTATAGCATACGAATCCATGGCTATTATTCGCAATCGGATTCATTTTGCCAATTTTGCAAAACAAAAACCCGCAACCTTTTACGGATGCGGATTATTGTTTTCGTGATCCGTCTTGCGACGGACTTGACCACTCTGTACTGGCGACGAGCTACTTTCCCCATAAATGAGTATCATCGCCTCTGATAGGCTTAACTTCTGAGTTCGGAATGAGATCAGGTGTTTCCCTATCGACAAGTCACCAGAACAGAAGAGTCAATTTTGTTGTTGTTTGAATGGTTGAAAGAAGAGCGAATTATTTTCCTCTTTTGATGCAAAAGACGAGGAATATTAGCTGCATATGTACGGCACATATGCGTGATGGACCAAATCGGACTTGAACCGACAACAAGCAAGGTTTAAATCTCGCTGCTCTACCGCGTTGAGCTATTGGCCCATGATGCAAATTGCCATATGTGATCGAGCTGACAGGATTTGAACCTGTGACCTCCGGTCTTGGACCGGCGCACTAACCGAACTGTGCTACAGCCCGACACATATCAAGGCACAACGTAGCTCTTTCAACCATTCAATCGGGTCTTTTCCGATCGCATTGCGGCGATCGGATCAAGTTTTTTACAAGTAACAAATAAAAGTGATCGTCATCAATATATTTCCTAATAGGAATCGGCGCATTAGTACACCTCAGCTCAACGCATTACTGCGCTTACACTTGGTGCCTATCAACGTGATCATCTCTCACGGGCCTCAAACGATACCTAATCTTGAAGCTGGCTTCGCTCTTAGATGCTTTCAGAGCTTATCCATTCCCAACATAGCTACCCAGCAATGCCATTGGCATGACAACTGGTACACCAGAGGTTAGTTCACCCCGGTCCTCTCGTACTAAGGGCAAATCTTCTCAAGTATCAACGCCTGCAGCAGATAGGAGACCAACCTGTCTCACGCTTCTTTTCATGCATTACTGCATGGAATGGACTATATCATCGCCTGATCGAGGCATGGACGAGCGGTTACGCTGTCATGCATTGATTGAAGGCGGTTAACGTGTAGTCTCTACGGGTGTTATATGTTTTGCAACATACGACTTCCCTCGGTATTGTCCCACCTGGACAATATGAATTGGCCAAGCGTCGGATTTTACCGAAATTAGTTAACTTGATCGATATGAGTTTCCTCATATGACCGCCGTGATAATTCGCATTCATACCCTGCTAGGATACAAATCGAATATGGTTTTCGTCTAACATCTTTTGATCATGCTTAGATTTTGCATGATCTTATAGAATCTCTCGAGGATTCAGACTGTATAGCAGCCGATTCTTGCGAATCGATTGCTAAACGGGCTGAACCCAGCTCGCGTGACTTTTTAATTGGCGAACAGCCAAACCCTTGGGACCTTCTACAGCCCCAGGATAAGTCGAGCCGACATCGAGGTGCCGAACTGTATCGTCGATATGGACTCTTAGATACAACCAGCCTGTTATCCCCAGAGTAGCTTTTATCAGATAATCTTCCACCGCATCTAATGCGTATGGTCGGTTCACTATGTTCCGCTTTCGCGTCTGTTTGACATTGACGTCTCACAGTTAAGCCAGCTTATGCCATTGCGCTATCGGTACGGTTTCCATTCGCACCTAGCTGACCTTTAAACTCCTCCGTTACTTTTTGGGAGGATAGCGCCCCACTAAAACTGCCCACCAGACACTGTCTCTCAGCGTTTTTATGCCGTTGAGGTTAGAATATATATTTTTGAAGAATGGTATTTCACTGACGAGTCCATCTCAGCCGAAACCGAAATCTCAACCTCTCCCATCTATGCTACGCAGCAAAAACATATACTCAATATCAGGTTGCAGTGAAGCTTCTGGGGTCTTTTCGTCTAGCTGCAGGTAGGAGGCATCTTCACCTCCATTGCATTTTCACCGGGCAAGTCTCCGAGACAGTTCCCAACTCGTTACACCATTCGTGCGCGTCTGAACTTACCAGACAAGGAATTTCGCTACCTTAGGACCGTTATAGTTACGGCCGACATTCACCAGGGCATATATCAATCACCAATATATTGCTATATCAACGTCGATATTTAACCTTCTGGCATTGGTCAGGTGTCACCCCCTATACATCGTCTTGCGACTTCGCAGGGAGCTGTGTTTTTGATAAACAGTCGGTTGGGATACTTTTGTTGCAACCCCTTTTTTACGAGGGGCAAGCCTTATTCCGAAGTTACGGCTGCTTTTTTGCCGAGTTCCTTGGAGACCTCTAACCCGTTCGCCTTGGTCTTCTCGACCTGATCACCTGTGTCGGTTTGCGGTACGGTTTTCATATAGATAAGTTTAGAACCTTTTCTTGGAAGCGTGCTTTATGCGTTTATCGGGCAACGAATCACCCGCATCACCACTTCATTTGAATTTGGCATCAAAGCCAGTCTGCGGATTTGCCTGCAGAACATTCTTAAGACATGGACCCCCATCCGATAGGAGGCCGCACATACTACACTTCGTCAGTCCGTCACTCTATATGAAAGTCATGGAATATTAACCATGTGTCCATCGGGTTCGGTTCTCACCATCCCCTTAGGCCCGACTAACCCTTCGCTGATTGTCATAGCGAAGGAAACCTTGATCTTTCGGCGTCGAGGGTTTTCACCTCGATTGTGGTTACTTGTGCCAACATTCTTACTTCCTGACGCTCCAGCATGGGTCACCCCTTTGCCTTCATCGCAGACAGGAATACTCTCCTACCGCTATATCATTCCGAAGAACGATATAACCCCCAGTTTCGGTACCATGCTTTAGCCCCGCGTATCTGTGGCGCGGAATCTCTCGATGAGTGAGCTGTTACGCTATCTTTCAAGGATTGCTGCTTCTAAGCAAACCTCCTCATTGTCTATGAAATTCCACCACCTTCTTTTGCACTTAGCATGAATTTAGGGACCTTAAATTGGGATCAAGGGCTGTTTCCCTTTTGACCAGTGGAGCTTCGCCCCCACGGTCTAACTGCCATGTTCTTGACCTCTGGTATTCGGAGTTTGATAGGACTTGCGAGATTTCTCCCTGTCAAGTCCTTCCAGTGCTCTACCCCCAGAGGGAACACATGACGCTAACCCAAAAGCTATTTCGGAGAGAACCAGCTATTACCAAGCTCGATTAGCTTTTCACTTCTTACCACAAGTCATCCCAAAGAGTTGAACGACTAACGGGTTCGGGCCTCCATAGTTCTTTCGAACTACTTCACCCTGCTCATGGTAAGCTCGCATTGGCTTCGGGTCTAATGCATACTACAAACGCGCTATTGGCACTCGGTTTCCCTATGGCTCCACCCTCTCGGGCTTAGCCGCGCAGTATTCATTAACTCGTTGGCTCATTCTTCAATAGGCACGCCGTGACGGATCGCATTGCTGCGACCCGCTCCGACTCCTTGTAGGCATATGGTTTCAGGTCTATTTCACTGTCCTCACCGGACTTCTTTTCACCTTTCCCTCACGGTACTAGTTCACTATCGGTCATAACACATATTTAGCCTTAGCAGTTAGTTCTGCTGGATTCCCCCGAGCCATTCGTGTCTCGAGGTACTCAAGAGTAGAAACAAGAGATCCTTCGTTTTCGCTTACGGGACTATCACCGCCTTGGGTTAAGCTTTCCAGCTTATTCTGCTAACGAAGCATTTTGTAACTCTTCGAACATAAATGTCCAGTTTCTATCTTACAACCCCAAGCTGTCCAATAGAGCAGAGCAATCATCGACTTGCGTCAATTTATGCCATGCTCCATAGGAAAGCTTGGTTTGGGCTCTTCCCTTTTCGCTCGCCGCTACTAAGAGAATGATGTACTTGCGTACTTGTTTTATTTTCCTCCGGGTAATGAAATGTTTTACTTCCCCGGGTTCGCATCTAGATGTACTAGATTAGGGCTCATGTCCCTAGGGTTTCCCCATTCGGAGATCTTCGGATCAAAGGTTGCTAGGCACCTCCCCGAAGCATATCGTCGCCATGCTACGTCCTTCATCGCTGTGTTATGCCAAGGCATCCACCATATGCCCTTATAAATCCCATTAGGAAATATAAAGACCACAATCACTTTTATTTGTTACCTGCCCGCTTCCCTTTACTTGAAAAAAGGAAAGCGGTTTGTCAGCAGATGCGGCAATCTCTCAACCTTGTGACAGTCGAAATATCGCGCTTGGCTTCTCGCCCAATCTGTGACCCTACCTCAGACTAAAGACCCAGAAAAAAACAATACATGCCTTTCGGCAGATACCGCTTCACTGAAATGTCCGGGTAGAATTAAGTTTTCAAGTTTCGTCGGAATTCTTCATGTCTGCGATCGTACCTTTTGGCGGAAGTCTCTTTTGGTAAAGAAGAAGACCGCCTTTGGGCGGTCTTCTTAATATGCACCTTTGCAGGCTTCAATTAAGATTTCCGCTCCTTTGAGGTATTACGCATAATGTATTCCGAATAGAGGCCATTATACGCAAAGCGGAAACCTTGTCAACTGGAACCCAAGGACTATTCTGTGGCCTAATTCCTAGCTCAAAAAGGCCACCTAAAAACCCCTTAAAACGGCTAGCTAATTGCCTCCGCCATGCCCGAAATCTCGTGCGATTTTCGCAACGATCTGACCGGCAGTTTCCTTTCCTCCGAGGCCAAAAGAAAGGCCGAATGCGAGAGAAAGCGCGACAACGACGCCCATGAAGAGAGTCTCTACCAATGACTGCGCAATGCCAAGCTGTACGAGAGCTGCAAGAATCGCGAATACGAGCACTGCCCATTTCGTGATTCGTCCCAAGGCCCTGGACTGCTTTACATGCGCTGCCGCTGCGGCACCGACTACTATCTTCTGAAGTACATCAGCGATAACCGCTGCCACAAGCAGAATGAGCGCGGCGATGATAACCTGCGGAAGATACTGTACGACGATAGACTGCAAGAAGACCGTTACGGTCTGAAGGCCAAGTACGTCAAAAGCCGCGATGAGAAACAGAACGATGATGAACCATCGCACGATCCCGCCTATCAGCGCTCCGGTATTCAATGTGAATCCTCCGCGCTTGAGGGCATCTTCGAATCCGATCTGTCGCATGAAGTGATCAACCTTGACCGTCTTGAACACCTTCTCGATCAGTCGCCCGATCAGCACTCCCGCTGCCCATCCGGCGATGAAAATGATAATTGAGAACAAGAAGCGAAGCAGGAACTGAAAGAAAACAGGACCTACTCCATAGTACGCGCTATTGAGCGCCATTCCCCATGATTGAAACATAAATGATTGTGTTATCTGATAACACAATCATTATATCATGCGTCGAATCGGCTAGATTAAAACGCGCCTATCCTGTCCAATACGACCTCGTGAGGATAGTCGAGCACGTCCCTGATCAGACGATCCCCTACTCCAAGGCGATATTTGAAATCCGCAGAATCAAGCGCGCAATACCGTATCTCGCGTCCGACTTCTGCCTCGATTGATTTCACCGCTGCATCCAATGCCGTCGTCTTCATGCCATCGGCTATGATGAGCATGTCGATTTGCGCCTCCCAGATCTCCGTGAATAATCCCGTAAGAATAAGCGTCTTGATGCGGCCTGCCTTTGAAATCCGCTTTACGAACTCGGTTCGATCGAGCAGGCTGGTCTCGAGAAGCAGCCTTTTGAATTCGACAAGAAACGGAAACTTGTCATTGAGTGACCAAGCATTTTTTCCTCCCGCCTTTTTTGCTTTCTTGATCATGCGAACGCCATGCAGACACGCAAGCTCTTTTTTCAGCTTGTCGCTCGTTATCTTCGCTCGTTCTGTTATTTCCTGATGAAGAAACGATGTCTGGGGATTGAAGAGGAAAAGGCGCATGAGCTTCATTCTGGAATTGCCGCCCATCAGCTTTTCGAGGATATTGGTCGTCATGGGATAAATGTAGCATATTTTGCCTGTTTTGGGGCAGATCACGAGCCAGGCAAGGCAAAAGGCCAGGCCCCTTTCGGGACCCGGCCTGTTGCAGCACGTTCAATTCCGTGCGAAACCACGCGAAACCAGCGTACTTATTTCAATTCTACCTTTGCGCCAGCCTCTTCGAGCTTCTTCTTGAGATCGTCTGCCTCTTCCTTCTTCATGCCCTCCTTGAGCATTGAAGGAGCCGCGTCGACAAGGTCCTTTGCCTCCTTGAGACCGAGGCCTAGAGCTTCCTTGACAACCTTGATGACTGCGATCTTCTGAGCGCCGGCATCAGCAAGCTGTACGTTGAAAGAAGACTTCTCTTCTGCCGCAGGACCTGCTGCAGGACCAGCTACAGCAACAGCTGCTGCTGACACTCCGAACTTCTTCTCCAAGAACTTCACCAATTCGTGAAGCTCGATAACTGACATCTTCTCGATTGCGTCTACCACAGTCTTGAACTGAGCGGGTGTTTCTACCTTCTCAGATTCGACTGCTACAGTTGTATTTTCATCCATATGATTTTTGTCATCAGGCAAGGATCGCGAATGTTAGTTCATGACCATTGACCCGATGAAATTTAGTTTAATTAATATCTTGTTTGTTATGCCTTCTTTTCTGCGATCGCATTCAATGCCAATACAAAGCCCTGGATTGGTGAATTGATGAGATTGACGAACTGAGCGTAAAGAGTCTGTCGGCCTGGGATAGAAGCGATTACTTCCATGCCACCCTTGTCCTTGTATGCGCCTTCGAAGATTCCTCCGAGGATGGAAATTCGTCCATCGAGGCTCTTCTGGAACGAGAAGATCTCTCGAGCCGGAGCAAGAAGATCATCCGCATATACGAGAGCCACTTCGCCTTCGAGCGGAGGCATTTCGCCTGTGATGGCAGCTTCGCCGAGAGCCCGCTTGATAAGGGTTTTCTTCGCGACATACAGACCCACGCCTTCGCCTCGCAGCTGCTTTCTGATTCCCGTCATATCCCCTACTGTGACTTTGTGAAAATTCACGAAGACAGCGGACTGTGATCCTTTGAGGATGCCGGAAACCTTGGCAACTATGTCGTGTTTCTTTGTTTTTGAAATTGCCATATGTGTAATGTGCGTTTATAACTTTTGAAAGGAAAGGCCCGCATGCATGTTCGAGTGCCGATCATGCATACAGGCCTTAAGACAAAGGAGTGATAGCCCGTTCCGGGATGCGCCAATGCCTTGCGGCTGACACTTCCTTGACCGAGCGACCTCTGCATAGGATTTATTGGGCTAAGAATCTTCTCTCTGCCTGACCTATGGTCTTTGAAGCCTTTCGCATAGGATAGTACCACATCAGGACAATAAATCAATGACCTTTTGCTCTGCGGTCCGCAGGATGATCTTGAGGCGTGCCAGATCTCTGAGATATGCCTGAATCTTGCGTATTTCAGCCTCTTTCCTGGCACGATCTGATCCAGACCTCACCCCTGGAATAGCGCCTAAAATAAGGCTATTTTGAATACGTTCAAGACGTCTGCCGTATTGGGCGGCTATGTCAGCCAAGCGTGCCTGCCTCTTTCTCATGGCCAAAAGCGCGAATGTCGGATTGCCCGCCCTAATAAACCGCTCGGCCTGTGTGAGCATGGTCATGCCAGACCGTCTCAGGGGATACATTTCCAACTGAGCGAGCGATACCATGGCATCATGGATGGAGGACAAGGCTGCCGATTTCCTTGATTCATATGTCGACATGACTGGCATGCTCGATGACCCGGACAAAGATCCTCCTGTCCCTGCCCCGACACCCGCCCCTGTGTCTGCCTCTCCCGATGACGGGATCTGAGGCTTGTCTGGAAAAACATGTATGTCTCCTTTGCCATCAGCGTCGACATCAATGACCAAAACATGAGACGGATCCTCGGTGACATATTGGGTACCAACATGAACAATAGATCCGAATCCGATATCGATATCGGAAAATGATTCGGTAATCCGAGTCGTGACTCCTCCGGTGCCAGAATCGGATGATCCGGATCCTGTCGATCCTGCAGAAGAATCCTTGCTTTCGCTAAACGTTATCGATACCGATTGATCAGCCAAGCTCCTGAGCGATGCACCGTTATATGTCCCCGCGCTGCCAAATGACCATCCGTCTGCAGAGTTAGTTGCAGTGGTAACAGCCAATGCGGGAGGCATGCCGCTGATCTTCTGAATCTTTTGCGCCTGATTGAGGGTAATGATCTGAAGCGGGGCGATCGACGTAGTCGATGCCGCTCCCGGAACATGAATATTGACTGCGCCCTCTACGAATCCTGATATGTCGAGACCGTTCACGGTGCCGGTATGTATCCACGGATTTGAAAGATCGGATCCAGTACCCGAAGCGCTGTCATAAAAAGGGTCCGATGCCGGACTCGAAGTTGCCTTGATCATGGCAGTGATCACTCGCTGAACCTCTGGAGATTCCATAAAATCAGAATGCCCTATCGCCGCATTGTTTTTGAAATTCGATCCTGCAAGCGCAATCAGCGAATCCGATCCGCTGCGGCGATTCTTTCCGTCGAATGCCACGACCCCGTCACCCTGTCCCGAATACCCCGTAACCCGGGTAAGGACCGCACTATTAAGGCATGGTGATGCGCTGCCGAAATCGCTGAATGATTTCCGCATCGGAGGAACGCAGGGATCGTATCTGTATAGCATCCCAATCGGAGTAGGAAGGCCTATTCCGATTATCGAATATGTCCGAAAGGCATTTTCCAATACGGCACTTTGTCCATAGAGTTCGTTCTTTTCTGACTCCTCCTTGCGACCGACATCCTGGCTCGGAATTACGGACAGTTTTTGAATGGCCGGACTGTCATATTGCTGGCCCTGTTGTCTGTCAGCAGAACGAATCCGCTGAAGCAGCCATGAATGCACTCCTGTCAGCGAATGTCCGCTCCCAGTCGTTCCAGACCCAGCCGTGTACGATGATTTTTCGCCGGTTTTTTTGTTCATGAATTCGATCGCAATCTTCCCGGCAAAATACATTGATGGGGTCAAAAGATGTGCCGAGGGCATATTGGCAGCCAGGCGTATGGCCGCACTGAAATCCATTATGAATCCATGCAATATCGATTGTCGATCCCCGTGTATGCCTGCGAATACGGCCTGAGGCGCTCCGGTTTCTGGAAATGCCGCATAAATCACTGCTTGCACGACATCTTTCTTTCCTTCGACTTCCAATGTCGACAGAGCATCCTTCACCAGAAACCCTCCGAAACTATGCGATATCAGGATCACCTTCTCATTTGAGGCCAGTGAGGCCTCGCGCCGTATCAGGTCAGCCAAGCCACTATCGCGCGCCTCGCGCAACCCCATCCTCCAGTCATATGGAAACGTGACATGGCCATCAATGATCTTTTCGTTTTTTAATTTCCTCAAATATGCAATAAAACCCGAATAGATCGAAGGAGACAGACCTCGAAGCATCTGACTGTCATGGGAGCCAAATATGTTTATTCTGTCGATTATGTTTCTGGAGTAAATTCCACTCAGTATGGAAGTACCGCTCGCATTCAAAAATAACTTTCTGACATCGTTCATGCTATCAGGCTCCCAAAGTTGATTTTCAAGAGGAATTGCCCCGAACCAGAGATATGATTCTTTTCTATACAATCTGCTTCCCTGCAAGCCCGGAACGAATATCACCCGAGCACAGCATTCCTTGCGCTTTTCCAGGAGATCTATCGAGGATCCATTGTAGGCTGTATGTGATTGGACCGCACAGGCAAATGAATTCCCGACGCCACGAACGCCGGAACCGTTGAATGTTGCAATGCCCGTATGACAATTAATGAAGCGTGAATCATCGACCCTGAGACGGCTCTGATTGTATACAGCAAGTGCGACAGAGGACCATGGGGATTCGATCCGCATGTCCGTCATCGTCGCGTTCGAGCTTGAAAATATTTCAATGAGAGCATAGCCGGAAGGATCCATGGCACCTGACGGATCAGACCTGCGAATGCTTCGCAATACGGAAGACTGGATATCGATTGAAGAATCCTGATATACGGACAAGATCGCGCCGCTTTTCTCCGTCTCGATAGTCGACGAGGATATGAATACGCTCGCCCCTTGAAACGCATTGAGGAACTTTTCTCCAGAAAAATTCACATTGAATGCGGCAAGCGTGCCTCCGCGAACCGCTATGGGCACCATTGATCCCGAATAGGTAATCCGAGTACCTCGCGCAAGCTCGCTGATGCCGCGTGTACTGCTTCCATGCCATGGCGTCATGCCGAGATCAAGCCTCCCCCTGACGAATATTGATCCATTGCCCTTAAATTCAACCGTGGTGCCAGCTGGTACGGACAATGTATCTCCAGCCTCAACCAAAATCGGATAATCAATGCGTATGCGACCGGTAGCGTCCGGACGCAACTCGATACTTGATGCCTCAGCATGTCCCATGCCGACATACGACAAGGCATACGCAAAAATGACCGCCATGGTAACGATAAGGATCCGAGTGATAGGTACTCTGTTTTTGATCATGTTCACATATTCGCAGACATGAGATGAAATCCTGATAAATCAGCCCGCGGGCCCGATACATACAGACATATCAAGAAAACAAAAAACCACCCCTTGCGAGGTGGTTCTTTGTCTGGCTTTTCAGCCAGTTTCAGAAGTTCTGTCAGCAGATCATCCGAAGACGATTTGACTGTACAGATCAGCTAAACCGTATTATCGGTTGAACTGAACAGGGTTAGAAGTCTTGAAGTCTTCTAGACCGTAAGTCTGAGTGATGACGCCGTTACCAGCATTCCACTTAACCTGCGTAAGAGCAGCGTTGAATAGACCGCTAGTAAGCGCTCCTGATCCGTTGATAGAAGCAGCAACTGTTACGTTAGCTGTAGAACCATCAGCGATATCGTTGTCAGGAATAACAACTACGCTTACAGCTGAACCAGCAGCTGTTGAAGTCGCAGTGTAAGATGTTCCGTTAGAGAACACTACTGTGAAATCAGTGATAGCTGGCTTAGTAACATTTCCACCCAATGCCTGGATTGTTAGAGGGAATGTAGCTGTCATAGTCGTCGTACCTACACCAGAAACTGACTGGTTTGATACTCCGATAGTTGGAGCAGACGCGAGCTTGATAACCGCAGCCTTAGTATATACATACTGATTAGCGTTAGTTACCGCAGAGCCAGCCGCAGTAGCAGAGTTTCCTGCTGGTGTCTGGTAGACAACAGACTGGATAGTCGTGCTTGCGTATGTAGCGTTAGCTGTGTTTGCTGGGAAGTCAGCCTTGATAGTGAACGTAGTAGGAACATCGCTCTGAGGAACGATTGATCCAGCTGTTGAATCAAGGTTGTCGAATGAAACTGAACCTGTTGAAGGGACAGTCTTAGACTTAACCAATGTAGAACCGTTGTACAAGTACAAAGTCGTAGGAAGAGTTCCTGACGCAGTTGTAGATGCGTTAACAGTCAACAATGTTGATGCTCCTGTCTCAGACTTCAAGTTGAATGATCCGAGAACAACACCTCTCACGACATCGTTACCGTTTACTCGGTAATTCTGTGATCGAAGAGTTGAAGCAGGATTAGACAAAGTCAAGCTTGATGAACCTGGCTTCTTGAATGTGTGAACTCGAGAGTAACCAGAACCATCGATAGAGTAGAAGCTATTAACTCCGTTTCCTGAAACAGCTCGAACTGAAGACGTATTGTATCCGTCGATAGTAAGAACTCGATCAGTGTCAATAGAGTTAGTAGAAACTGAAACTGTCAAAGTCTTAGTAGCATCCTTAGGAACTACGAAGTTAAGTCCTGAGATTCGTGCGTAGTATACCTGGTTCTGGTCCTTCGTGAACGAAGTTAGAGAAACTGGAACTGTCGCAAGAACTGTAGTACCGTCCCAAACCTTGATCGTGTTGATCAAAGTCGCAGGATTCTCTACAGATGTAGGGCTAGTCTGTGCAACTGAAGACACCTGAAGATCCAAAGTCTGAACCGCTACGTCAGCAAGTCGAGATCGGAATTCAAGTCCGTATACAGGAACATCAGTCTGAGTTCGGATATTTGAGTTATCAGCTGGGTTTGAAGCCAATCGAATATCAAGTGATCCTTCTACTCCACTATTAGTCATAGTAGGTGTAGAACCTGTTGAGCAAGCTGCTCCTGTCACGCTGTTGTACAACGCGCCAGCTGGGCAACCAGGAGTAGTTGTAGTAGTTCCTCCTGTTACAGCACCTTCAGCCATTACAGCGGCTCGAGTGATCGGACCGAAGTAACCAGCAGCAGGCGTGATACCCTTCATTGACTGATAAGCAGCTAGAGCCTTCTTAGTCATTCCTCCGAAATAGCCTTTTGCTGTTCCAGCTGGAATTGTAAGAAGTCCCTTTGCCTCTAGGAATGACTGTAGTGCAACTACGTCAGCTCCTCGGCTACCAACTGTAAGGTTAGTAGAGAATGTGTACCCTGCAGTCTGTGCAGAAGCTGCTGCCGGAGCAACAACTGTAAGCGCAAGCGCGAGAGCAAGCACGATTGAAGTGAATTTCTTCATAATGTATTAATATTTTTTTAAAGATGAGTTAGTCCTCATTATTTGTAAAGTCGAATAATGTGAGGCATTGGCTCATCTTCGGGTTTTTAATGTACTGACAATTGCAGACCCGCATAAGAGTTCCCTGACATATCACAATGGACGTCACTGAAGAAAACGCTCATGCGGGCCTGCAACGTATCAGAGGGATTCGCCAAAGCCACGATGCGTCCGGCATGTTACAGCCGAGGCATGTGGTCTTGGATAGTGAGATTGATCGTTGCTATGAAGTTGTCAACGTTCGCGGGTAGGCTCAATGTCTCGGTGGGACTGGATAAACAGAGATACGGCTAAATAAGCCTTACTTTGACCCGTGCAACATCTATGACGATGTACGGCTGTATATATTACAAAAAAGGGGCTGAAAGGTCAATCTAGGGGCTGATCTGACTCACATAGATAGATGTGACCCGAAACGAGAACAATCCTTCCAAGCCTACTTAACGGAGTACCGGCTCCACCGCCTCTCACCTTCCTTTCTGAGGACACCGGAACCTACCAGAGACAGCAACTCGCGCTGAATCGTCTTCTCGCTACAATCCTTGATTTTTTCAGCCAAATCCTTGACGGTAAGCTGTCCTTTATTTCGGAGCTCATTGATGATTATCTGCTGGCGATCACTGATGCCGCCCGCCGGCCGGATTGCGACCTTGGGTTGATCCTGTACGTCGACAGCGTTCTTGTTAATGGCATTGAAAGCCTGGTGCATTGATGCCACCCCGTCAAAAGACATCTTTGGAATATTCTCAGATGGTAGCTTGTGCGACTCCCTGGCTTCCGCGGACTTGTGATGTTTCTTGGGCTCAGCATCAGATCGATCAGGTC
>JACCDJ010219109.1_pt1 | contig 20571 bp, 16 predicted proteins | sample 7444481 | NCBI WGS metagenome assembly JACCDJ01 (sample SAMN15323435, study PRJNA562643) | freshwater metagenome | isolation source: river surface water | place: USA:Blue River Watershed | collected 2017-08-15 | reverse complement strand
GGCTTGTCTAGTGTTCAAGACCTGGGCGCTCAACAAGCAGCTTGGCTCTTGGATCTCGAGCCGGGTATGCGTGTGCTTGATGCTTGCGCTGCGCCCGGTGGTAAGACCGGCCACATCCTCGAACTCGTTGACTGCGACCTGCAGGCCTGGGATCTTTCAGCAAAGCGTCTCGAGCGCCTTGCTGAAAATCTCAAACGCCTGGATTTGCATGCACAGCTTGCCTGTGTGGACCTTTTGGGGTCCGGAAGTTTGCCGGCAGCTGCGGGCAGTTTTGATCGCATGCTTCTGGATGCGCCTTGCTCGGCCTCCGGGATTATTGGACGGCACCCAGAGATTCGCTGGCGTCGAGTCGCTGCTGAATTGGCAGATCATCAAGCGCAGCAGATTGCCATGCTTCGCAGGCTTTGGCCTTTACTCAAAACAGGCGGTTGTTTGCTTTTTGTGACTTGCTCGGTGTTTCCTGAAGAAGGCGTGCAGCCCGTCGAAGCATTTCTTGCGCAGCAGCCCGATGCGCAGCTCGAGCCCTTGGATGGCTATTCACCCTTGTTGCCCTCAAGCAACACATCGCTTAAGCACGACGGGTTTTATTACGCGCGCATCCGCAAACGAAGTCTGTAAGGCTTCCACGCTTGGATCAGGGCTAGTGCTTGAGCATTGATAATGCTGCGATGAACGCTATCAGACGGATTGTCCAAACCCTGCTCGTTTTGACGCTTGCTTTGTCTGTGGCTGGCATCGAAACCCAAGCCCTGGCAGCAAGCCAGGATCCGCTGCCCAGCCAAGAGCCCATCACGACCCTGAGTACGCCCACCCAAGATGCTGTATCCCTCGAGCAAGGCATCGAGGTCTTGCAAGCTTCATTGCGTCAAGTGCCCTCGCGCGACGATTATTGGTTGAGTGCTGATTTAAGCGTTCAGCTCAATCCCACCTTGACCGACGCTGTAAACCGCGCGGTACCCTTGTATTTTGTGCTTGAGGCCGAGCTTTTGAGGCCGCGTTGGTATTGGGCCGATGAGCGCCTGCTGAGCAAGGCAAGGATTTACAGGCTTCACTACCACGCGATCACAAGACAGTACAGGCTGCAAAGCCTAAGCACCTCGCAAAACACGGGCACAACAAGCGTAAGTGTTGCCAATCCCGCAAGCTGGCTTGCAGCGCTAGGCATCGGAGTGAGCGCATCACCCACAAACGCACAATCGGCGCAGGCCGCAGGGCTTTACCAATCATTTTCGAGCTTGCAAGAAGCCTTGCAAGCCATGGGAAGGGTGAGAGCTTGGCCCTTCATTGAGCAGATGCGTTTGCAGGCAGGACAGGGCTATGAGCTCAGGCTAAGGATGCGGCTTGATGCCAGCCAATTGCCAAGGCCCTTGCAAATACCCGGCATTAGTCAGCGTGATTGGTCGATTGAGGGCACATGGAAACGCTTTCCCTTAGAGATCGGGACGAAGAAAAACGCTCCCTGACCCGCGTTTTGCGGGCGGTTTTGGTGCTCGCGATCGGGCTTGCGGGAGTGTTGCTGCTTGCGCTTTCGGCCGCGACTCGCAATACACAGTTTTTCACGGACTACTACCCGGTGCTGCTTTGGAGTGCGATAGCGCTAGGTCTGATCTTATTGATCCTGCTCGGCGAGCTCATGCGCCGCCTTATCAATCGACTAAGACGCGGCTTATTTGGCTCGCGCTTGATGGCGCGCATGGCAGTGATTTTTGTCTTATTGGCTGTTGCACCAGCAGCGTTGATGTTTTATGTATCGGTGCAATTCATTGAGCGATCCGTGGAGTCCTGGTTTGATGTTCCTGTTGAACGTGCACTTGACTCGGGACTTAGTTTGGCGCGCGTGAGTTTGGATTCAAGGCTTCAACGACTCTTACAAGACGCAAAACAATCGTCTCAGCAGCTTGATCCGAATGCAGCCTTGAGCCTGCCAGCGCAGCTTGAGCGACTGCGCGTGCGTCTCGGCGCCTCGGAGCTTCAATTGTTGAACGCCTCAGGAAAACTCCTCGCATCAGCAAGTGAGACCATGGTCCATTTGGTGCCTACGACCACCTCGGCAGCGCTGCTAAGGCAGGCGAAATCGCAGGGGCAGTGGAGTGCGATTGAAGGCTCTGATGGCGGCTATCGACTCAGAGTGCTTGTGCCCTGGGAGCTTGCGCTTGCAGGGCTTGAGCCTGGTTGGCTTTCAGCGATTGCACCGGTGCCGGCGAGCCTTGCTGAACTGGCCGAAGTTGCCCAACAAGGCTGGCGTGATTATCAAGAGCTTTCTCTATCGAGGATGACGCTTAAACGCTTGTTTCGCATCACCTTAGTCATGGTCTTTTTGTTAACGACCTTCGCCGCGGTTGCTGCGGCCTTTTTGCTGGCTGGCTGGCTTGTTGGCCCTTTGGCAGAGTTGGCCAATGCCACAAGGGTGCTGGCAAGTGGCCAATTTATCGAAGTAAAGGACTATGCGGCGCGAGACGAACTCGGCGTATTGATGCAATCGTTTAATCGAATGTCGCGAGGTCTGCACGATGCGCAACAAACCATAGGGCAAAACCAGCTCGCGCTTCAAGCGGTTAACTTGCGCTTACAAAGCGTACTTTCGCATATTGACGCTGCGGTTTTAGTTTTTGACGCGGCAATGCGACTGGAGTCGGCCAATGCGCAGGCCGAAAAGATTTGGAGCCATACGCTATCGACGTGTAAGGGCTGGCCCTTGCTGCAATTGCCTGGCCAACCAGCGCTTGGCCAGGCAATCCATCAGGCCTTTGCCGATCAACCCCAAGACGAATCACTCAGTTGGCAAAGGCAATGGACGCTTGCTGATGGCGCGGTCGTTCTTGCTCGCGGTGCAAAATTGGGCGGTGAGCGCGCTGGCTATGTAGTCGTGCTTGATGACATTACGCAGGTATTGTCCGGAGAGCGTGCTCTGGCTTGGGCCGAGGTTGCTCAACGGCTTGCCCACGAGATCAAAAACCCGCTCACGCCCATTCAACTTTCGGCCGAAAGGCTGCAGCGAAAACTAAGGCCCGAGCTCACTGGCGCTCAGGCCGAACTGGTCGAGAAAACAGCCCAAACCATAGTGAGCCAGGTTGATGCGCTTAAGTCCCTGGTTGATCAGCTACGCGATTACTCAAGGCTCGCGTCTACCCAAATGGAGCCACTTGATATGAATGACTTAATCGCCGAGGTTGCCTCGCTTTACGGTCGCGAGGTACAGCTTGATCTTGATCTACAGGCTGGCCATGTCCGCGCTGATCGGGTGCAAATGCGCCAGGTGCTGCATAACCTCACGAAAAATGCGCTCGAGGCACAACATGAGCAACAACTGTCCGCCACGCAACCGATCAAGCCGATTGTCATTTCCACGAAAACCCTTAAGCTTTCGGATGGGCGCAACGGCTTACGCCTTCGTGTACGGGACCATGGCGCTGGTTTTTCTGAGGCCATGCTTTCGCGTGTTTTCGAACCTTATGTCACGACCAAGCGAACAGGCAGTGGACTTGGCCTGGCGATTGTGCGCAAAATCGTTGAAGAACACGGGGCGCAAGTGGAAGTAAGTAACTGGATGTCGGATAGTTCAAGTATCGGGGGGGCGCAGGTGAGCCTTGTTTTTCCGATGCAGATCAATCCCATGGCGTCGAGTTGAGTTGCGTGATGTGCGATCTTGACAAGTCCTGTGTAAGCTAGAGAAGGGCACAACAACGAGGTTGTATGGCAGATATATTGGTCGTCGATGACGAGATTGGTATCCGGGAACTACTTAGTGAGATTCTCGGGGATGAAGGCCATGAGGTTTTACAGGCAGAAAATGCAGCACAGGCACGAAGCGCGCGACAAAAGGCGCGTCCCGATTTGGTGCTGCTCGATATTTGGATGCCCGATACCGACGGCATAGCGGTCTTGCGAGAATGGTCCGAGTCGGGACTGCTTGATATGCCGGTGATTATGATGTCGGGGCACGCTACTGTCGAGATGGCCTCGCAAGCCACCCGCTTAGGCGCTGTTGGCTTTCTTGAAAAACCTATTGCGCTACAAAAGTTACTCGCTGCTGTGCAAAATGCGCTCCAGGGCAAAAGCGCCATGCTCAGCCCGATACGCTCACAGCAGACGGCTTCGATCCAGGCAGGCCAAACAGCAGTGCCGGCCTCGCCCCGCGCCGAGCTCAAGTCCGAGCCCTTCGCCTTTAACGCCCCCCACAGTCAGCCGCAAACGGGCTTTGGCGAAACAACGACCCGCGACACCCAAAGCGAGCTACAGCAGTCCAGCCCTCAACAAAGCTTGCAAAGCCCGCTGCCTGGGCCGCAAGCGCGTCGCGACTTAGACTCAGCGAGTGGGATGTTGCCTGCCTCTCCGTGGGCGGTATCGCCACATCTTGACAGGGACCATACCTCGCCAAGTGCAAGGCTCTCCCAGTTATCGTTTGATCAGCCGTTGCGCGATGCACGCGATGCCTTTGAGCGCTTGTACTTTGAGCATCATCTTGCCCGCGAAGGCGGGTCCATGACAAGAGTGGCCGAGCGAACCGGGCTTGAGCGCACCCACTTGTATCGAAAGCTAAAGCAGCTTGGCGTGGAGTTGGGTCGCAGCACGCGGCGTGAAGTTTAAGTGCTTAGCCAAAGATCGATCTTTATAAAGTATCGATCTTGGATTTGTATTTACTCAGACTTAACGATGATTTAGAAGCGTGCCGCTTCCAACATGCGGTCATCGAAGTCTGGCTTGCTTGCTGGCAGGAAGAGCGACCATGTGCTTTATTGCTCAATCATGTTCTGGCGCAAAACGATATCCCGTGGAAGCATAGGCTGGCTGAGTCCATGCAAGCAACAAGCAAGCAAGCGTTGCTGACAGACTCCGTGGCTTGGGAGCAAGCACTTCTGGTCAAACAACTTGCACCGAGTTGCCTATGTTGTGCACAGCAAGGCCAGCTTGGTCTGGTGCTGGCAAGTCTTTATCGTGGACTCAAAGCTTTTCGAAAGGCAACTGCCATAGCCTCGGATGAGACTGCCAACCAACTTGCTGTGCTGCTTGTTGGCAGCATGCAGTTGAGCGAAGCTAAGCTCATGCGAGGACTTCGGTATTTGCAGCCGCCAGTGCGCGTCTTACCTGTTGCCTGGGGAGGGCAAATGCACTAGGGCTTGGGCTTACGGTTTAGTCTTTCATTTGCGATAACGGCCCAGGCGAATGTCCTCTTGCATCGCCAATACGACTTGCACATCGATCAAGTTGAGCAAGCGTTGTGTCATCGATAGGAATGGCCTTCGCCCTTGCCAGACGCATGGCAACTTCGGGTTCACCAGGAAGCAGCACCCGCCCCGGATAAAGCGAAGCTGCGATCGCCGCAGCCTCTGAGCTTTGCGCCGGCGACATTTCCGAGTCCTCGCTAAGCGCAGCCGATTCAAGCCATTGAATAAATCGCCCTAGCTCTTCTGAAAAATACCCGGCCTGGCCAAGCCTTGTCGGATCGATGAGTATGACCAGCATATTGTTCCAAATGGCATATTGTTGTGGAAAATGTGCCGGATGAATACTTTCCCCGCCGATGAGCGCGGCCCCCAACAACTCACAAACCACCGCAAGCCCATAGCCTTTATGACCTCCAAAGGTTAAAAGCGATCCGAACGCACCCTGTTCGTCTGCTTCAAACATCACCGCTGGCTGGTTAGTGGGATGGCCTTTTGCGTCGATCAGGCAGCCATCAGGAACTGCCACAGCTTTGTTATAGGCCACCCGCACCTTACCGTGAGCAATCGCACTTGTGGCAAAGTCAACAATGATCGGCGCTTGACCATTGCGCGGTATCGCAGCAGTAAATGGATTGGTCAAAAACCGTGCTTGGGCGCCTCCAAAGGGCGCAACCATGGTGGGCGCGCCAATCGCGTTGGTGAAGTGCACCGCCACAAGACCCTTGGCAGCAGCCATCTCGGCCCAGTGGCCGATACGGCCGATATGATGGCTATTACGCAGCCCAAAAATACAGTGACCGTGAAGCTTCGCACGCTCAATCCCCAGATCCATGGCTTGCCGCGCCATCGACTGGCCCATACCCCGCTGGCCATCAGCGATAAACAAAGCGCCCGCATCATGAACAAGCGAAAGTTGCTGATTCAATCGAAGCTCATGATTCAAGCACGAGGCAACATACCGGTCATTCATGCCCACGCCATGGGAGTCGTGACCGCTTAAATTAGCCAGCACCAGGTGTTTGGCGGTGTCTTGGGCTTCGTTGAGTTCACTACCGGCACAACGCCACAGCTGCTCTACCCACTGTTCTAAGCGTTGCGGATTAATCTGGAAGTTGGCCATCTCCTGTCCTTTTCATGAAGTATTCTCGCGCCATGATCCTACGCTTTCCGCGGTTTTGGCGAAGCTGAAAGACCATGGGCGTTCTATACTCAACGGCTTCGCTCAACTTGCTTTAGCCCGCCGGTGATATCGCGACGAAAGATCCGCATGAAGCTCTGAGCCCAATCTACCGCGATGAGAATTGACGTGAGTCCTTTAGAACAAGACCTTCGAGCACGCATGGCCAAACGCATCTTGGTGCTCGATGGCGCCATGGGCACCATGATTCAACGCTATCGCTTAAGCGAAGCCGATTTTCGTGGCGAGCAGACATTCAGTGTTCACTGTATGCACCCCGATGCACCTGGGGCTAAGCCCCAGGCGAATCTCCTTTCCGAGATTTTGGCGATGCCAAAGCCTGCGCAATTTGCGCATGATGTCAAAGGCAATAACGAACTTTTAAGCCTCACACAGCCATCGCTCATTTACGATATTCATCACCAGTACTTGTTGGCCGGCGCTGATCTGATCGAAACCAATACCTTTGGCGCAAGTTCGGTCGCTCAGGCCGACTACGGGCTCTCTAGCTTTGCTTATGCGATGAATCTTGCATCAGCCAAGCTCGCAAGCGCAGCCGCGGCAGCGTTCACCGAGGCGAATCCGCAATGGCCACGTTATGTTGCCGGTGCGCTTGGACCACAACCTCGCACGGCCTCGATCTCGCCCGATGTCAACGACCCGGGGGCACGCAACATCGACTTTGAAGCCTTAAGACAAACCTATAGCGAACAATTGCGCGGGCTGCTTGACGGTGGCATCGATGTCATTCTTGTTGAAACCATCTTCGATACGCTCAACGCAAAAGCTGCGATTTTCGCAATTGAAGAAGCTTTCGAAGCGCGTGGCAAGCGTTGGCCGGTGATGATCTCTGGAACGGTAACCGACGCCTCAGGCCGGATTTTATCGGGACAAACCGTTGAAGCTTTTTGGAACGCTATACGCCATGCCCGGCCAATGACGGTGGGCCTTAATTGTGCGCTCGGTGCAGCCCTCATGCGGCCCTATGTGCAAGAGCTTTCACAGAAAGCCGATACCTTGCTATGTGTTTACCCTAATGCAGGCTTACCGAATCCGATGTCGGATACCGGCTTTGATGAAACACCCGACATCACAGCTAGACTGATTAAGGAATTCGCACAAAGCGGCTTTGTGAATATCGCAGGAGGATGCTGTGGGACCACACCAGAACATATCGCAGCAATCGTTGAGGCGGTAAAAGATATCAAGCCCAGATTAATCCCCGATCTTGAGCCTGCGATGCGCTTATCGGGATTAGAACCTTTAAATATCAAGATCGATAGCTTATTTGTGAACGTCGGTGAGCGCACCAATGTGACAGGATCAAAGCAATTTGCCCGTTTGATTTTGGAGGAGCGATTCGATGAAGCCTTAGCGGTGGCAAGGCAGCAAGTAGAGCACGGTGCTCAAATCATCGATGTCAACATGGATGAGGCCATGCTTGATTCAGAGGCTGCCATGGTTCGCTTTTTGAATATGCTCGCATCGGAGCCCGACATCGCACGCGTCCCGATCATGATTGATAGTTCTAAGTGGTCGGTGATCGAAGCGGGTTTGCGCTGCGTTCAAGGCAAGTCAATAGTTAATTCTATATCGTTAAAAGAAGGCGAGCATAGCTTTTTGCATCAGGCAAGACTTTGCCAGCGCTATGGTGCTGCCGTGATTGTGATGGCTTTTGATGAGCAGGGCCAGGCTGACAGCTTTGCGCGAAAGGTCTCGATTTGTGAGCGTGCCTACAGGCTGCTAGTCGATCGGTTGCAATTTGATCCGCAAGATATCGTGTTTGATCCCAATATCTTTGCAGTGGCCACAGGGATCGAAGAGCACGATCGCTATGGACTTGATTTCATTGAAGCTTGTGCGTGGATTAGGCAGCATTTGCCTGGCGCCAAAATTTCGGGTGGTGTTTCTAATGTGTCTTTTAGTTTCCGTGGCAACGATTTGGCGCGCGAGGCGATTCACACGGTATTTCTGTATCACGCCATTCAAGCCGGCCTCTCGATGGGTATCGTCAATGCTGGGATGATCGGTGTTTATGATGATCTTGAACCTGAGCTTCGAGCCCTGGTCGAAGATGTCTTGCTGTATCGCCAGCCTTTAGCCGATCCGCGAGCACTTGGCGATCAGGCTCAAACAAGTACCGAACGCTTGATTGTGAAGGCGGCGTCGCTCAAAGGCGATGGGGCCCGCCGCGAAGAGCAATTGGCCTGGCGCGAGTCATCGGTCGAGCAACGTATTTCGCATGCTTTGGTTCACGGCCTCACCCAATGGATTACCGAAGACACCGAAGAGGCGTGGCAGCAAATTCTTGCCCGTGGCGGTAAGCCGATCGAGGTCATCGAAGGCCCATTGATGCAAGGCATGAATTTAGTGGGTGATTTGTTTGGTGCGGGCAAGATGTTTTTACCCCAGGTGGTGAAATCAGCCCGGGTCATGAAGCAGGCCGTTGCCCATTTAATTCCCTATATCGAAGCTGATAAAGCAGCGTCTGGGCAAAACCAGAGCAGGGGCAAGATCCTTATTGCAACCGTTAAAGGTGATGTTCACGATATTGGTAAAAATATTGTTGCAGTCGTTTTGCAATGTAATAATTTTGATGTGGTCAATCTTGGTGTCATGGTGCCAGCCAGTGAAATCCTGGCGCAAGCAAAGGCGCACCAAGTCGATGCGATTGGCCTATCGGGACTTATCACGCCATCGCTTGAGGAAATGGCGCATGTGGCTGCCGAGATGGAGCGAGATGAGTATTTTAAAGAACGTTCTACACCTTTATTAATCGGTGGGGCGACAACATCACGAATCCACACCGCGGTTAAAATTGCGCCACACTACAGTCACCCGGTGGTACATGTACTTGATGCATCGCGCTGCGTGCCGGTGGCACAACAGCTATTATCGAAAGAGCAACGCCCTAGCTTTATCGAGCAGCTAAAAAAAGATTATGAAAAATTGCGTGAACAACATGCTCAAGGTCGCGGCCCGGCGCTAATCAGCCTGGCGCAGGCTCGCAGTAATGCACCGCGCATCGACTGGTCGAACTTTAAGCCGCACAAGCCTAAATTCATTGGCTTTCGACATTTTCAAAATCTTGATTTGGCAAGTCTTGTGCCGTATATCGATTGGCAGCCCTTTTTTCAAACTTGGGACTTGCACGGTCCCTACCCAGCCATCTTGCAAGATCCCGTCGTGGGCGACACCGCAAACAAGCTTTTTGCCGATGCCCAGCAAATGCTCAAGCGCATCCTGGCCGGGCGCTGGATCAAAGCGCATGCATCGATTGGTTTTTGGCCTGCGCAAGGCCAAGGCGATGATATTCATCTTTTTAGTGATGAGGCTTGCAGCAAGCCGCTGATGGTTTGGCACAATTTGCGCCAGCAAACAGCGAAAAAATCGGGTGTTGCGAATAAGTCGCTTGCCGACTACGTGATGCCAAAAGATGTGGGATATAGCGATTATATCGGTATGTTCGCTGTCACAGCAGGTGATGGCGCTGACGAGCGCGCCGCTCAAATGCAAAATGATCATGATGATTACGGGGCGATCATGCTCAAAGCACTTGCCGATCGTTTTGCCGAGGCGCTAGCCGAAGCGATGCACGAGCGTGTTCGCAAAGACCTTTGGGGCTACGCAGCAAATGAATCATTGAGCGCCTTGGATCTCATTCAAGAGACCTTTCAGGGTATTCGACCCGCTCCAGGCTATCCGGCCTGCCCCGATCATGAGGTCAAGCGCGAAATGTTTGTGCATTTGCAAGCCGAAAGCATTGGGATGCGGCTTACCGAGTCTTGTGCGATGTGGCCTGCGGCCAGTGTGAGCGGCTTTTATCTGGCGCATCCGCAAGCGCGTTATTTCACACTCGGTGCGATTGGCGATGATCAGCTGGCCGACTTCGCCAAACGAAGCGGTCGTTCCCTCGATTCCGTGCAACGTGCCTTAGCTTCTTTGCGCAGGGGCGCATAAGCCTTGATCCGGGCTTAGCGCTTGTGGTCTGGCTGATTGAGGCAGTCGGTTTGGATGTTGCCTCGGTTTGGCTGCCACATCGGTTTTGGTCCTGTCTTAAGCTTTTCGCCAGGTCACAGGCTTGTTGGCAGCGAGCGATCGACGGCATTGTTCAAGCAATGGCCAAGCTCTTTGATGCAGGCCAATCGTCTCGGCCTGATGGTCTTGTGCATCCTTGCCGCCTGCCTGGGCTTGTTCTTTGCTTTGCTCTTGTTGTTGTTTGGACTTTTCAATGAGCACTTCAAGTTTTGCTATGACCTGCGGTAGTTGCTCGACGGTGAAAACACCTTCATCGGGGATGCTTCCATCCTCAAGCATGCGCCCAAGTGCGCCGAGTAAGGTCTGCGCTGGCCCTTGGGTCATCAGCACAGATCCTGTGGCTCTGGATTCAAAAAAAAGGGGCATTGGCTTTGGCCTTGGATTGGCATGCTTCAAAATCGGAAAGATATTGAAAAGCGAATGACATCATATCCCTTATTGATCATCGACTTAATTAAGCGTCGTGGCTCAAGGCCAAGAGCCTTGCCGACCACGCCGCGAAGCTTGCGCTTAGCCTTCACTTTGCTGTTTTGTTTGACTGCTTGCACGCCTCGTTTTAATTGGCGGGAAGTTGCGATCAATCCGCCTGGGATGAGCGTCTTAATGCCCGATAAGCCCGCCGAGATGAGTCGAAAACTTGTGCTTGGCGAGCACAGCATCGACATGCATATGACAGGGGCTCGTGTTGATGAGCGTATGTTTACTGTGACGGTTGGAAAGATTGACACAGGCTCTGGTTTATCTGCGCAGCTTGCGCTTGAGCGCATGGAGCAGGCGATGCTGCGCAATATTCAAGGCAAGGTCATCAAGCGCGAATCGGCGCTGCTTGCTCCCGGGGTCGCACTCACGCAACTGAAAGCCCAAGGCCAAGCGCAGGCTCGTCCCGTGTTGATGTGGGCTTGGTTTTTTGAGCATAAGGGTCATGTGGTCCAGGCGGTTGCAATCGGTGAGTCCGCCGATGAAGAGCAGGCGATGACCTTTTTACAAAGCCTTCGCTTAAAACCGTGACCACGACCCTGAAGCGATGCCCATGATCGGTAAAGCCATGACCACTTTGGGCAACCAAGCCTGATGAACGCAGCAAAGGGAAGCTTTGCGCGGGGCTTGCTGATTTTTTCAGCCTTTGCGCTGGCTTTTTTCATGTCCTATGGTTTGCGGGCGATCAATGCGGTGTTGGCACCTGACCTGGTTGCAGCGTTTTCATTATCGGCGGGTGACTTGGGTGCGATGTCGAGTGCTTATTTTGTTGCCTTTTCAGCCATGCAATTGCCGCTTGGCATTTGGCTTGACCGATTCGGTTCAAGGCGGGTTGAGGCGAGTTTGCTGCTTGTTGCTGCACTCGGGTGCGGCTTTTTTGCGCTGGGCGATCAAATTGCGCACCTATGGCTTGGGCGCGCGCTGATTGGTGCAGGTATGGCAGCTTGCTTGATGGCGGCACTCAAGGCTTTTCGCTTTTGGTTTGCAGCGCATTGGCAGCAGCGCCTTGCCGCCTGGATCCTGGTGTGCGGCACAAGTGGAGCCCTTGTGAGCACCGTACCGGTGGCAATGCTCGCCCAAGCCTATGGTTGGCGCATGTGTTTTGTGCTGGCTGCAGGCCTTTTGCTGGCTTGTTCTGCTTATCTTTGGCTTGCACTGCCCAGAGACGAAGAGGAGGCTGCATCAAAGCATGCTGCGACAAAGCCCCAAGGGGAACGCGATCAGGGTTATCGCGAGATCTTTGCAAGCCGCTTTTTGCGCGGTGCTATGCCATCACTGGTGCTTTTTCAAGGCGGCTTTCTTGCCCTGCAAACCTTATGGGCTGGTCCTTGGATGACACAAGTGTTAAAGCTAAATGCAAGCGATACGGCTCAAGCCTTAATGCTCTTTAACGCTGCCTTGCTGCTTGGGTTTTTGTGGTTGGGCTGGGCAGCACCAAAGATTGCTGCAAGAGGCTGGGATGGGCCCAAGGTGATGCGCTTAGCGGCGCTGCTGACCTTGTTAACCGAGGCTGCGATGATTTACTTTCTGCAATCATGGGCTTGGGTATTTTGGTTGTTGCTTGCCGCAATCTCAACGGTTTTCACGCTCTTGCAAACCGAGGTCGCCTTAAGTTTTCCAGCCCGCTTGGGCGGGCGGGCCTACACCGGGTCGAACCTGCTTCTATTTGGTGGGGTTTTCTTTTTGCAATGGGGATTTGGCGCGCTGATCGATGCAGCGGGACTACTCGGTGCAACTACAGTGCAATCCTTCCAAATCGCCATGGCCTTGCTTATGGTGTTACAAGTGTTATCTCTTTTGCCTTTACGATCACAAGCGGCTAAATCCTAAGACCTGACCGGGGCGCACGAAAGCCTGTTGCTCGCCTTGTTCATAAAGTGCGTTATCAAGATTGTGAGCATATTGACTTGCCTCGATGAAATCGAGCACTGGTGCAACGCAGGCATCGACTCGTTCGGCAAGCGATGCCCATTGATCACGTGTCTTGCCGGCAAAGGCTTGAGCCAAGGCCTCAGCACTTGCAGGCCAACTTGCCCGATCGTGTTGTTTGCTGGCATCGAGCCTGCCCTCGAGTCCGGTAAGCTTTAAGAGTTCGCGATAAAACTTAGCTTCGATTGCACCCACAGCAACATATTTATCATCGGCACAACGATACACACGATAAAACGGTGCTGCGCCATCGAGCAAATTATTCTCGCGTTGCAAATGCCAAATGCCCGCTGCAATCAGTCCGTAAAACATTGGTGTCAGGCCAACCGAGGCTGCCAGAATACTGGTGCTCACCACCATGCCTTTGCCGCTTTGGCTGCGCTGCAAGAGGGCACACAAAACACCGAGCAATAAATGCATGGTGCCTCCGCCGAAATCACCAATCAAATTCAATGGGACAACGGGTGTTTGGGAGGGGCCGATGGCATGAAGAATACCCGCCACAGCCAGATAATTGATATCGTGGCCAGCACGATCGGCCCAGATCCCTTGTTGACCCCAACCTGAAAGCCTGCCGATGACAAGTCTTGGGTGACGCTCAAGAACGGTCTTTGGCTCAAGTCCTAGGCGCTCTAAAACTCCCGGTCGGAAGCCCTCGAGCAAGAGGTCAGCATCCTCAAGTAAGACATCAAGCGCATCAAGACCTTGGCGACTCTTTAAGTCTAGGGCATGGGCTGATTTGTTGCTGTTGAGCAAGTCAAAACGCGCCGATACCCCAACGCCAAGTTGTGGATCGGAAGGAGGGCTTACCCGTATGACTTGTGCACCGAGTTGAGCCAAGATGTAGCCTGCAAAAGGTACCGGGCCGATTGCATGCAATTCGACCACCTTAAAGCCTTGCAAGGGCTTGATGGATTCAACTGGTGAGCAAGCGGGTTGATCAGTGCCGGGTTGCATTGCAGCGCTGCCGATGGGATGCTTGGGATTTGAAGACGACACGATGAACACTCCGAATCAAGATAATCGCGCAAATCAGCAACGAGTCGCGCAAAGCGATACTCAGGCGTCAAGCATAACCACAGTTGGCAGCGAGGCCGAGGCCTCAAGCGGCAAACCTGGTCCAAATCATTCGTTTGGTGTCATTGGTCTCGGCGCCATGGGTTTTGGGGCCGCTTCGAGCCTGTTGCGTGCTGGCTTTTCAGTTTGGGGTTGCGATTTGCGCGATACGACGCGTAAAGCCTTTAGCGATCTTGGCGGGCATAGCTGCTTGCGGGCGGCTGAGCTTGCCCATTGCGATGCGGTGATGGTGATGGTGGTCAATGCCGCTCAAACCGAGGCGGTGCTCTTTGAAGAGCAGGGTCTTTTAGGCCCCGATCCTCAGCAAAGCCGCATGCGAGCAGGCTCGGTCATCCTGGCCTGCGCAACCGTTGCGCCCGATGATGCGCGTGCCTTGGCCACACGAGTGGCTGAGTACGGAGTCCTTATGCTCGATACGCCCGTCTCAGGGGGGCCAGCAAAGGCTGCACAAGCTTCGATGACTGTGATGGGCTCTGGGCCCAAGCAAGCCTTTGACAAGGTTAAGCCCTTGCTTGATGCGGTATCAGCAAGGTGCTATCAATTAAGCGAAGCGATCGGTGTTGGATCAACCGTAAAAATGGTCAATCAATTGCTCGCAGGGGTCCATATCGCCGCTGCGGCCGAGGCCATGGCGCTTGGCATCCGCAGCGGTGCCGACCCACATGCGCTTTATGAGGTAATAAGCCATAGCGCAGGCAACTCCTGGATGTTTGAAAATCGCGTTCCACATATTTTGCAAGGCGATTACACGCCCTTATCGGCGGTCAATATTTTTGTCAAAGACTTAGGTATCGTCCTCGATAGCGCGCGCAAATTGCCTTTTCCGCTGCCGCTTTCGGCAACCGCCCACCAAATGTATTTGGCAGCAAGCGCAGCAGGCCACGGGCTTGAGGACGATGCCGCAGTGATCCAGTTTTTTGCCAAACTCACGGGGATTGACTTGCCCGCCAAACAAACCGACCAAGGCTGAGGGCTACATGAGTGCTTCGCTTTCGCTGGCTTGCATCGCTGACGATTTCACTGGTGCGACCGATCTGGCCAATAATCTCGTGCGCGCCGGTTGGCGTACTTTGCAGCTATTAGGGTTGCCCGAGGAAGGCAAAAGCTTTGTCAATGCAGCGGGCGAGCCGCTCGATGAGAAGCAACTTTTTGCCCAAACCGATGCGGTGGTTGTCGCCTTGAAATCTAGAACCATCGATCCGCTTCAAGCCCAAGCTATGTCCTTGCAAGCCTGGCAATGGCTGCAAGCCCAGGGCGCAAAGCGCTGCTACTTTAAGGTGTGTTCGACCTTTGATTCGACCGATAAAGGCAATATCGGGCCGGTTGCCGATGCCTTGATGGATGCGCTCAAAGCTGACTTTGCCATCGTTTGCCCGGCCTTTCCCGCAGGAGGTCGTACCGTGTTTCGCGGCCACTTGTTTGTCGGTGACCAGTTGCTTTCTGACTCGGGCATGAAGGATCACCCGCTCACGCCGATGACCGACAGCAACCTGGTTCGAGTCTTGCAGCGACAATCTAAGCATCGCATCGGTCTAATCGACTATCAAACAATCGCGCAAGGTCCAAAGGCCATCGCTCAGCGCATCGAGCAACTCAAGGCAGACGGCGTTCGCATGGCCATTGCTGATGCCACAAGCGATCAGGATTTGCATGTGCTTGGCAAGCTTGTGATGGAGCAAAGCTTGGTGGTTGCCGGCTCGGGCATTGCTATTGGTTTTGAAGCACCTGGTGCTAGGGGCCAAAACCCCCGTGGCCAAAACCCCCATGAGTCGGTTGCCTTTTTACCCCGGCAAACCGGGCCAGGGCTGATTCTCTCCGGCTCATGTTCCTTAGCCAGCCAGGCACAGGTCAAGCATTTCTTACAACAATCCAAAACATCAAACGATGTATCGCTTGCAATAGACCCTTTAAAGCTTGCCAGGGATGAACGAGCAAAAGCCACCTGGATGCAGGACTATGTAGCTTGTCTTGCGCGCTTATTTGAGCAGACCTCCAAAGTACAAGCTGTACATGCAAAGCCGCGTCCTCCAAGGCTATTGGTTTATGCCACCGCGCAAGCCGAATCGGTCAAGCAGGTCCAAGATGCACTCGGTATCGACATAGCCAGCGCCTGGATTGAAGCCTTGATGGCCGATCTCGCAAAAGAGGCCAAGCGTTTCGGGGTGAGACGTTTCGTGGTGGCAGGTGGTGAGACTTCAGGAGCGGTGGTTCAAGCACTTGATGTGAAGTTGCTTAAGATCGGCGCCCAAATTGATCCCGGTGTGCCATGGACCGAATCCTTGCAAGGCTTCGCTCTGGCGCTCAAATCAGGTAATTTTGGCGCAGAGGACTTTTTCACCAAGGCCTTGGATTTGCTTGATGCGTGATGCCTTATGCCAACTCGGCGCAAGCCTTCATCGGCGCGGCTACACCCATGGTGCAACCGGAAACATCAGCATTCGACAAGGTGATGGCTTTTTAATGACGCCCACTGGCGTTCGCCTCGATAGCCTTGCGCCGGAGCGTTTATCAGCGCTTGATCCAAGCGGTCGGCATTGTGGTGGAGACCCGCCCACCAAAGAGGCAGCCTTGCATTTGGCCATGTATGCGAGCCGTCCGAAGGCCAAAGCGATTGTTCATCTGCACGGCAGTCAATCGGTTGCTTTATCGCTGCTTGCCGATATCGACCCTGAAGACGTATTGCCAGCCTACACCGCGTATTTTGTCATGCGAGTCGGGCGCCTTCGACTGCTGCCTTATTTTGCGCCGGGCGATCTTTCGCTTGCCAAGGCCGTTGGCGAAGCCTCGCAACATGCTTATGCGCTTTTACTTGCCCACCATGGTCCGGTTGTGGCGGGTTCGAGCCTTGAGGCCGCAGCTGACACTGCCGAAGAGCTCGAGCAAACCGCCGCGATTCATTTGCGCTTGCATGGCAAGGCCTGTCGATGTCTGTCGGCGGCTCAACGAGAAGCGCTTCTAACGCAGTTTCCACAAAGCGTATAAGTCAACACGCAAGACTAAGCCCCTTTTTTGCAAAGCACCGAGGACGATCATGCCCCAATTTGCCGCCAATTTGTCGATGCTTTATCCAGAGCTGCCTTTTTTAGAACGTTTCGGCGCAGCTGCCGCCGATGGCTTTAAGGCTGTTGAGTATTTGTTTCCTTATGATTTTTCACCAGAACAAATAAAGGCAGAACTTAAATCTCATAATTTAGAGAACGTTCTTTTTAATTTACCACCAGGTCATTGGGAGGCTGGTGAACGTGGCTTGGCTGCACTACCTGGAAGAGAGGCTGAGTTTCGCGATGCACTTGAGCTTGCGATCAGCTATGCAAAACATCTCGGTACCAAGCAAGTCCATGTTATGGCGGGCTTGCAAGTTATAAGCGGGAGTGCGCAGCAGCAAGCGATGCATCGCTCAGCAATGCGTTATTGTTATGTGAACAATTTGCGTTATGCCGCCAAGCGCCTAGCAAGTGAGGGCCTGCGAGGCTTAATCGAGCCGATCAACCCTCGCGACATACCAGGCTATTTTTTAAATCGACAAGATGATGCGATTGAAATTTTGGACGAAGTTGGCAGTGATGCACTCGCTTTGCAGCTTGATTTGTATCATTGTCAAATTGTTCACGGCGATCTTGCCAAAAACATCGAGCGCTTGCTTGCGCGTGCAGCCCATATCCAAATAGCCTCGGTGCCGCAGCGCAATGAGCCCGATAGCGGCGAAATCAACTATCGCTTTTTGTTTGATTTGATCGATCGCTTGGCTTATCAAGGTTGGATCGGTTGTGAGTACCGACCCGCAGATCCGAGCCCTGGCGGTACAAGCAGAGGGCTTGCATGGATGAGGGCGCTTTAATGTTTCACCTTGCGTCTTGATTTTTGATGGGACTTTGCATGATTAAGTCGAGCGATCAAAGCTTGGCAGCCTTCGTAATTGGCTTGCCAAGGCAAGACAGCGCTCATCAATACGCGCTATGCCAAACATATCGGCAATGCTTTGCGCAACCCGAATGACCGCATGTAAGGCGCGCTGAGAAAAGCCCAAGCTCGCAAGCTTTTTCAGTAAAGGGTCGGTTTGAGGGTCCACCCCTGTGACCTCGAGCAATTGCGCCGCTTGCAAATGCGCATTTAACTGGCCCTGGCGCTTTAACTGCAGCGCTCTGCAAAGCTGTGCGAGCTTTTTCGCTGCAGCCGAGTCAAGCTGCTCGGTCTTGATCGCATGCGCTTGAAACATGGCTGACATGAGATCAAAGGCCCAGTCGCGTTCGAGTTGTGCAGTCGACACAGCAGGCCATTGCACCTGCAAATCGATGCGATCGCGTAAGGGACCTGAAATCCGACCTTGATAGCGCCTCAGGCGTTCGGGGCTGCAAATACAGAAATCGCGCCTCATGACTTGAGTGGAGTCGGGGGTGTTTGGCAATGAGGCTTGCGCTTGGCCACTTGCAAAGCCACAAGCGCAGGGGTTACTTGCTGCAACCAACTGGAAGCGGGCGGGAAATTCCGCGCTATGGGTTCCTTTTGCTAAATGCATCGATCCGGCCTGCAAAGGTTCGCGTAAAGCTTCGAGCACGCGAGGGTCAAATTCAGTGAGTTCGTCTAAAAACAAGATGCCGCCATGGGCAAGACTAATCTCGCCAGGCCGTGGCGGTGATCCGCCTCCGCACAGCGCAGTCATCGAGGCGCTGTGGTGGGGTTGTCTGAATACTGGCTGCTGCATCGTTTCATGGACGACACGAGAGCGCCTGAGGCTTGCCATAGCCATTTGCTCACGCTGGGTGGTTTCGCTTGGCGCTGGCATGATCGATGCCATCGTCTGAGCCAGCATGGTTTTTCCACAGCCTGGGGGCCCAACCAGCAAGAGGTGATGTCCGCCGCTCGCAGCCACGCAGGCCGCAAATTTGGCAAGTGGATTGCCTTTTAAGTCCATAAGATCCTGCGTGGTAGCGGGCGCCATCAATGGGCTGGCAAGGGGTTCGCTTTTTGAGTAGGCAACTGAAGCGTAGGCAAGCGATGGCCTCGCTTGCTCATCGATGAGCGACTCACAGAGTGCGCGTAAATCGGGCGCCTGCCAAACCGGTCCATCGTAAGCCATCGCACATTCAGCAGCGCTTGCTGGTGGCACACATAGGATCGGGCGGCTTTGGTAGGCTGCTCCCAACCCTCGCTGTTCAAGACTTCGCGCAAATCCCAGGCCTAAGGCAAAGCTCGCACGCACGGCTTGCAGCTGGCCACCGAGCGAAAGTTCGCCGAGAAAGACAATGCCCTCGATAGCTGAGGCGGGCAGTTGTTGGCTTGCCACCAGGATGCCAAGCGCAATCGGTAGTTCAAAGCCGTTGCTATCTTTGGGGAGGTCGGCGGGTGCAAGATTAACCGTCAGGCGCTGCTGAGGAAAGACAAATCCACTTTGGGTCATTGCTGCGCGTACGCGTTCACGAGATTCGCGAACAAGCGCAGCGGGAAGTCCGACGAGGTGAAACGCGGGTAAGCCGCGGGCAATTTGTACTTCGATGCGTACTGCAATGGCGTTAAGGCCAAGCAGTGCAAGACTATCGACACGGGCAAGTTGCATAGGGGTGCTTTCAAAAGGGCTCTTGGGCTGCCCGAGTCGCTGAGCGCAGACCATGCCTTCCGCCTCGATACCGCATGCGAGCGTCGCTGTGCGATAACAGTGCGCATGCACCGACATGGTGCTCTTAGTGATCTATCCGCGTCAACGCGCTCGATTCGGAGGCTTATGCGCTGGCTTAGCGCGATAGCACCATCCCTTTTGGCACAAGTTCTGCTTTGGCTCAGAAACCGCCTCAATTGCGGGCTTTTGACCCCTAACACGGAGCAACGTGATGCAAACCAAAACCTCTCGCCTTAACCTGACGAACTTCGCAAAACATACGAGCTTATCGGCACTGTTCGGTACGGCCATCTTATTGGGGGCAGCTTCAGCTGTTCCATCAACAGTCAGTGCTCAAGATAAGTTTTCGCTAACCGGAAATGCAGCGCTTGTTAGTGATTATCGCTATCGCGGCATCACGCAAACCCGCTTTGATCCTGCAATTCAAGTCGGCGCTGACTTGGGTTTACCCAATGGACTTTATGCAGGTGTTTGGGCAACCAATATCAAGTGGATTAAGGACGCAGCGCCAGGCGGAAAGGGTGCTTCCGAAGTCGACCTTTATGCGGGCTATAAGGCAGAGCTCAGCAAAGACTTAATGGCTGACGTCGGCGTTTTACGCTATCAATACCCAGGCAATAACTATGTGATTACAGGTGGCGACAACGCCAACACGACCGAGCTCTACGCAGCGTTGAGCTTTGGTCCGGCGACCCTGAAGTACTCGCGTTCAACCACGAGCCTGTTTGGTTGGGCCGATTCCAAGGGGAGCGGATATTTGGATTTATCGGCTGCAATCGACATGGGTGGCGGCTGGAATATTGTTCCGCACCTAGGACGGCAGACGGTAGCAAACAACGCTTATGCGAATTACACCGACTATTCGATTGCAATCACCAAGGACTTTTCGGGACTTGTGCTCGGAATGAGCTTGGTCGGTGTGGATGCCAAAGATGAAATGGCCTACCGAGCTGATGGCAAGTTTGCCGGCAAGTCGGGCGTCGTACTTTCTGCCAAATACAACTTCTAGGAGTCTTGTTATGAAATTGATCACGGCAGTGATAAAGCCATTCAAGCTTGATGAGGTGCGAGAAGCATTATCCGAAATCGGCGTT
>JACCDJ010297892.1_pt1 | contig 20607 bp, 20 predicted proteins | sample 7444481 | NCBI WGS metagenome assembly JACCDJ01 (sample SAMN15323435, study PRJNA562643) | freshwater metagenome | isolation source: river surface water | place: USA:Blue River Watershed | collected 2017-08-15 | reverse complement strand
AGAAGCCGCCACGTGCTTTGCGGTTGCGGCGGCGACCACCAGACATCTTACCCAGATTTAAGCCTTGACGGAGGGTGGGAGGCATTGTGAGATCCGTAAGAGGTTGACCAGTAGGTGCTAAGGGAGGGCCGTGATAAGCATCTTGAAAAGACATGGGGCTCAAGATCTGACCACCCACCATCGGTTTTGCATTTAAGGCTTCACGAATCGTCGTGAGGGGAACAATACCTTGAAGGTTTGCGCCTGCGGAAGCAGAGGGTTCTGAATACGAGGCATTCATATACTTGAGGGGTTGACCAAGGGCTTCACCACCTCTCTGTTTGCGGGTTCTTCTGGGAGCCATCTCTACTAGTTTGTTGGTTTATTTTCAGGAGATTTAAAATATTCCTTGATTTGACAATGAAAGAACATTCTGTCCAACACTCGGGCAATATCATATCCATCTAAGTCAGAGATTTCATCTTCACGAAAACCAAACCTTAATTTTCCATTCACAACTTGAATGGTCTGAGAGTATGTACCAAGTATAATCCGTTTGTGCTCATCCACGGCTGCCTGTGAAATCCGAATGGCCGGATCAGCCATCTCAAAATAGGCTACATCACCAACAAGATTGCCATTGTCTGCCTTGCTTACAAGTCTATAGAGTAGATCAAGTTCCTTTTCATTGCCCGTATACTGGAGATAGAAGATGAAACTTTCACGCTCCTTCTGGTTGTGTTCCACAAAGACACAGTATTCCATTTCTAGGGGGTTCATTTGGGCCTTCAACCCAACTCAAATTTTTGCAAAGGTGCGTGGATGCTCCATGTTGTAGATAAATGTATAGAGTTTTCGCGACAAGAAGTCAAGCTTTTTGATCAAGTGGAATTGCGCTCCAATGACGGCTAAGGAGATCATTAATTCACCTCCATATTCACTTGCAGAATACGGAACATATCGCGAACGTTTTCCAAGATGGAAGTCAAAGAGAGACGGCATTGTTTTGACTAACAAACGCACATAGAAGACTAGAATAATTAATAATAAACTCTGGAGGACAACTTCTAAGAATACAACATGAACAGGGGTCTCTTCATTAAAATAGGGAAAACTAAAATCCAAAACAGTGCCTGCAAAAAAACCAACAACTAGATACGCTATGCCGTATTGAATACTTTCCAGGAGCTCCATAAAACGAACTTTGTCAAATGCAAAAAGACTTTTGATGTGGTGCTGGATGTGATGATCTGATTCCGCCTTCATCTTCTTAAGGAGTATTTTTATTTTTGTGTGCATGTACCTAAATTTGAAAAACCGCCTAAGGGTGGGGTACGATATAGAAGTAGTAATATGGCCGATCAGTATAAGAAGCATACGCATCGTGAGCACATTCTTGAGCTCCCTGATACTTATATCGGAAGTACCGAAACTACCCAAGAGAACCGCTGGATGTGGGATGCTGATGCAAAGAAGATGACTCATCGCACCCTTCAGTTCAATCCAGGCTTCTACAAGATCTTTGATGAAGTTGTTGTAAATGCTCGTGATGCTCTTGTTCGGTCTCAAACTGAGAAGGGTAAGACACCCATTAAGCACATTTCAATTGACTGTGGTCTGGTTGATGGAGTCTTCACTATCTCCGTTGAAAATGACGGTGATGGTATTCCCATTGAACAGCATGCAGAATACAAGGTCTACGCTCCTGAACTCATCTTTGGCCACCTCTTGACGAGTGGGAACTACAACAAAGAGGAGGAGAAGATCGTAGGCGGCAAGAATGGGTATGGTGCTAAGCTCGCAAATATCTACAGTTCTGAGTTCACTGTAACCACTCGCAGTCCTGCTCATGGACAGACCTATTCGCAGACCTGGCGGCAGAATATGTCCGTCTGTGAAAAGGCAAGTATCCGCAAAGATAAGGCGACCAAGGGTTTTGTCCGCGTGAAGTTCTGTCCTGATCTTCCACGATTCAAGGGCATCGGTAAAGGCGCTGATATCTGTGAAGATATGAAGGCAGTTCTTCATACACGCGCTATTGAGATTGCTGCACTCGCTGGTAAAGAAGTCAAGGTTTCGTATAATGGTGCGCACATTGAAACAAATACCTTTGAGAAGTTTGTTCGTCTCTTTGTGCGTGACTCTGCAAGTCTTGCGTATGAACGTTGTGGCCCTCGTTGGGAGATCGCAGCAGTTCTTACTCGCTTCCTCTTTAGCGAGGACCAAGGAACTCCTGAGGATCGCCATATCAGCTATGTCAACGGAATTAACACTCGCAAGGGTGGAAAACACGTAGAGACTGTTCAGCGTCACGTGCTTGCGGATGTTTGTGAAGTTGCAGCTAAGAAGCGTAAGATTGATATTAAACCCTCTCAGATCAAGGATAGCATCACACTCTTTGTAAATGCAACGGTTGTCAACCCCAGCTTTGACTCTCAGACCAAGGAGACTCTTACCACACCTGGAAACAAGTTTGGTTCTACTCCACAGTATGGAGGCAAACTCACGGATGGCCTTGTAAAAGCGGGTATTCTTGATGAAGCACAGGCGATTCTTGATGCAAAGAATATGAAAGATGCAAAGAAGACCGATGGTGCGAAAAAGAAGACCCTTCGTGGCCTGCCTAAGCTAGAGGATGCTCTCTGGGCCGGCACTGCAAAGTCCGCTGAGTGCACACTTATCCTCACGGAGGGAGATTCAGCCGCTACGAGTGCTATCACGGGTCTCAAGGTAGTAGGGCGTGAAAAGTGGGGTGTTTTCCCCTTGAAGGGTAAGATGCTCAACGTAAAGGATATCAGTCAGGACAAGTTCAATAAGAATGAGGAGCTGACCAGTATCAAAAAGATCTTGGGACTTGAGCAGGGTAAGAAATACAAAGCTATCAAGGAACTTCGGTATGGTCGTGTAATGGTTATGGCGGATCAGGATGCAGATGGTAGCCACATCAAGGGTCTTCTGATGAATCTCTTTCACACGGAATGGCCTGAACTTATGCGCCTCGGATTCCTGTGTTCACTTGCGACACCACTCCTCAAAGCGACACGCCGCAATGAAGTGCTTGCCTTCTACAACCAAGCGGAAGTAGAGAAGTGGAAGCAAACTCTAGGTCCTTCGGGCACAAAGGGATGGACTCTCAAATACTACAAGGGTCTAGGTACATCTACACCTACAGAGGCACGTGAGTGGTTTGAGAACCTCCATGAGATCAAGTATATCTGGGATGATACCACGGACGACTCTTTCAGTCTGGCTTTCAATAAGAAGCGTGCAGATGATCGGAAGCGGTGGCTCGCTACCTATGATCCTCATCGCGTGCTTTCCATTGGGAAGGGTGGAACTATTGAATTCACCAAGTTCATTAACGATGAACTCATTCACTTCAGCAATGAGGACAACATTCGGTCTCTGCCGAGTCTCATGGATGGCCTCAAGCCCTCTCAACGCAAGATCCTGTTTGGTTGCTTCAAGCGGAACCTCAAGTCAGAGGTTCGTGTTGCACAGCTTGCGGGATATGTTAGTGAACATGCTGCCTATCACCACGGTGAAGCATCTCTGACAGCGACTATTGTAGGTATGGCTCAGAACTTTGTGGGTAGCAACAATATCAATCTTCTTGCACCCGTTGGGCAGTTTGGATCTCGTCTAATGGGTGGAAAAGATGCAGCTTCTGCACGATATATTCACACGCACCTAGAGTCAATTGTTGAGTCTATCTTTCGTAAGGAAGATGAATCTATCCTTGAACACATTGAAGACGATGGTCTCATTGTAGAGCCTGAAACATATCTTCCTGTTGTACCCCTTCTTGCTATTAATGGATGTGTGGGTATCGGCACTGGCTTCAGCACAGAGATTCCTCCTCACAGTCCTACGGAAGTTCTAACACTTCTGCGTGAGCGACTGAATGGATCTCGTGACACTCTTGCTGGACTGGAACTCAAGCCTTGGTGGTGTGGATTCCGAGGCACCATTCAAAAGTCTGGAGACTCTACTTGGATGACTCGTGGTCTCTATACATTTAATGATGAAAAACACACTGTTACTATTGATGAACTTCCTGTAGGCACTTGGACAAAGGACTACAAGGCGTATCTAGATGAACTTGCAACTGCAGATGCAGACAAGGGACCTGCTGCTGCTCGCTCTGAAGATGGTAAGTTGGTGCTCAAGGGCTTTGATGACCTGTATAATGATGTAGAAGTCAAGTTCGTACTGTATCTGGAACCAGACTATTATGAAGATGCTAAGGCAGATCATGAAGAGTTTGAGAAGCGATTCCGCCTGACCAGCAGTTGGAAGACCAGCAATATGGTTTGCTTTGATACAAACCTACAGATTTGTCGGTATAGCACGATTGGTGATTTGCTTGAAGCCTTTTATGAAGCGCGACTTGAAAGCTATGAAGCGCGTCGTCTACGAGAGATGAGTCGTCTGAAGGCAGAGATGGTAGAGGCCGATGCTAAAGCACGATTCATTCGTGCTGTTCTTGCGGGTACTCTTGAACTTCGTAGGGCATCTGATGAGCAGATTGTGGCCCTGATGAAGTCTCACGGTCTACCGGCACTCTCAGCACCTACTGAGCCAGAGTCTGTTGATGCCTATGAGTACTTGCTCCGTATGCGTATGGACCGTGTCAAGGCAAGTGCAGTTGTAGAACAAGAAAATGCTGTAATGAAGGCCACTGAGCTCTTCAAGAAGCTAGAAAAGACAATCGCTGCGGATCTTTGGAAGGAGGATTTGACAACCTTTGAAGCAGGTTGGCAGAAACTCCTGGGAGCCCGTCAGAGTGAAAAGAAGACAATTGTGCTGAAGAAGACGACGGTAAGTAAGGGAAAGAAGTAATTTACATAAAAGAGACAAAGGGCTTTGTGCGAGTTCCAGCACGACTCAAGTTCATAGGCTGCTGAAGAGGTACCGGAAGATGACTAATGTCTTGTAAATAATACACATAGTGATCTACAGCACTCAAAATATGAGGCACAGACCATTCAACAACACGACCATTGAGTTCAGCAATTTGTCCCTCCGTATCAAACGGCAGATTCCGAGAATAGGTATAGTAAATGGCTCTCATAATCATTTTTAATTCATCTACGGATTGATTGTCAATGATGTATCCTTTGGGCTGACTGCGCTCAAAGACTTGTTTACGAATTGTGTTTTGAATGCGTGTAAGATTCTGACCTGAGAAGAATGCTTTGCTCACTGCAGTCTCCTCCCAGTTGCCTCGTAACATATCTGTTTGGAACTCCGCCTCAGAGGTGCGTTGGTATTGGTAGCCAGGAAAATCGGAAGGGGCAGAGCCACCGGCAGACTTGCGGACAGTTAAATTGACTCGTCCATTTTCGCCATTCATTCCGTAGCTGGTTAAGGGAAGCTCAAAATCGGGCAATGTTTTGAATGGAGTTTCCATAGAAGGCCTTCTAGTTCCGGTTGTTTTTTTTCCGGCAGCCAAAAATATTTTCTTTGGAAGATGTATAAAACAAAATGACTTCCCTCCAGACTCGTATCAAGCAGGTTGACGTTGAGCAGGGCTACTACATGCCTCTTTCTTCCCTCCAGGGCATCATCTATGCCTTCACTCCTGGTTCTGGCGCTGGCGGCTCGTTCGCTCAGGGCTCCTTCTCTACTGCGTCTTGGGCGACCACGACCTACAACAACAAGGGCAATCCTTACCTCTCCTCCATCAACGCCGCGGGTGCGGGTATCCTCAAGGATATGGGCAAGACTATAGTGTCTGCTGGCCGCACGTTCCGTAAGGTTCAGCTCGTCAACTCTGGCGGCACCACGTACGTCTCCACAAACGGTGTTGGCGGCCAGAACGGCGCGGGCGCAACCCCTGTTCAGGACTACCTCACGGGCTTCATTGAGCTCGGCTTTGACGGCCAGGGCACCCCTGCGCCTGTCGCCGTCTTCGGCCGGTAAATTCTGTAAGAATTTGCTCAGGACGCAATCGGCCGGTAAATTCTATAAGAATTTGCTCAGGACGCAATCGGCCGGTAAGAAAGAGAGATCCGGTAAAGGATTCCGATTGTTTTTTTCACAAACGTATGGTTCATACTCAATGTGAAAAGCCAAAACAAAAGTTCCGGTCTCCCAATAGATGGACATCGGCATAGATTACAGTCTTATTGTATACGCTCTCGGTGCAACTGCGATCGGCTTAGGCGGCAGCTATTATATGATGTCTGGAGGTCGTCAGTATTCTGCGATTGGATTTCTTCTAGCTTCCATTGCAATCTTTGTTTATTTTGGTCTTCGCTGGTTTGAAGGAATGAAACTCAAACCCTTCCTTGTGGGTGGCGTTGATAAGAAGATGGCCTGGCCTCCTCAGATCAACTATTGTCCTGACTTTATGAGTTTGAAACAAGTGGGTGTGGGGGGATCCGCGAAATACTACTGCGTGGATACAATGGGTGTAACAGGTCTACCACTCTTCACAAAGACAAGCACACTTACAACTTCTGGAAATGATATCAACAACATTCTTCTTGTAAAGGACAGAACTGCAGCCACATACGCTACAAGTCTAAATGCGGGCAGAACCCTTGGAGTCACATGGGAGGGGATCTTTGATGGTCGTGCGCCTTCCAACCGAACCCCTCCTTATCCCCCCGCTTAAGAGTTCTCTTCCGTAATCAAGCACATGGGTCCTCAACATACTACTGTAAATCTCCATCCAGAGTTGGAGGCTAAACTTCAAGCCTGGATTGAACATCGCACAACACCTGCTGTTCTCTTGTATGGTGCGCCTGGTGTTGGGAAAACAACACTGACGTATCGCTTGTTTCATAAAAATAATCTTAAAGTTGTTGAATTTAATGCAAGTCATACACGCTCTGGAACTAGTTTTCGCAAAACAATCTTGCCCTTGCTGTGTCAAGGTGGAGTGCTTGAACAGATGAACACAGGAAAACGTGGAGGGATTGGTGTTCTCTTGGATGAGATTGATGGTCTAAGTTCCGGTGAAAAAGGTGGTTTGTCTGAACTGACTTCCTATCTCCGCAATTGGAATCCAAAAGAACCTGGAAATCCTTTGATCCTCATCAGCAACTCACTTGAAAATAGAAGCCTCTTGACCATCTCAAAACTCTGTTTAACATTTGAAGTAGGTCCAGCACCTCGCACAATTGTTGAAAACTGGCTTCAATGCACATTACCAAGTAGTTGGGAAAAGGGCAGTGAGCTCTCTGGAGATATTCGTGCACTCAAACGCTATGTAGCAGGTCTTGAAGAAGAAACAGGTATCAAAGAGATTCCTGAAGGAGTCTTACCCATTGCATGGTGGTGCCTATGGAATCCTTGGCAGAGCTGGATTGAACTTGACATTGAAAACAATGAAGGAAACTTAGCTGGACTCGTCTCTGCAGAAAATCTACCCGAACGTTTGTTTGCAACAGATCTCTCCAAAGAAGAACTCTGGAAAAAATACCTTCAGTATTTTGATTCCCTTGCAGAATCCGATCGCGCAGATTATTGGGCATTCTTCTATCAGTGCTGGAATCTCTTACCCTTTAGCCACAGCCTCAAATTAAAAAATCTGGGTGTTCACCTTACAGAAGAGTGTCCTATTGCAGAAAATGCGGCAATTCCTGAAGCAACGTCCCTGCGGTATACAAGTGTATTAACTCGCCAATCTGGAATGTTTAACGCTTGGAAACTCTTGTGTGAACTCTCTGATCGCTATACTGTGCCCATTCGCTTGAGCAGTATGGCGAGTGAACTTGAACTTCATCTGGATGAAACACTGAAGTTAGATCGCAAGCGTCGCCTGAATAATTTACGGTTGACCGCGGACACCATCAAAGTCCTCACTTGAGTTCCTTTTGTTCATCAAACTCTTGGAGAGCAGCCATAGCAAGGGGATCTACAGACGCAGTGTCCATTCGCTCTTGAGGTGTTTCTTTCTTTTGCTGAAGGAGTTGCTCAATTTGATTGAATCGGTCTACAGCCTGTTCGTGAGTATCAAACCGAAGTGTAATAGGCTCAAAGCGAAGGGAACCTCTGTCATATGGATAAAACTCAATCTTCTTATTCAAAAGATACAAACGATTGACATCTTTAAGATTAAGGAGAATTGCACGTTGCTTCTTTGAAATGAATGTAGGACGAAGGGGAATTCTAATAAGCATAGTTTCTAGGCTCATTAGAATCATGTATCGTATTTCAAGTTTACCGAGGGGCTTCATCAGGATGCACAAGTTTTACAAAATGAAGGGGCTGCGTGCGTCCCATTCTATACGCACGGCCCAAGATCTGCTTCTCCTCTTCAATGGACATTGCATGCCACAAGACAACATATGTTGCAGACGTAATGTTCAGTCCTGCTCCTGCGTGGTTGCTATTCAAGAGCAGTACACGAAGTTGTCCTTCATCAAACTTTGTAATTAACGTATTAATAACATCTTTGTTTCCCTTGACCGTCTGTACTTGAATCTGATCGGATTCAAGGCGGTCCTGCATCTGACGAAATGGATTTTCATACCGACTAAAGACTAAAAATTTATCATTGGGTTTTGATCGTATAAGATTCACTAATGCATCAATCTTTTTTGGCGGACTTGCTGCCGCCTTGACTTCCTTCTTTGACTTCTTTGTTTCAGACACAGACGACAATTTGTTAGGAAGGATCTGAGCGCGACACATAGGACATCCTTGAATTCTTGACAAACTCATTAAAATACACGCAGCACAAAAGATTCGTGAGCAACAGGGTGTCAAAACAGGTTCTTGAGGTTCATCGTAACAGATTGCACAAATCTCCTTCTTATAGTTCTCAATGCGTTGACGAATGTTTTCAATCTGTTGTTTGAGACTTGTAATTTTTCCCTGTAGATGTTCAAGGGCCTGCTCCTTGGCTTGTGGAGTTGCATACTCCATATTGGATTTAAATTCATAAGTTTTTTCAAGGCGCTCAAGCTCTTTTGTGCGATTGGCTGTAACTGCTTGGATTAAATTCATAGGGGAATCCGTGGGCACCCCCAAGGCATTCAATGCGGCTTCTACATCACCCGCATTTAAGAGCGTTTGAATATTTTGGGGAATGTCGCGACCTACAATATGTTGTGCGATTGAAGGTTCGCATTGTATAATCTGTGTAAACAAGGGAGGCAATGAGATGGATTCTTGGATAAATGAATCTGTGCAACGTAAAACAAGATGAGTTCGTAGACTGTGTTGAACTCTAAAAAAATCTTTGAAATACATTGAAGATCGCACATAATACCGATTAAAATATCCTCGCCCTCCTACGAGGGCATTTAAGAGTTGACTCTGAAAGAGTGGATCCAATGTTGGAAACTGCGGTTGTGCTGTAATTCTCTCTACGCTTCCTTGTGAAATCCATACACGTTCATTTTCAAATAAGAGATTGGGCCAACTTGCACTCACAAACCAGACAAAACTTGCAAATGGAAAGGGATTTGTTCCTGGAATATGAATAGAATCCGCTTCATCAAAATAGAGTCTTGAAAACCATACACGCTCCAACATATTCGCTAAAAAATTAGGATACAATGTATTACTGATCAATGTCAAATCAGCATCCATCATTTTACGCACCGCCTTTGGATCTTCAACATACCGCTTTGTTTTTACAAGATAGGCTTTGAGTGTCGTTTGAGTCTCTATGTAATCCTGCCATTGACGAAAGAGGGTATGAGGAACAACAAGTAAAGCGCGACAACTAGAGAGATCGCGCGCCTGATGAACTCTAATACTGTACAAATTACTTGTGCTATTTACATTGAGTCTATGATACATTGTATTAGGTTCTTCATGTTTCATCTTTGCAATGTGACCAAGGACCATTAATGACTTTCCAACTCCTACAGCATCGCCCAACACAGCAAATCGGCTATACAGCTTTTCGCCTGAAATATCGTAGCCACCTTTCAGCTCAGCTTCCATATTTGACATTTTATGTATAATGGCTTTCTGGTGGGGCCGTAACCCTACCTTTATTTCTGCAGGTTGTTCACAGTGAACTGACCCTTCATTACACGCACGTAAATAAGGGGTATTATACATTCGTGTAAATATATCTCCATTGTACATCCTTTCTACTCTTAATTCTGAACTCAAATACAGATGATACTTTAGGCATTGCTAAAAAAAGCACGTAACTCAGCATCTTGAATAAACATTTTGATCTTCATATCTGTCTTTTTAATTAGCGGGTTAGGGTCATCACGAAGCTTTTTCTTATCAAATGTATTTTCACTATGGCTCATCACAAGCATGACCTTGAATGGATCTAGTTGAATCATCTTGTGTTTGTAGTCTTCTAGAAATGAACGCTCCTCCGCGTGTGTTACAAACTCATCATACCGATGGGACTTTGCATATGTGGCTTTCCAGGCCATGGTGCCGTTGGTTGCGTGATTGGGATTATATGGCCCCAGTTTATAAATGGTCTTATTATCACTGTAAAACATATAGATTTCAGAAGAACCTGCAAGCTGAATGCTGGGATCGGATCCTTTGAATCGGGTCACTACGTGGGTCACGCGCTCAGGAGGATAATAATCATCGTCATCCATAGCAACAATAATATCGCCCGTTGAAAGGTCATTGAGCCGATTCCGTTTTGCTCCAATGGTCATCTTCTCATCGGCTGGATAATACCGAATGTTTGGAATGGTTTTTGCTGCTTCGTCAAAGAGATCTTTGACTTTATCTTGACCATCATCCAAAATAATCCATTCCATCCGATCCTTCTTGTAACTCTGTTCCTTATAACATTTAATCAAATGTGGAATAAATCTACGACGATTGTATGTGGGTGTAATGACAGATACAAACGGCGTATTGGGATCTTTTCTACGAACAGGAAGGGTCTCCTCAACCATCTACAAATGAATTGCGTTCGCGGTTTAACCTCTTACGAGCTGTAACCCCTTGACAGCATTCGCCTTTTCCATAAAGCGTTCTGCTGCGTCACGAACCACTGCATTCTCTTTGAACCACACAAGGCTCTCAAAAAATGACGAATGGTCTTCTTTAAGGGGATCATAAGAATACAAGGGCAGTAAATAAGCAGCATAATACGGAGGCTGTCCCATGAACGTTCGTCCAATAAAGAAAAGGATTACAGGAATGCTAAAAATAAATCCAAAGATAAAATACAAAATCCGATAGGGCACTGGACGTGCGATAGCTTCATTGGATAGTAAAGAGCCCCCTGAAAGGCCAAATACAATCCAAAGTGCAATTAAAAAGGCTGTGCCTAGTCCCTTGTATACCTTGCCCCAGAGTCGTGACAAACTAAATTGGCTTTTTTCAAGATCTTCCTTGGCCTTTTTTTCGGCATCGGCCTTTGCCTTAAGCTCATCAAGGTCTTTTGTACTTTTTTCCTGTGCTTTTTTTTGAGATGCTGCATCTGTAACAAGAGACGGGTCTCCCGCAATTGTAAAAATCTCTTTTTGATCTGAATCTATTCTGTCCTTGTAGGTCTCCAGGGATTCATTGAGATTTTTTTCATACCACGCCTTGTCCTTCGCCAAAAGATCTTTTATTTTTTTGGCTTTGTCTTCAGAAATTTTATTTTGGTTCTGCCAATTTGCAACTATAACTTCCCAACTTTTCAACCAATTTGAAAATAGGAGTCGGCTCTTGTCTTCGTTATAGATATTTGTTAGTTTATCTAAAAACTCGGCAGTTTTATCTTCTAATTCAGATTGGGTAGCATCAGGAGTATCTTGAAGCCACTTGGTTGTTTCTTGTATCAAACTTGTAGCAAGTGTGCTGCCCTGAGTGGTAATCTCATTCTTGGAAACCATATCACGATTTTTGTTGGACCATGCTGTGAGAGTTGTGCGGAGTTTTCCACGAATTTCACGAGCCTTTTCACGCTCTGCCGCTAACTGTTTTTCAAGTTCTGGATCGTATGTAGCCTTATTGACCGCTTTATTAAATGCCCTTGTAAGACTCATCTAATCATCACCGGGAAAAGCATTCGTTTTACAACGCATACTTGAGGCCACCCATACCTGAAGCAATTTCCACAAAGTTGATGGATTCCACATAGATGCCCAAATCATAGACATAGGTTGTATTCGGTGGTAATTGATAGGGCGCAACCTCTACTTGGAAAACCCGAATACGACTTGTATTCAAAGAACCCTTGGGTTGTGTGCTCAAGGAGCCCAATGTAAATGTATAAATGGGAATTTGTTGTTGGGGATTTCCATCCGTGTATTTGTAGGGTGTGATTTTCGTAAAGTAATCCACGGGTTTTTCTTCTTGGATTTCATTGCCATCACATAAGACTCGCATAGCTTGTATAATCTGTCGTTGGGCAAAGGGAAGTAGAATACCTGATGAAAAGGCCGACTGCAGAATGGGCAACACGCCTGCTGGTGCTAGATACGGTGCTTCAGGATAATTCCACCAATTTGTAAAGTTTGCAAATGCATTTCGGAACTGTATGGAATCACTGCGGCGGGCCACAAACAATAAGCGTTCAACTGGATTATGTGTTTGGAGATCCAGAATTTGCCGATTGTAGAGAGTAGGAAAAGGATAAGGAGTTACTTGATGAACAAGATAAGACAAGGGTGTTGTCGCAAAGATTGTTCGCTCCTCTTCATTTAGATAGACATACGTGGTTTGAATTCTGGGTACTATATTCCATGTATTCAAAGCAGGGACAACTGAACCCACATCCGTTAAGAAGGAACGAATCTCTCCTGATACATCGTAGATTGTGCTATAGTCAGGAAGGTTGGACTGAATATTTGTGTATGATGCAGTTGTTTGAATTCCTGGCCGCACACGGAATCCTGACGCGTCTAGAATTGAATACAGTGTATTGATGGGATTCAATGTAATTTGAATTTCACAATCGTGGTATTGAAGGCCTACAAGGGGAAGGGCATTTCCAGGATCTGTAAACCAAAACGGTAGGGGCACATGAATGGTTTGTCCAAAAATGGATGGACGATTGACTTGAGCCCCCAGCGGAAGATTGGGATTGCGAATGACTGTCGGATACCCTGTTTGATTCTGACCACCTGCATACAAACCCTCTGCAGGAGACACTAATTCAGGGACCTCGCCAACAAGGGCCCTCCATTTCTGGAACTGAGCATTGGGATAATCAACAAGGGCCCTGGCGAGTAAATAAGAACCATCAAATTCTTGAATCTTCTGTCCTCCAATAAAGAATGCTGCATTTGCAATAATCGCGCATCCAATATAATTCACCCATTGGAATTCGTATTGATACGTGCGGGTGACAGGTGAGACATATTTACTAAAAATATCAGGAATCTGAAAGGAGAAATACATATCACTGACCAAATCACCGATACGTTCTATCTTCGCACGAACACGTATGGGCTGATCATAGAAGAGTTGATCGGGGCCTTCCATTTGTGTCGCAACATTTTCAAAGGAGAAATGTGAATATCGCTTGAAGACCTTGTAAAAAAAAGTCATTTGGGGATTTCCGCTCAAAATAACATTTTGAGACCCGTAGGCTACTAATGCGAGCAAACCGCCTCCTGTCATCTCTTTCCTACTGTACTCTTAGTTCATTAGGAAAGTGATCTTTTTACTCAAACATTCATTTACTGTCCAGCGGTATACCAAGTATCCGTCAAGGAGTTTTGTAAGTAATACGTTTCATCGGCAGAACTTTGTATGACACTAGAAGGTCCCTGGTTCGCATTTCCATTGAGTTCAGCGAAGGACAGCGCATAGCGATAGTAGTAGAAGCGGCTGATCCGACCATTCATAGAACCGCCGACCTTATACGTCTCGGCATCACCAATGAGGGGCTTGAACCGAAGGCTATTGGGATTGGTATAGTTGGTTCCTCCAAACACAATAAGGTCTTGGTAGTTCTGGTAGGGATATGTGTCCTCCATAGGAACGCGTCCCTTGAGATTGCCATTTACGTAGACTTCTAAATTGTTCTTGCGGAAGACAATGCCCACGTGGAACCACTTCTGCACAGGCACATTGGGCACGTCCACATAACTATACCAGTTCTTGTATGAGTTCATAAAGATGCGCATAGTATTTGCATCACCCTTCAAGAATACACCAGGGCCCAGGAGGGGGAAAGGCGCAGAGTATCCCTTGTAGAAGACCTGCTTGAGTCTGTCACTTCCATCAAATGTGCTGGGTTCAATATATAAGAAAAGGCTGTAAGTGAACTCAACACCTGTCAATTCATTCTCAGAGGGCAAGATCATCTTAGCTTTTGGATCAGAAGGGCTCTGGCGGAATACAATAGCCCTGTTGCTTGTTACTGTATCAGGCACTAACACCGTCTTTGCATTTGAATACCGATTGATGGTCTTGATGAAGGACTCAATGCTGAACAGAGTAATGAAAAGGATGAGGCCCGCAAGTAAAGCAATGAGAATTTGTGCGGGAATTCCTGTTCCAAATAGGGAACTACCAGATGTATTCACACTTGCGTTCGTAGTCGACATCTAAATCTAAATCTTAAAAGGATTTAGTTTTAGCCGAGTGGAGGAAGACTCTTCTTAAAACCCTACAACAGGCGCTACCTTCTCACCAGCGGCAAAGAAGGCCTTGATAGCAGCCCATAAATCACCTGAAGCACCGGAAGGACCAGCCATATAAATACGATACGCCGCATCCGGAGAAAGGGCATAATTATACAAACTTAGACCCGAGAAGCTACCCTTCCAATCCGTCTTGAAGGTTGTAGTTCCAAAGGAAGGCTTGAGGATCGTCATCAGAAGTGGTGAGTTCGCAGGTACATTGAACTGTCCCTTGAGCACACACGAGCGTGATAACTTACCATCCATGTAGACATCGCAAATGTTGTTATTCAGGACAATCACACAGTTGACCCAGCGTCCAAACTCAATATTTTCAATGCTGCACGCCTCGGATGTTGTTGTGTTGTCAGAGGTAGCCATAAAGTCATTCATAGCAAAATTACCATTTGAAGCTGTTGTGCCGACCTTGATGAAGAGAGCATTTGTGCTGCCGGGACCAAGCGCAACAGCAAGTGTCGTATAGGATGTTGTGATTTGATTTGATGTGACATCGGAAGACAAGTGAAGTATGTGCTTCTTAGACATATTGTCCGTAGCAACATTCGTCACATAGAACCAGAAACTCAAACTCATTTCACCACCCGTATAGATGACGTTTTCTAACTTGACACTGCCGGCTTGAGAAGCGCCAGGATAGACGATGGCGGTTGATAAGGGAGATGCAATGGGCCCAGGAATAATATCAGCTTTCTTCTGAAGGGATCCTACATTGAACAGGTAATCATAGAGGTAATATAACAAAACAGCAGCTACGAGTAAAATGACCAATCCACCAACAAGACGGATGGTATTGCCAGAACCACCTGTATTTGTGCCTGCGTTCATTCTGTTTCTTGTCTACAGTATTTTTACATATAATTCGTTCGCCAATCAACAAGTGGATTAGCAGGTCTGACTTGTGGGCCTCGGAAACATTCACCGGAAGGACAGAACATAGGCAGGTTTAACGCAGGAAACATAGGCTCATAGGGCTCACCTTTTGGATCAGCCAAACGCAAATACTCTGCTCTAACATCGCTTGCGGACAGGGATTTATCTCTGCTCATTAAATACTTTGTTTGACCCCGCACACTTCCATCTGCAAATACGCCGGCTGTAGCAAGTAAATTTGGAGCATACAAGGTCCTGTGTGTGGCGACCAGGGTATCATTGTAATAGACATCAAATGAGTTTCCGCGACGAACCAGTGTTAGCATGACCCATTTCTGAAGGGGGAAGGGAGGCAATGAGAAGGTTTCCAAGTAGGTTGTATTGGATGTTCCTGTATTCTGTGTTGTCTGAATACATAACTGTGTTTTGGGAAGTCCTGGACGAGATGCATCGGGTGCCTGCAGTACCTCAATCAAAAGAGAATCTCCCAACTTCAGCAAGGGTATAAACCCTTCATGTTTGCAATCACCATTTGTATTTACACACACATCAAAGGTATTTGTTTTAGAATTAAAATTGGGCGGCATATCTTGGGGATACGAAAAGCTTGTATGTGTTCGCGGTATGGTTGTCACATTATAAAAGACACGAAGTGTAGAATTTAAATTACTTAGAAACGTTGTAACAAATGGTGATTCCAACTTTGCATTACTTGTTCCGAGTATCCAAGGCCCGTAATTTTGTTCCTCTTTTATACCCAGAGTTGGAACAAAAAACACTAAAACGCCTAAGGTAATTAAAGCGATGAGTGCTGCGAGAATCCAGATTATCATCCTCTCTTCTGATTAAGACGACTCTTTACTTCAACGCAGGAGATCCCATTGTAAGAACTTCACCGGAAGTGATAACACGAGGAGTTGTAAATAGATTTTTGACAACAATATTGTTAGAAAAAGCAGTTGGAGGAGATAGCAAATACTCAGTATCACCAGCTACAACGGTCCTTCCATTAATGACTTTACTAGCAGCATACTTACCATTAATATACATCTCAATGATAGAATCACTGACAGTCAATGCGACTCGTAAAGGAACCCCCTGAGGGGCGTCTGCACTCACAAAATCACTAAATGTTTGAACAGGCGTTTTGACTGTTTTGGTGAGGAAATAGACAATGATTTTTGATGAAAGGGTATTAAATACAATAACTAAACTCGGGTCGGATGAAACCGATGTTAAAGGCAAGGTGAAGCTTCCAATGGTCTTTGGGGTATTTGATATAGATTTATAGAGCAGGATAAAATCATTCTTTGTGCTGGGACTTGGGACATTTTTGAAAATCTTGGTGTCAAAAATAAGTGTATAATCGGTCCTCGGCAACGTCGCAACCGAAACAGTGTCCGTATAGGTCAGATTTTCGTCAAACCAACTGCGATCAAACGATGCCGCACTGCTTATATTAATAAGGGCTGTTGGATTGTCACCGAAATTAAAGAGGGGATACACTGTATAGTGAACAATAACAAGTATGAGCATTATGATAAATACAGCAATGAGTGCCCAGATAATGTATGGGGTTATCGTTGTTAAAAAGCCAGCACTACTGGATGTATCAATAAAGGACACTGTTGGAAGTTGTGCTTGCGCTACAGCAGTTGTTTGCCGTAGGGCGTTCTGAATGCGTGCTGCGTAGTCCATTCTTCTACCTACTCAGTCTTATTATGTTTGCGTGTTTTTGCATATTTCTTAAGGTCGCCCTTCTTGGGATCAAAGTGAATCCGAGTATAATATTTGCGGGTTTCACTCTCATCACAATCTCTGAGTTTTTCACGTAAATAGCACACAAAGGATATGCGTGTAAAATTCTTATTAGAACCCTTCGTACCGACTTCTGCATTGTCCTTGTAAATGTCAGGGAGTTCCTTGTTTGCCTTTGCTTGTGCGGCTGTCTCTGTCATCTCTGTATTGCAGTGCCATTGATGCACATCCATTGCAAGGAAGTCTCCTGTACGAAGATCAATCCCAATACCGTATTGAGGAAACAGTGTATAGCCCCCTGTATATTCACCCCGCTCTATGACACACAAGTTTCCAAAACCCTCTTTAAAATCTCCTGCATCTATGTGAAGGGCAGTTCGGAAGTTGCGATTCAATGTGACGGATGAAAAGGCCGTTTTGGTGATTTTGTAATAAGGTTTTTTGGATGCCGCAGTAAGCTGAACCTTATGCGCATCGGGAACAAGTCTTTTGAAGACTTCATCAATGGCTTCAATGAAGGGAATGCCGTGAGTGTATTGACGGAAAAAACGCTGTGTATAACTTGTTAGGCGACAGGGCAGTTTCATAAACGGCGTCTTTTCAAAATAGCCCAAAACACTGCTCATAACATTGTTGTTGACACGCATTTTACTGGGTTTACCATCCTGCATATATCGTGCAGACCAACCATTAATTTCTACAGGTTTGCGCTTGGACCAGTAATTGGACTTGGTATCAATAGGTCCTGCTGCTGCTCCGCGGTTTCGGCTTGGCGCGGCAGTCTGGTAAAAGGCTTCCCATCCTGTTCGTATTTCATCCTCCGTGAAGACATTTTTACGGAATTTTGCAAGGAGTTTCTTTTGACCATTGTCCATCCGATAAATATCAGCGTCCTCTTTGATAATTTCATCAATCTCCTTTTCATCAAAATAGGTTCCTTCGCGCGCTTTGATTTCATCATTTGTGAGCTTAGGTTTCACGATAATTTCCCTGACCTTGAATTTGACCTCTTTTGTAGGTCCGGAAGGTAGACGCAGACCTTCGTATATCTGTGGCGGAAATTTTAGAGCCATTACTGCTGATATGTAAGATAAAGAATAGTTGCTATCAAGGCAGAACCGCCTACACCAATACCAATCCCTTTTGCTACAGATCTGTAATCAACTTCTTCAAAATCTTTGTGAGTGATGACGGGAGATTTGCCTCGTGCACCTAAGCGCTTGTAAAAAGCTATGGAGTCCTGCTCAGAAAACTCAGGTTTGCCCAACATTTTGTTGACTTCATTGTGAACAACAACTGTCCACTTGAAGAGATCTGTTCGTGAATCCAAATGAGGCGTGATGGGCATTTTTTGAAGATACTCTGCGTAGTGCTCTCTACAGACGGGACACGGTATAAGGACTTGTAAGGATTCAAAAAACTCTTTCGCAGCTTTTTTGTGGGTATATGTGGGTTCGGCTGGATATCCAAGGGCAACAATGTGCATGGTATGCCAGAAAAAGGGTCCCCAAGTTGTAGGCGGAAGATGCATCTACTTCAGTCCAATGTATAAGTTTGTCTTTCAAAACGCTCTACCTTAAGGATTTCCCTGACAAACAAGTAAAGGGCTTCAATGCGGTCCAATCGTAACGGCGCATTTCAAAATAAGACATGTTCAAATTGTGGTGGATATAACCATTCATTTCGTCAGTGCCTAGCCCCTGTAACAAGCCATGGTGTTATTGCATTTCGTATTTGTGACAATTGGAATCCAGCTCGTGTTTTGGCTGAAAATGAATCAGCAATTACTGGTTTAGAAGGTGCGGGAACCATTCAATTCTTACTCATTCAACGCAGAGATAGCCTAGGATTTGTTGAACTTATGAGGGGCAAGTATCAGTTGGATGATTACGAATACATTTATACACAACTCAAGGGAATGACAACAGTTGAACGTGAACGATTTTTGACACTTCCCTTCCTTGAGTTGTGGAATACACTGTGGGGTGTGGATCACTCTAATGTTCAATACAGGTCTGAAAAAGAGATCAGCCGACAAAAGTTGGAAGCATTGCGTGAAAATGGCCTACTGGATCCACAGGGTCGTCGTTGGACTCTTCGGGAAATTTTTGATAAGATAGGACCCGGTTGGGAGACACCCGAGTGGGGATTCCCGAAGGGACGTCGTGATCCGAATGAATCAGAGCGTGCATGTGCACTTCGTGAGATGTGGGAAGAGACTGGGCTTTCTAAAGATAAAGTCACGGTTATTGAAAATTGTGAACCCATCTCTGAAACTTTTTTTGGAAGCAATCACATTCATTACTGCCATAAATACATTATCGCCTATGTCAATGAGTCAGTTGAGGTCAAGTATGATCCTACCAATGAGCATATGAAACGTGAGATTGGAACATTGGGTTGGTTCACACTTGAACAGGCACTTCAAAAAATACGACCTGAAAATGTGGAAAAGAAAGAGATTCTCCTTCGTGTTCAGAGTTTCTTGCGCAATTATTGTCCCCTATCACTGGGTTCAGTATAAGGAAATGTTTTTGCGCCTGGGAAATAGATGGAGAAGAAATCCAATCCAACACGTTCCTCCAAACCTACGAAAGAGGAGTCAAGCAGCGGCTCCAGCAGCTCCAGCAACAGCAGCGGGTCAAGTAGCGGGTCCAGTAGCTCTTCATCACCCAATGATGAATTTGGCAAGTTTCAAATGAGTTCAAATAATTCAGATGAATCAGAAAATGAGGTCACACCCCTTGTCACTCTACCAAAGTCTGGTGCCCAAAATGAAGATGAAACTCCCGTAACAACTCCAGGAGAAAGGGCAGAACGTGAACGATTGGCTCGGCTTGCTGCTGCAGCAGAGGCAGTTAGGCAGTTAAAAAAAGATGCTGCACCAGAAAAACCCAAAAAAGGACTTAAGTTTGCTCAAGCTGTTGAGTATGGTCCTACTCCACCTCCTCGTTCAGCTACAACCCCCACTTCTCCTTCAGCTGCACCTCCTCCCTCTCCCCCCAAAGGATATGAATTTAATCTAAATTCATCTAGTGAAGAGTCGGCAAAACCTACTGAATCAGATTCCTCGTCGTCAACAGGTACTTCTACAAAACCTACTGAATCAGATTCCTCGTCGTCAACAGATACTACTACAAAACCTACTGAATCAGATTCCTCGTCGTCAACAGGTACTTCTACAAAACCTACAAATGATTCTTCAAGTGAGAAGTCTACAGAATCTAGCAGTAATTCATCAACTGAGAAGACTACAAATGTGACTACAGAAGAATCTACAGAAGACTCTACAGAAGAGTCCACAGAAGAATCTACAGAAGACTCTACAGAAGAGTCCACAGAAGAAAAACCAGTCAAAAAACCTCCTGCTCCAAGCAAAAAAGGCAAGAAAACTACAAAGGAAACTCCCTTAACGATGTGCGATATTAAAGACACGATTGAAATTGCAGAAGACGACTTT